>Ga0187833_10005695_pt1 | contig 11689 bp, 10 predicted proteins | sample ETNtaG_37_FD_167968 | JGI IMG/M metagenome (GOLD analysis project Ga0187833, IMG submission 167968) | Marine microbial and viral communities from oxygen minimum zone, Eastern Pacific Ocean - ETNP2014_SV_400_PacBio MetaG (Illumina Assembly) | ecosystem: Environmental > Aquatic > Marine > Hypoxic... | reverse complement strand
CCAAAATTTGTACATGTTGTAGTAACTTATTGTGGTAGCTGCTCGTACGAGTACCCCTGTATGGGCATACCGGTATTCCAAGCATGTGAATCGATTTGTTCGGGCAGAGGTTTCACAATAGATCCTGGATCAAAGAAAGAATATTTTGAATTATTACACAAAATTGAAAAAATAAATAAATTAAATAAAAACCAAATAGATCAAGCAAAAATTTACTCTTTTATTTATTCAGAGCTTACAAGGATAAATGTTAACTTAATTAATCCCTATAATCGAAGAATACATAATGATAAAAATTATTTATCTGAGACAATTAAATTATTGGATAGTTATAAAGAAGAGGAAGATTTATTGAAAAAAATGATGAAAATACAGGAAAAAAATAACGATCGGCACACAATAAATTACAATTTACTAAAGTAAAACTTAATAAGATTAACTTTGCACATTAAATTTTGAATGTTCTTGGATTCAGATTGCTAAATTTGTGTTATTTTCATGTAAAAATAATAGTTATATTTTTAAAAAATTATATAATAATTGTTTTCCTCCATCCGAACTTTTTTCTGGATGAAATTGCGTACCGAATATATTTTCACGATTTACTGCTGCTACGATATCAACATCATGGCACGTAGTTGCTATAATATCTTCTTTATTTACACAATCGATTGAAAAAGAATGATCAAAATAAAAATCGGTATTATTTTCTATGCCCTCAAAAAGTCGGTTTTTTTTTATAATCGATACATCATTCCAACCGATATGTGGAATACTTTGTTTACACCCAATGCTATCAATTCTCCTAACAGTTCCATTGATTATAGATAAACCTTTAATTTTTCCGAATTCAAGTCCAAAGTCGGCTAAAAGTTGCATTCCAAGACAAATGCCTAAAAAATATTTTTTTTCATAGATAATTTTTTTTATTAAAATTGAATACCAACCATTTGAACGGATTATCGACATTGCTTTTGAGAACGAACCTATTCCAGGAAATATAATTTTTGATGTTTGATTAAGTGAGTTTGGATCCCTAATAATTTCATATTTAAACCCAAGCTTTTCTACACATTTTGATATAGAATTAATATTTCCGAGTCCGCAGTCTATAATGTTAATCATCAAAAAATTTAACCTATTTTCTTAAAGGGATATTGCTATTCATTATTTGTGCTCTTGTTTCGAAGATATTTTGATCTTTATTACTAAAAAAATTTCCTGCAGCGATCCCTTGAACTTTTGTTTGTTTAAAACAATCTATAAAATGTTTTGCTAATCCACAGCCACCAGAAATAATAATAGGAATTTTTAAAGCGTTAGAAATTAAATTTGCAAGTTCAATATTTAAACCTGAATTACATCCATCTTTATTTATATCTGATAAAACAATTTCTCCCGCACCCAAATCTTCAACTTTTTTGGACCAATCTAGAACATTTAAATTTGTTGCCTTTTTTCCATTTTTGTAAAAAACTTTAGCTCCATGGTTTTTATCAATTTTAAAATCAATCGACACAACTACGCATTGGGATCCAAAATTTTTTGCTGCATCAGTGATAAATTTTGGATTTAAAATTGCACTGGAATTTATCAAAACTTTATCTGCCCCAAAGCTTAAAAGTTGTTTAAAGCAATTTAATGAATGTACACCACCACCTACGGTTAATGGCATAAAAATATTGAATGAAAATTGTTTGATAAGATCTAAAATAAATTTGTTTTCATCAATTGGCAAAGATTCGATATTAATTAAAATTAGTTCATCAGCTAATTGGGCTTCATAAATTTTAGCTTGTGATATTGGATCTCCTATTATTTTGTAATGTGTATAATTAAACGAGTTTACTAGTATGGGTACATAAGTATCATTTTTTTTCTTAAATTTTAATAATAATTTAGGAATTATCCTTTTTTTTAACATCTTGGAAAAATTTATTTAAAGAACTGTTGTTCCTTTTTCCATTTTTTAAATTCTTTTAAACTTTCCTCTCGATTTGCTTTTCCATCTGATGACCATTTATCAAAGTCTTTGGTTTTTTTTGTATTTTCTTTTATTTTTTTTTGAAATTTAAAAGGTGAAATTTGATGACTCATAGCTACTTCATAGAACTCTTCTTCATTTAGACCAACAAACTCCAAAAATAAATTTAAACTTCGAGGTTTTTTTCCTTCATAAAGTTTAATCTGTTCTTTTGCTTCATTGATATCAATTGTTCCGTTTCTAAGATCTAAGGCGACCAAATGTGAAGGTCGTGAATATCCTCTTTTAATAAATTTGATATAATCTCTTACTCCTTGCATATAACATTCTATTTTTTCGTAGCTATATTCTGGAGGAACGTTTTCCACTTCATCTCCTTTCCATCCCAATTCGTCCTGAATAGTTTGAGACTGTTTTTTAACGTCCCATTTAATATACGATCCTAAACAAACAGATCTTAGATTTAATTTTTTCAAACTCTCTTGTGGCGGAAAAGTATAAGGTTTAAGTTGTTTTATATCGATATCTTGATCTAATCTTAAATACATGTCCTCTGATTTAATACCTAAATTTATATATCTATCAAATCTTTTCTCATCCACCTCTTCATTTTGATGATATCCATAATAACTTGTATACTCAGAAGATTTTTCACCCCAAAATATTAATGGTATTTTTTTTTCTAAAGCTATCCACATCGGATAAGAAAAAATTCCCACATGACAATGCCAGCAAAAATCTCCTTTATCTAAGAAAGATCTTAGCATTAATTTTTGCACAATTTTCCAATTTGGAGTAAATGTGATCATGTCGAAACCAATTTTTCTAGTTAGCTTTTTGATATTTTCTTCAAGGTTTGGTCTCATGAAACCATGATCAAATCTGATTACGAGGGGATTTAATTTATATTCCTTTTTTAGGTAATAAAGTGTCCAGGTACTATCTTTTCCTCCACTAAATGGAACTAAACAGTCATAATCATTTTTTCCCTTAAATTTTTCAACTAAATCATCCAGCTCTTTTTTTCTAATATTCCAATCAATATTGGTATCTTTATATTCATGTTGAACACAAATATTGCACTTGCCTTCTTTGTTAAATTCTATTGTTTCATGAGTTTCAGGTAATAACACCTATTACATCTTTTCATAAAAATTCATTATTAATTTTGGTTTAAAATTGACATTGATAACTCATCTCCTCTTTCATTTCTATATATTTTTTTTTACCAACTTTTGACCGACCTTAACATCATTAAAGATATTTTTTACTTTTGAATTAATAAATTCATTAATTGAGATTAGACCATTTGAAGTTAAAACAAATGTCATTTTTTTATATTTTCTAACAATTGAGCTACTCTGGAATGGGTGAAAATTTTCATTATTTATTTTTTTATTCATTATAATTTATAATTTTTTTAACAGATCTCTTTCAATCCACTTATTACAGTAATTTAAAACTTCCTTATTTGGTAATTTATATTTTTTTGCAATTTCTCTTATTGATAGTGAATTTTCTATATCATTTGGCAAGCAATTCATTAAAAGATTCCATTTTCTTTTCTTCTCCTTATATTTTATTTTATCAATTCCAGGGGCTTTTGCTTTTAGATATAAATTATATTTTGGGTTAGATAATGAAATTAAACCTTTAAAGTTTACCCTTAATTTCAAATTTTTCTTTTCGTAAAGCTCTAACCTCTTAATTATATCAATTACATAATTTTCTATTTCCTGTAATCTTTCTTCAGATAGTATTTTGGGTAAATCAAAATTTGTGTGATATTCCTTAAAAGGATATCTAGTAATGGATATTGATGGTATATTATATCCTGGAGAATCAAAAACTGTTTCATCATTTCCATATATTTCTCTAAAGTTACCCACTCTAGTTTTTTTAAATTTTTTTTTAATAATTTCTTCTGCAAAAGAATCTAAGTCTGTATTTCCTTTATATGATTTTTGAAGTTTAATTTGGTTTTTATTTCCTACAGATTTTAAGAGAATTGCATATTTAATATTTTTAGCATTTTTTTTTTGTTTATTTAACCAAAAAACTGGGCCTGTCAGTTCTGGGGCAATTAACAGTTTATATGTAAATTTTCTATTTTTTAATTGTTGTAACCTTTTAAAAATTTTAATTCCAACAGCGCAACCTGAAATATCATCATTTGCCTGGTAGGGATGGCAATTATGTGCATTGATAATGATAGTTTTATTTGATTTACCACGCAAAGTGTATTCTAAAACTTTCATTGTTGCATTTTTTTGCTTTGTCAAAATGTCAACATAGTATTTACCTTTCTTTAAGTTCAAGAATTTTTCTTTAGTCATACAAAATCCCCAACTTTTTTTTGTATTTTTTCTATAAAGTCCAGTCCAGTTATACGGGATAGCCTTTTTTAAAGTTTCGGAATAATAAATATGTTTAATCAATTCTTTATAATCAACAGTTTTAGAAAAAGAATTTGAATGAGTGGGCACTCCAAACGGACTGGATTTACCATCATAAATAAGTTTATCATTATATTTGAGGTTTGCTTTAATTACTTTCCATGCTTTTGGAATTTTCCACCCATTTAATTCTTTGGATGATCTGAAAGAATGAATTTTAAATGGTAAGAAATATAAAAATTGTTTTAATGCCATATTATTTTCTGGGCCAGTAATAGAGTAATTATAAGGAAAAATTTTTTTTACAATTGAAATTATTTTCATTTTAAAATTTTTTGATTTTTTAATAATTAATAATGTCTAGCTTCTTGAAATACTTTTTTAAATTTTTTTCTTTATATACAAAAAACGTGTATACTAAATTTGATTTTAAAAAACTTTTTTTTAGCATTTCTCGAATAATAAAAGTTTTGTATTTATTATTGTATAGCTTGATATTTTTTTCTTTAAATAATTTTATTAACATCTTATTTCTATGTTTTTTAGAGCCTAAAATAGCTTAAACTGTTATAGACAAATTTCATAAATGTCCCCATTTTCTCGGATTTATTAAAGCATCATTGGCTTTTATATAAAAGTTTGGAACATACCTTGTGGTTTGAGAGCAAGAATGAATTATATCTTTAAGTTGCTCATGATTATTTACACCTACAATTAATTTTTGAAACTTTATTTGGGAAACTATGCTTAAACAAGCTCTCAGGTAGGTAATTTTATTTTCTCTAGTCCATTTATGAAAGATAGAAAGTTTTTTTTTATATTTTGAAAATTTTTTAGTTAAATTATTTTGTTCAACTAATAAAAGTCCTTGTAGAAAAATTGATCTTAAATGCAATTTGATTTTTTTTTTTTCAAGAACCTTAGATAATCCAGAAGCAAGTATTCTTCTATCAAAAATATTAAACGGAGCTTGAACAACATCAAAATTGTATCTTTTAATTAATTCTCTTAATTCAGATGGGCAATAAATTGAACAACCAATATTTTTAACTAGCTTATTTTTTTTTAATTCTTCGAGAGTTTCATATATTTTGTCCCCAATTATCTTATTTAAAATAGTATTGCTATCATGAATCAAAATAGTATTTATCTTAGATACTCTGAGATTTTTTAATGAGGTTAAAAATACAGAATATATCCATTTTTTTTCATCAACTATTTTTTTTGGTATAGAAGGTATTTTTGAAATAATGTTCCATTCATTGACACCAATAATGCCAAGTTTAATCTCGGCATTTTTATATGCATAGGCAGTATCTAAAGTGTTTATTTTATTTTTTTTAGCAAACTCTAAAATTTTCCTTATTTCTTTTAAATTTACCTCTCCCTCTTTTTTGATACCATAATCTAGTCCAAATTGAGCAGTACCGATAGCCAACTTACTTATTTGCATTGACCAGCTTTTTGATTAATTTAATTGTTTTTTCTTGATTTTTTTTTGAGAGCTTGTGGTAAATAGGCAAACTCATTGCTTCCATACTATATTTTTCTGAATTTGGAAAATCGCCTTTCTTAAAGCCTAAATTTTTATAGTAAGGATGTAAATGAACTGGCAAATAATGTAGATTGACTCCAATTCCATTTCGTCTCAACTTTTTAAAAAAATTATTGTAGGAAAAGTTTTTTATTAGATCAGATTTGAATCTAATTACAAAAAGATGAAAAGTTGAATAGTTAAATTTTTCAATATATGGAAGTTGAATAGGTAGATTTTTTAACTTTGAAATATACCTTTTTGCAATAAAATTTCTTTTTTTAACAAAATAATTCAATTTTTTTAATTGACTTATGCCTAGAGATGCTTCTAGATCGTTCATTCTATAGTTAAAGCCTAAAAGCTGTTGCTCAAAATACCAATGAGATTTAATTTTTTTTTTTAATTCAAAGTAATTATTTGTAATTCCATGATTTCTATACTTTAATAACTTAAGGTATATGTTTTTGTTTTTTGTTAATGCCATACCTCCTTCTCCAGTGGTGATTGGTTTAACAGGATGAAAGCTAAAAATAGTAACATCCGACCATTTGCAGCTGCCTATTTTTTGTTTTTTATATAAACCACCTAAAGAATGAGAAGCATCTTCTATGACTTTAAATTTATATTTTTTTGATAACCACCAAATTTTTTTTTGGTCAGTAGATTGACCAGAAAAATGAACTGGGACTACTATCTTAGGTAACTTATTTTTTTTTTTTGAATATTCTAATTTTTTTTCTAAAAGCTCTGTCGACATATTCCAGGTTTTATTATCTATATCAACAAAATCAATATGTGCCCCGCAATGTAATCCACAATTAGCCGATGCAACAAAAGTATTTGGAACAGTCCATAAATAATCTCCTTTTTTTAGCCCGAGAGCTAAACAGGAAATATGTAGTGCACTAGTACCACTGTTTATTGATACCGCAAATTTAGTTCCAACATATTTTTTTATAGTATTTTCAAATTTTGGAACCAAAGGACCCTGTGTAAGCCAGTCAGATTTTAAAACACTTACTATTTTTTTGATATCGGAGCTGTCTATATATTGCCTTCCATATGGAATCATGAGTTAATAACCAGTATTCCTTTTTTTAATAATTTTTTAAAATAGTTTTAAGTTAATATTTCTTTCCTTTTGATGAATATTTAATCTATATAAAACTTATTATTAAAATCATTTTTTCATTAAATTAACTGTTCTATTTATTCCATCCTCTATTATATTGATATATCAACAAAATCAATATATTGTTCAACAATTGAACAATATATCAGAATTTTTTGAAAATTATGTTAAATAATAAATCCATTTTGATTACAGGAGGGACGGGAAGTTTTGGCAAAAGATTTGTTGAAATGATTTTGCTCAAATATAAGAAGATTAAAAGGTTAGTAATTTATAGTCGCGATGAACTTAAACAACTTGAAATGTCTAATGAAATCAGCATAAACGATTATCCTGCTGTTAGATATTTTATAGGTGACGTAAGAGACAAAGAAAGGTTAGACTTAGCTTTAAATAATATTGACTATGTTATTCATTGTGCTGCCCTTAAACAAGTTCCAACAGCTGAATATAACCCATTAGAATACATTAAAACAAATGTTATTGGAGCACAAAATTTGATCGAAGCATGTTTGAAACGACAAAATATTAAAAAAGTTATAGCACTTTCTACAGATAAAGCCGCCGCACCAATCAACCTATATGGCGCTACAAAACTTTGTGCGGATAAACTTTTTATCTCTGCCAATAATATAGCCGGAAGAAAAAATTTAGTTTTTAGTGTTGTTAGGTATGGAAATGTTTTAGGAAGTAGAGGGTCTGTTATACCAGAGTTTCTGAAACAAAGAAAAAATGGCCAACTACGCGTAACTGATTTAAATATGACAAGATTTAATATTACTTTAAGTGAAAGTGTTAATTTTGTTCTTTGGGTTTTAGAGAATTCATTAGGAGGTGAAATTTTTGTTCCAAAAATTCCAAGTTACAGGCTTTCTGATATTGTTGAGGTTGTTGGAGCTGGATGTACAATAAAGAATATTGGAATAAGATCTGGTGAAAAGTTGCATGAGGAAATGATAACTGAAAGTGACAGTGTCAATACAGTGGATTTTGGAAAATGCTATGCAATCTTATCTCCCGATTCACATCATGAGAAAAATTATTTGAAAAATTATTGTAAAATAAAAAAAAGTAAATTAATAAAAAAATCTTTTTCTTACAATAGTGAGAAAAATAAAAATTTCTTAAGTAAAGAAAAAATAAGAAAATTAATTAACAAAGAACTTAATTATACATTATAAATAATGTTAATGATATTAAAAAATAATTTTTAAACCATAATGAAACCAAAAGTTTTGATTGCTGATCCGAGACATTACACAGTAGGTGCGCATTCAAATTATATTCCTATTGGCATAGGATATATTGCTTCAAATGTTAAAAAAATTTTTGACCATATTGATTTAGAATTGGAATTAGAAACTGATGCAGAAAAAATTTTTGACTTAATAGATAATTGGAAACCTAACATTGTTGCTGTTTCCAATTATACTTGGAATTCATCACTATCTAATTTTATTTGTGAATATGCCAAAAAACAAAATCAAAATATCTTGTGTGTTTTAGGTGGACCAGAATTTCCTGCAGGGACAGGACAAAGGAAGATAGAGAACAACAATGAGGACAAAACTTATGATAAATGTCTAAAATATTTAATTAAGAGACCAGCTGTTGATTATTTTGCCTATACAGATGGCGAGATTGCACTTGTAGAAGTCATTAAAGAATTTATAGAAAATAACTTATCTCTAAATTTAATGAAGGATAAAGATAGACCTATAAAGGGTTGTGCAAATCTTTCAAAGAATAAAGATAAATTACTAGTCGGTGAATATTTATTAAGAATTGGAATAGATGGTTCGGTAAAAAGTGAAGGAAGAGATATCATTCCTTCTCCATACACAACAGGACTACTTGACAAATTTTTGGATGGAAAATTTGTACCTGCATTTGAAACTTCCAGGGGTTGCCCATTTGCTTGCACTTTTTGTGACCAGGGATTAGATAAAACTAAAATTACAACTTTTAGTGTTAATAGATTGGCTGAAGAAATGTGGTATGTTGCCAAAAAATTATCTCATTTAAAAAAAGGAACAAAAAGAATTAGTATTTTTGATTCTAATTGGGGAATATTTGAAAAAGACGATAGGTTAGCAGATCATATATCAAAAGTGATGGAAAGATATGATTGGCCACAATCTATAGAATGCCTTACACCAAAAAGTAATTGGAATAATCTAATAAAAATAAATGATAAACTTAAAAATAGAGTTGAACTTAGTTTATCTATGCAATCATTAAAGTCAGAAACATTAAAAGATATTAAAAGAACAAATTGGACAATTGAACAATATATTGATTTTGTTAAAGAAACTAGAAAAAGAGGAAAACCTAATATTTGCGAAATGATTATACCTCTTCCTAGCGAAACTGAAGAAACATACTATAAGGGAGTAAAATTTTTAATGGATATTCATGTTGAGACTAGAACATATTCGTTAATGATGTTGTGTGGTACTGAGCTGGGTAGAGATGCTGCTATCAAAAAATTTGATATAAAATCAAAATTTAGAATTTTGCCAAAACAATTTGGTGAATATCGAGGAAAAAAAATATTCGAAATAGAAAAAATAAGCGTTGGTACTAATACAATGAATTTTCAAAGCTATTTAAATTGCCGAAATTACAGTTTCATTGTTAAATTATTAGGTCATTCAGTTTTTTCACCAATTTACAAATTAACACAAAAGCTTGGTATAAGCTGGTACAACTTGTCTAGGACTGTAACAAACACTATTCAAGATAAAAATTTTAAAGGAAGATTTAAAGACTTGTATAATGATTTTTGCAGTGAGTCACGCAATGAGCTATTTAATACGTTGGAAGAAAGCACCGGATATTACTCCGTACCTAGAAATTACAAATTGTTGTTACGGGGGGATATTGGTGAAAATTTACATACAAAATATACGGTCAAAGGTATTTTGATTTATGAGGATATACTTGCATCTATATTTAATATTATAAGAAATCAATTTGTTAATAATTATAATAATAAATTAAATTCAGTTTTAAATTCATCAGAAAAGTGGTTAAAAAATTTGTACTGGTTAGAAGCAATATTTGAAGATGAAAAAGAAGTTAAAGCCAAAAATAAATATAAATTAAGTATAGATTTCGATTTTCCCCGTTGGCTTTCAAAAAGTAATTTGCCGTTTGAACACTTTAATAATAAGTCAACTTATGAATTAGTTTACGACTTTAAAAAAATTGATTATATTAAAAATGAAATGACAAGCGTATTTGGAAAAGATAAAAAAAGGGCATTTGCAAGGTATTTAGAGAGAATTCCTTCAAAATTTGATTTTTTTGAAAAAAAATTTGTAAAATTAAATTAAAAAAAGTGATTTTTTTTTAGTTTAATAAGTCCATTATCTAAATGCAAAATTTTTTGCATTGGGAATTTTTATTGATTTTTTAGTATATGGCAGTTCTAATTCGTAGTCTTCTTTTAATATAAGAGCAACAGATGGTCACTAAAGAATTAGGCCATAGATAAAAGAGTTACATCTTTTATTTTTATATAAGTAACGAGATTTTAAAATACCTTCTAATTTAAAATTATTTTTTTTTAAAACTTTCTTTGATCCATAATTCATTTCATAAAATCCAACTTCTAATTTTTTTAAACGCATTTTTTTTGCAATTTTGACGACTTGGCCTATAGCTTTGGTTGCACAGTTTTTACCCCAAAAATTTTTATTACCAATAAAATAACTAATAATTGCATATTTATGAGTAAAATTTATTGGACCTAATTTTATATTGCCAATATGTTTATTTTTTTTCCTTAAAAAAATTCCGTATAAAAACTCATATTTAGATTTTTTTTTTCCTGCAACAAATTTTTTAATAGATGCCATTGTATGTTTTGTGTATTTTTGCTCAGTATATTTAGTTATTTCATAATTATTCATCCAATTTACGTATTCTTTAGAAACCATTCTTGGCGTTAACTCTTTCAATATTATGTTTGATTTTTCTTTCATAAAAATTCTTTTTATTTATACTTTCTAAGATAAGATAAGATAAGTCAAATAAACTTCAATGAAATTTGCTAAAATAAAAAAAATAATTGTTTTAGGTGGATCTTTAATATCAGTAAATTTTCTGATTTATTTAAAAAATAAAAAAATAAAATATTATTTTTTTACAAGCCCAGAACAGTTAGAAGATAAAATCTTTGAAAATCAATCTTTAAAGGAAATTTTAAAAAAAAATTTTATAAAATATATTTCAACAAAAGATATAAATTCAAATAAATTCATAAATAAGATTATTGATAAAAATACATTTGCAATAAGTATGGGACCAAGATGGTTATTTAGTAAAAGACTATTAAAGTTATTTAGTAACAAAATAGTTGATTTTATGGGAATACCAATGCCGAAATATAGAGGTGGAGCACACTATTCATGGATGATACTAAATAATGAAAAATCCGGAGGATGTTATTTACAAAACATTAATGAAAATACTGTTCAGGCTCAAAGTGATACAGGTTATTATTATTTGGGTATGAAATACAAATATCCAAATTCTTTGAGAATACCAGAAGATTTTTTTGCATTTTCTATTAAAAAAGAAATGTATTTTCTAAAAAAATTTTTAAATAAAATTAAAAAAGGTTTAAATTTTAA
>Ga0187833_10005691_pt1 | contig 11692 bp, 12 predicted proteins | sample ETNtaG_37_FD_167968 | JGI IMG/M metagenome (GOLD analysis project Ga0187833, IMG submission 167968) | Marine microbial and viral communities from oxygen minimum zone, Eastern Pacific Ocean - ETNP2014_SV_400_PacBio MetaG (Illumina Assembly) | ecosystem: Environmental > Aquatic > Marine > Hypoxic... | reverse complement strand
TGAAGGTCATGATTTTGGCAGCGGGACAAGGTCAGCGAATGTTGCCGCTGACTGAAAATCTTCCCAAACCGCTGTTGGCAGTTGGAGGTAAAACGCTCCTGGATCACCGTATTGAGGCACTACGATGCGCCGGATTCACTGAATTTGTTTTAAACCTTCACTACCTCGGTGATCAGATTCGAGCTCATCTTGGCGACGGGTCGCAACTGGGAATCGAAATTCAATATTCGGATGAAGATGAATTGCTGGAAACGGCAGGTGGTATTCACAAAGCCCTGCCTCTTCTTGGGGATCAGCCTTTTGCCGTTGTAAGTGCCGATACATTTACGGACTATGACTTTCAGATGTTACGGAATATGAAACTGGATAGGAGAGCACACCTTGTGATGGTCGATAATCCTGAGCATCATCCTGAAGGAGACTATGCAATTGATGAAGAGGGCTTGCTCAGTCTGGCAGGGACAAAACTCACCTATGCTGGTATGGGATTATTCTCTCCCGAATTCTTCAGTTCATTGCAGCCGGGGAGAAGAATGTTACGTGAGTTGTTTGATAGATCAGTAAATCTCTCAGAAATATCAGCGGATTACTATTCAGGATTTTGGAACGATGTTGGGACACCTGAACGCCTGTATGCGCTCCGTGAGAGGAGAGGTTGATTGGTATCAGTTTTTATATATCTCGATTCCCTGCACATGCAGTGACAACCAGCCACGAACACGCTTGGCGAGTCGGTTTTCTTTAAATCCGAAATGCAAATCTGAAACTGGTATGTACAACTGCTGATAGCGTGTTTGCAGTGTTCCGTGAGTCCTGGGCATCCCCGATGTGAATGTAGTTGAAGGTCTTCTTTCGGTACTGGCAAGAGCTGGCATGTCCCGGTTTCTCAGTTCTGAACCATTGGCTTGTCTACCGTTCAGGATCACCAGGCCGTGAATATTAGTCACCTGAGCCGGGTATTCAGAGATGAACTGTCTGACATGACGCCATGATTGGTTGAGTGTCATAAATACAAGGTTTAACTGCCGTTCTTCCTGAGCCATAAACCTGATGACTCCACTCAATTTCTTTTGCTGAGAGCTCAGAAGGGGGCAGGTAGAGCCATCAGCTTTTTTTTGTAAAGAGCCATCAGCTTTTTTTAGCAAAGAGCCATCAGCTTTTTTTAGCAAAGAGCCATCAGCTTTTTTTGCAAAGAGCCATCAGCTTTTTTTAGCAAAGAGCCATCAGCTTTTTTTGTAAAGAGCCATCAGCTTTTTTTAGCAAAGAGCCATCAGCTTTTTTAGTAAAGAGCCATCAGCTTTTTTTGTAAAGAGCCATCAGCTTTTTTTGTAAAGAGCCATCAGCTTTTTTAGTAAAGAACCATCAGCTTCTTTTAGCATATAGCTTCCCGCAGCTTCAGTCGAAGAACTGGATACATTGCTTGAAAGGGGTTTGTCGATTTCCTCTTCGGAACCCGTGGTTATGGTCTTTGCCAGGTTCACTGGTTCAGGATTGTTGTTTTCACCTGTTTCTTTTCCCGATTGAACTGGTAGTAGTGTCCGCTTCGGTGTCGAAGGTTGATTGTCGAGGTTTACCACCGACACTGACCAGCCATGTAAAGAAAGAACGTGAGCCAGATTGCTGATAAGTTGGGAGCTGGTTTCTTCATGGGTAAGTATGATTCCACCTTATGGGAATCCTGAGCGGTCACCATAGAAGTCGATCTCGAATGATTGACCCGATACTGAGACTGAATGTTTTTCGGTATATCTCTCTAACGGCAGTGTTATGGTGGCAGCAGTGGGCACAAGTGAGGCAAAAAAGATTGAAAGAGCGATTTTCATACTTATCAGTATAGGTCGTTATCATCAGCCTGCGATTCAGCTAGAATAGCGCATCTTTCATCCAACAAAAGATTTGCTCGAGGAGAAAACGTGAAACCAATGATTGCACCGTCGATTTTGTCGGCTGATTTTGCTCGACTGGGGGAAGAAGTCGAGGCTGTGTTGCAGGCAGGTGCAGACATGATTCATTTTGACGTGATGGACAACCACTATGTTCCGAATCTGACGGTGGGACCCATGGTATGCGATGCTCTGCGAAAGTATGGAATTGGTGCACCTATTGATGTGCATCTGATAGTTAAGCCCGTCGATAGAATTGTTGGTGATTTTGCTGAAGCGGGGGCCACTTTCATCACGTTTCATCCCGAAGCGACTGAGCATATCGATGGTTCACTCGAACTGGTGAGGTCAGCGGGATGCAAGTGCGGTCTGGTATTCAATCCGACAACGTCACTCAGTGTTCTCGACTATGTTATTGACAAGGTGGATATGATTCTGATCATGTCTATTAATCCGGGCTTCGGTGGACAGACATTCATCCCAAACACCCATGCAAAAATCCAACAAGCTCGCGAACGTATAGATTCAAGTGGTCGAGATATCCGGCTTGAAGTAGATGGTGGTGTCAAAGTGGATAATATCGCGGAGATTGCACGTTCTGGTGCTGACACGTTTGTTGCCGGTTCAGCGATATTTGATGTTGAAGATTATGCTGCAACGATAACAGCAATGAAGAAGGAAATTAGATCTGCCTGACCGTGCCGCCAGGTACGATGAGTCCAGGGAAGGTTGATTCATATATAGGTCTGCATTAAGCTGTGCGGGCTTTGACCGACTTACTAGATAACGAAAGATGAAAGTAAGACAACATCTCAATTGGTATAACTACTCCTCTCTTTCCTGGCGATGGTGATCTAACACCGTTGTTGATTTTTGGGTATTCACCCAATTTCTTTAAAGAACTGTTCGCCGGAGATCACTATGACCCCTGAGCTATTTGCTGAATTACAATCACAGGGTTTTAACCATATCCCAGTCACTGAGGAAGTCCTGGCTGACCTGGACACGCCATTGTCAAGTTATATCAAGGCAGCCCGGGGTACCTATAGCTATTTGCTCGAATCTGCCAATCAAGGTGGCGAGAAGTGGGCAAGATACTCGATGGTAGGTCTGCCGTCTCAAAAAGTACTGAAAGTATACGGATATGAAATAGTCATCGAAGTTGGTGGAAACGAGACTGAACGGTTCCAAGTCGAAGATCCACTGGCCTATGTGGAGCAGTTCCAGCACCGGTATCGATACCCGCCTATTGAAGATCTGCCAATCTATACAGGGGGTCTTGTTGGCTATTTCGGTTATGACACTGTTCGCTATGTCGAGCACAAAATTCGTGATAGTCAGCCTGTAGATACCATTGGTACGCCGGATATTCTGCTGATGGTATCCAACGATGTCATGGTGTTTGACAGCGTGAAGGGCAAAATTCATCTGATTACGCATGCAGATCCTGAGGAATCGGGTGCTTATGAAATGGCGCTCGAAAGACTGACTGAAATGAAAGCCAGCCTACAGAGCGAGATCCCACAATTTGCCAGAGACACAGCTGTTGGACCGGCTATTCATGAAGAAGATTTTGTTTCAAGTTATGGTGAGAATCAGTTTAAAAAAGATGTAGAGAAAATCAGGGAATATATTGTCGCTGGCGACGTGATGCAGGTTGTTCTGTCTCAACGCATGTCGGTAACCCTTGAGAGCGACCCGCTCAATCTCTACCGCGCTCTTAGATCCCTAAACCCATCTCCTTACATGTATTACATGAATTTAGGTGAGTTTCACATAGTAAGTTCATCCCCGGAGATTCTGGCTCGTTTGGATAATGGTGAAGTGACTGTCAGACCCCTGGCGGGTACCAGACGACGAGGTCGAGACGAGTCAGAAGACAGGGCCCTGGAAGAGGAATTGTTGGCTGATCCAAAGGAAATTGCTGAGCATTTGATGCTGATTGATCTGGGCAGAAATGATATTGGTCGCGTATGCCATATAGGCAGCGTTGATGTCACTGAAATGATGGTCGTGGAGCGATACGCCCATGTGATGCACATTGCTTCAAACGTTGAAGGCAGGATTCGCGACGACTTATCGGCGATGGATCTATTAAGGGCCACACTGCCGGTGGGGACGTTAAGTGGTGCTCCTAAGGTCAGATCGCTTGAGATTATCGACGAGTTGGAACCGGAGAAGCGAGGAATCTTTGGCGGTGCTGTTGGATACCTGTCGTGGAATGGGAATATGGACACAGCAATCGCAATACGCACGGCTGTGGTCAAGGACATGAAACTCTATATACAGGCAGGTGCTGGTGTTGTCGCCGATTCAATACCAGAGCTCGAATGGAAGGAGACTATTAACAAAGCAAGATCAATATTCAGAGCCTCAACCATGGCTGAAAATGGTCTGGCACTGGGTGAAGCGATTGAAAATCCCAGAGAATTTAATAAAGCTGAAGAAAGACTGGTTGTTGATCAGGACGTGACCAGATGATTTTGATGATCGACAACTATGATTCTTTTACCTACAACCTGGTTCAATATCTGGGTGAATTGGGTGAACAGGTGGAAGTTTTTCGCAATGACGAAATCACCCTTGACGAGATCAGATCACTCGTTCCTGATCTGATCGTAATATCGCCTGGTCCTTGTACTCCTAACGAAGCAGGGATTTCCATGAATGTGGTTGAGGCGTTTTTCGAGCAGATCCCTCTGCTTGGGATTTGCCTTGGTCACCAGAGTATCGGGCAGGTTATGGGAGGAGATGTGGTTCGGGCCCGGGAAGTTATGCATGGGAAAACCTCCGAGATTCATCACAATGGGACCGGCGTATTCAGTGGACTGCCAAGTCCATTTACAGCGACCAGGTATCATTCTCTAATTGTAGACAAGGGCAGCTTACCGGACAGCCTCGAGATCACGGGCTGGACTGAAGAAGATGGTTTGATGGACGAAATAATGGCGTTTCGACACAGGCATTATCCGATGGAAGGGGTACAGTTTCATCCCGAATCCATTTTGACAGAACACGGTCATGACCTGTTGAAGAATTTCTTACAGTATCAAACGGAGAAGACATAATGGATATGCCTGGAGCGATTGATCGAGTCATAGGTCAGAAGAATCTGAACCGGGATGAAATGCTTGCAGTCATGCGCCTGATTATGAAGGGTGAGGCGACAGACGCGCAAATTGGGGGTTTTTTGGTTGGGCTTCGATCGAAGGGTGAAACCGTCGATGAAATTGTTGCAGCGGCAACCGTGATGCGTGAATTGGCGACACCGGTGAATGTTGATATCACTAACCTTGTTGATATCTGCGGAACAGGGGGGAGTGGCACTAACAAATTTAATGTTTCAACTGCGAGCGCTTTTGTTGCTGCTGCCGCTGGTGCGAGAGTTGCTAAACATGGTAATCGAGGTGCTTCAAGCAAGAGTGGCAGCGCAGATGTTCTTGAGGCCGCTGGTGCAAGCATTATGCTGGGCCCTGATGAAGTCGCCAGATGTATCGAAACAACCGGTGTTGGATTTCTGTTCGCGTTGAATCATCACAGTGCTATGCGTCATGCCATTGGTCCGAGAAGAGAAATGACCGTGCGTACCGTGTTTAATCTTCTGGGTCCGTTAACCAATCCTGCGGGAGCCAGAAGGCAATTGCTTGGTGTCTACGCCAGGAAATGGGTACGACCGATTGCAGAGGTTCTTCAGAAGCTGGGCAGTGAGCATGTGCTGGTAGTGCATTCCGAAGATGGTCTGGATGAGATAAGTATATCTGCGGCAACTCATGTTGCCGAGCTCAGAGATGAGGAGATACAGGAATATGACATCGATCCAGAGGATTTCGGTCTCAGGAAATCGCCTTTGGAGGAGTTGATTATCGAGAATAGCACTGAAAGTCTGGCGCTGGTGAAAAAGGCCCTACTCGGTATTCACGAAGGTGCATCGAACATCGTTGTGCTAAATGCAGGAGCAGCAATTTATACCGCAGGTCAATGTCATGATCTGACGTCCGGAGTCGAGATGGCACAGGATGCAATCGGTTCAGGATTAGCAGATGAGAAGATGAAAGACTTTGCTGCATTTACCAGCCAGATAAAAGAGACATCATGACCGCGGATATTCTCAGGAAGATTGTCGCTGAAAAATGGCGAGAGATTGAAGCCAGAAAATCAGTTTGTGATCTAAGACAGATTGAGAAGAGAGCCGCTGAGTCAGGTTCTGTGCGCGGTTTCAGACAGCGACTCCTGGAGAGAAAAGTAAACAGGTTACCAGCCGTAATCGCAGAAATAAAAAAGGCATCGCCATCCAAGGGCGTTATTCGAGAAAATTTTGTTCCCGTTGAAATTGCAAGAAGCTATGCTGATGCTGGTGCTACCTGTCTATCGGTACTGACCGATGTAAAGTTCTTTTGTGGCGCTGATGAGTTCCTGCAAAGTGCAAGAGGAGTTGTCGATCTTCCCGTGCTCAGAAAAGATTTTATCGTTGATACTTATCAGGTTTTTGAAGCGCGGGCTATCAATGCGGATTGCATATTACTGATAGTCAGTATCCTTGATGACGCTGCGCTCAGGCACCTATACGGGCTCGCGAAGGATCTTTCGATGGATGTTCTGATAGAGGTACATGATGCGGAGGAGTTACAGCGCGCCCTCGCGATTGAACCAGACCTTCTTGGGATAAACAACAGAGATCTCAGGACATTTGAGGTATCGCTGCAAACCACGTTTGACCTGATGGGTGAACTGGATCCTTCAGTTTTACTGGTAACGGAAAGTGGCATTCGCAACAAAGAAGACGTAAGTAAGATGCTGGAGAAGGGGATATATGGTTTTCTTGTGGGAGACGCGTTTATGCGAGAGGCGGACCCTGGCAAGAAACTAAAAGAGATGTTTGCTTAAGCTCAGCCAGAGATTACCTTGCACCGAAAACAACCATGGTTTTTCCTTTTGCTGAAACAAGGCCTTGATCCTCAAGCGTCTTCAAGACCCTGCCAACCATCTCCCTTGAACATCCCACGAGCCGACCAATTTCCTGACGAGTGACTTTGATCTGCATACCGTTGGGATGGGTCATGGCATCAGGCTCGTTACAAAGATCCAGTAAGCTCCTGGCAACTCGACCGGTTACGTCAAGAAAGGCAAGATCACTTACTTTCTGAGTCGTTTTATCGAGTCTGTGAGCCAGCTGACTGGCCAGGTTATAGAGCAAGCCTGAATCTCTACTGCTTAGTTCGGCAAACTTCGAGTAACCCAGTTCGGCGACCTCACATTCAGTTTTTGACTTGACCCAGGCAGATCGAATCCTATCACCAAACATCGCCATTTCACCAAAAAAGTCGCCTTCGTTTAGGTATGCAACGATGATTTCACGACCAGATTCATCTTCAATTAGGACGGTCACTGAACCCTTCGTGATGTAGTAGATTGAATCGCTTTTTTCTCCGGCGGAGATAATCATACTTCCACGGGGGTATTTACGGCGATGGGCCATCGCAAGAAATTCATCCATGTTGCCAAGTTCAGGTGTGCTTAAGGTCAGGCTTACCATTTTGTTGATAATATGATGAAACTGGATACTAAGGTTACGACTAGCGTCGTTCCAAAACAACTTAAACCCTCATTTGAGTGCGCTCTTAGTTGAAATTAACCCGTGATTGCTCGCTTTGGGAGGATCTGGGTACTATTGTCTCTGAGCAGTATCGTCCTGGAAGATATTTACGTTATGAAAGCCAGTGTTAAGTGGATTGAAAATGTCAGATTCGAAGCGGAATCTGAAAGTGGTCACAAGATCGCCATAGATGGGCCGCCTTCGGCAGGAGGAGAAAACAAAGGTGTCAGACCAATGGAACTTGTGCTCCTTGGCGTCGGCGGATGCACCAGTTTTGATGTGGTCTCCATTCTACAGAAATCGCGACAGAAGGTTACTGACTGTGTTGCCCAGATCGATGCAGAGAGAGCGGATGAAACACCGGCTGTTTTTACCAGAATACATTTTCATTTTGTTGTGAGTGGGGTTGATCTGAAAGAAAAACTGGTTAAGAGAGCGATTGACCTTTCGTCTGAAAAGTACTGTTCAGCGTCGATCATGCTGGGTAAGGCTGGTGTTGAAATCACTCATAGTTTTGAGATTGTGGAAGGATAGCAGCGGGTCGATCATGCAAAATGTAACCCGTTCGCTGGCAATAAACACCCACCCGTTTACAGAAGTCGGTCGCGTGGAAATCCGCTAACCGAGGTGCGTCAGCTGGCGCCCGCCTAACAGATGCAGGTGAATATGAAATACGGTCTGTCCACCCTGTTGATTGCAGTTCATGACGATGCGGTATCCGGGTTCTGATAGATCGTTCTCTTTAGCCAGGTTTTTGGCGACAGAGACCAGATAGCCCACCAATGACTCATCGGCGGTTTCGATATCATTTATGGTGCTGATATGTTTCCTCGGGATTATCAGCGAGTGAACTGGAGCCTGCGGATTGATATCGTTGAAGGCAACAACGCGCTCGTCTTCATAAACAATATCTGAGGGGATATCGTGATTAGCTATTTTGCAAAAAAGGCAGTCAGCATTCATGAGATTCTCAGTATTGTCTCTCTTTCCGTATCGAACTGGCTATTCAGATTCTCTATTGACCACATAAGCAGTAAATCCCTTCTCGTTGAGAATATAGACGGCAAGCTCAGCACTATTACCTCCGTCACAGACAGTGGCGTAAACAGCGTCTTTTTTTAAGTATTGATAGGTTATTCCGGATCAATAAATAGGCTATGTTGAGGGAGCCCTTAATCTTGTCCGCCCCAGCCTCGTCGCGATTTCTGACATCCCGCTTAAATATCATTTTTCCCTCTGGGAATTTTATGGTTTCTGCGGTCGATAAAATCGTTTTCAACTCGTCGCTTTCAGTGTCGTTAAACGGAACGAGAGCCCCGATTGCTTCAAGATCTTTACTGTCCATTCTGATTCATGCTTGTCGATGTTCTGCCTTAACATTGCCGTACCCGCAGCAGACTGATATCTGTCATCTGTGCCGGGCAGGACATTGTACAGAACCAAAAAGTTCTGGGGTAGAACCTATGTCAACTTTATTGTGGCCGTAAACAAATTCCCGCGCCGTTAGTATTTTTCCTCTGGGCGCTCAAAGAAGGCTAATTGCTCTGATCGCAGTTTTTCGGCTGTTGCTGTCTTCTCAGTTTCATCATGGAATGGACACAACAAAACCGCCTACAACCTGCCTTCGTTCAGGGGTTTCTTCTCAATATAGGAAAGCTAACCAAGGCCACTGAGATCTTTTCATTGTGATTCTGCAGTTTCCAGTCTGGAGAATATGCCGACCTGTATTACTCATTCTGGTTCGGGTAAATCCACATCTCGAATATCGCGATTCGAGAACGGGGTACTCGATTGTGATTGCTGATCTACCAGAATGGCTGCTTTGTATAAAATAGGTCGAACTTCTCCGAGATCAGCAGTCGTCTGTACCCCGTCAGCTCGATCAGCGCCGGTCTAAGTGGCGCGGTCAATGACCAGGGTTGCGCAGGTGAGACCGCCGCAGCATCATGTTCTCGCTCAACAGCAGCGTCACAGAAAGACGATGAAGAAGATGCGGCTGAAGTAGATGAACTGGCATTCCAGAATCTCAAGAACTACGATGAGAATCCTCAGGGAATTCTGCTACCAGAAGACCAGCAGTTTGCCTATGACGATGAAGGCAATATCTACTATATATCTACTATATGGTAACCATGCGATCTATGTCTGGTGTTCTAGAAACCTTTCCGCTGTACCGTGTCGACCTTGATCTGCTTTGTGATGCGCTTTTTAATGATACTGCCACGGTTGGAAATCGTTCTATTGCGCTAACGCCACGTAGGCCTGATGGCAGTGCCAATGGTGCAGAATAAGACTCACTAACTTCGTTTAATAATCACGCCGACACTATCAGCTCCCTCAACCGCGCCCGGTTTAGCAACCTGGATTTTGACTTTTTGGATTTTGAACTCACGCAGAATCAGCTGAGCAGTCTCTTCCGCCATTGTTTCGATTAATTGAAACTGACTGTTTTCGATAAACTGAATGACCTGTTCGGCGATCTCTGCATAGTCACACGCTTTTGAAAGATCATCTGATTTTGCTGCCGCAGAAATGTCATAATCCATCTCAAGATACAAAATGACCGTTTGTTTTGTTGTTCGCTCCCAGGCATGGACTCCAATTATCGTATCAACCTTCAGAGCATCAATGTAAATAGTATCCATCATTAATTAACCAGAGAGCTGCGTGATTGGCCAGCGTGGCATAACTGAAATTGACAGGTCTTCATCGTGGCCAAGTTTCAACCGTTGTAATCCGGCATAGGCAATCATGGCTCCGTTGTCAGTGCAAAGCTTGAATTCTGGATAATATAATCTGCATCCCTGATCAGCACTGAGCTTTTCGAGAGCAGCGCGAAGTGCCAGATTAGCGCTTACGCCACCGGCGATAACAAGTGAGGAGTGTACAGTTTTATCAAGTGCGCGCTTACACTTGATACGAATCGTATCAGCGACCGCAGTTTGGAATGCGAGGGCGATATTTGCCTTTTCCTGTTCAGTGGGAGCATCAATATCGGCCAGGGTGTTCATGGTGAAAGTCTTCAGCCCACTAAAACTAAAATCTAATCCTGGGCGGTCGGTCATCGGACGAGGAAATTGGTAGATTCCCGCAATCCCGGATTTTGCTAACTCCGCAACTTCAGGGCCACCCGGGTATCCGAGTCCCAACATTTTTGCTACCTTATCAAAGGCTTCACCAGCTGCGTCGTCGAGCGATTCTCCCAGAAGCTCATATTGTCCCAGACCTTCACAGGAGAGCATCTGTGTATGACCTCCCGAGACCAACAGGGCAACAAAAGGATATTCGGGACGATCAGGAGACAACATCGGAGCGAGCAGGTGGCCCTCCATATGATGGATGCCAATTGCAGGGATATGCCAGGCGTATGCCAGTGATTTTGCGATACTTGCACCGACCAGCAGAGCACCGACCAGTCCCGGCCCGGCTGTGTAGGCGATTGCGTCAATGTCGTGGATTGTGGTTTTGCTTTCCTCCAGAGCCTGCTTAATCATGGGTAGGGCTTTACGGATGTGATCACGAGAGGCCAGTTCTGGCACAACACCACCGTAGGCCTTGTGGATTTCAATTTGACTGAACAGCAGATCTATCAGAAGACCCTCCTGATCATCAAATATGGCAACACCGGTTTCATCGCAAGATGTCTCAATACCAAGAACGCGCATAACCAAGATGAATTGACAAAAGTGCTGTATGTTACTGATATTTTGGGAAAATTTCCTTAATATTTGGGCGCCTGAATTCACCTGCACTACGGAATGTTTAGCTTTGCATTTATCGGTTGATATCGATAGAATGCGCACCCTTCGCGGAGGAGTAAATTAGTTAATGCCATACGTACAAGTGAAAGAGAATGAGCCGTTTGATGTGGCTCTGCGACGATTTAAGAGATCTTGTGAGAAAGCCGGTGTTTTGGCAGAGGTTCGACGTCGTGAATATTATGAGAAGCCAACATCTGTTCGAAAGCGTAAGGCTGCTGCCGCTGTAAAACGTCATGCCAAGAAAGTTCAGCGTGAATCTCGGAGGATGGAGCGCCTCTACTAGGCTCTATCAATATTGCGTTTGGCTTCGCCAAGCCACAATTAGAGGTATTGCGTTTGGCTTCGCCAAGCCACAATTAGAGGTATTGCGTTTGGCTTCGCCAAGCCACAATTAGAGGTATTGCGTTTGGCTTCGCCAAGCCACAATTAGAGGTATTGCGTTTGGCTTCGCCAAG
>Ga0187833_10005688_pt1 | contig 11697 bp, 10 predicted proteins | sample ETNtaG_37_FD_167968 | JGI IMG/M metagenome (GOLD analysis project Ga0187833, IMG submission 167968) | Marine microbial and viral communities from oxygen minimum zone, Eastern Pacific Ocean - ETNP2014_SV_400_PacBio MetaG (Illumina Assembly) | ecosystem: Environmental > Aquatic > Marine > Hypoxic... | reverse complement strand
TGACGGACGGTTGCTCGATCTGCCGGATTGGGTACCTGCTGATATTGCGCAGGCGGTTGATGATGCAAAGGCCGCCATTCTGTCAGGCGATGTGTCAGTATCGGCTGTGAGTGATTCAGGAGTGATGCATGCGCGGCTGGCCGAGTCGGCTCCAGCGCTGCCGGACCTCGCGGGACGCACCATTCAAATCGCGGTTGAGAACGCATACCTTCCTTTCAACTACGTCGATGTTGACACCGGCGAGGCCAAGGGTTGGGACTATGACGCGATGAATGAGATCTGCGCCCGACTGAATTGTACGCTTGAGTGGATTGAATTCGGATGGGACACGATGATTGCATCCGTGGCTGATGGCCAGTTTGACATGGCCACAGATGGCATCACCATAACCGAAGAGCGATCCGAAATCGCAGACTTCTCCGATGGATACATAGCTACCGAGCAGCGCATGCTGGTGCGGCTGGGAGAGGATCGCTTTGCCACCCCGGATGAGTTCGCCGCTGACTCCAACCTGATTCTAGGCGAGCAGGTCGGCACCACAAATTACGACACGGCCGTGGCGCTGGTCGGCGAGGATCGCGTAATCGCCTTTGATGACTTCGGCGTGACCGTTCAGTCCCTCATCGCCGGCGACGTGGATGGCGTGGTGATTGATGAAACCGCCGGCCTGGGTTATCAGGGTGAGAATGCTGATAAAGTGGAACTGATAGGCGAATCGCTCTCGAGCGACTGGCTCGGCTTTATCTTCCCGAAAGGGAGCGATCTGGTCGACCCGATAAACGCTGCCCTCGCTTCCATGAAGGCCGACGGTGCACTGGCCGAAATCAACGGTCGCTGGTTCGGCACCGACTTCGCGCTCACCTATGACGACATCGGCTGCGGCGCTTACTGCGCGCCAGAAATAGGTACCGATGAAAATCCGATCATCTGGGCCTTCGTTCCTTCGGGCGAGATGGACCAGGTAGTTGCAGGCGCCGGAGAGTTAGGAGATTTGCTCTACGAGCAAAGTGGCTTGGTGATCGATACCCTAGTCGCCACGGACTACGCAGGTGTGATAGAGGCCATGTGCGCGGAAGAGGCAAAAGCCCAGATCGGCTCTCTAGCAACCTTCTCCTACCTTCTCGCCAATGAGAAGTGCGGCGTGGAGGCTGAGCTGGTTGCCGTACGTTATGGCAGCGCGACCTACAAAGGACAGATCTTCGTACGCAACGACAGCGGCATCACTGAGCTTGCGCAACTTGCCGACAAAACCTTTTGCCGGCCAGACCCGCTCAGCACTAGCGGTTGGATCGTTCCGAGCATCCAGCTGCGCGCCGCTGGTGTTGACCCAGCTACCGACCTGGCTGAAATCGTGGATGCTGGCGGACACAGCGCATCAGTGGCCGGGGTGTACAATGGCGACTGCGATGCGGGCGCCTCCTATGTGGATGCGCGCGGAAACATTGAGGAGGATCATCCCGACGTGATGGATGTTCTCGAAGTAATCGCGACCTCGGTGGATATACCCAACGACGGCGTGCAGTACGCGCCGGCTGTTTCGCGTGAACTGCGCGATCAGTTGAATGACGCGCTGATCGCTGTTATGGAAACCGAAGAAGGCGTGGCAGCCATGGACAAAGCATATTCGTGGACGGAGTTGGCATTACACGACAACTCATTCTACGATGACTTCCGTCAACTTCTGGATGCAGCTGGAATGGCACCAGAGGACCTGATGACGGATTGATTTGCCCAACCACAGATAGAGGACGTCTGAAAGTCAAAATGGGGGGACGTAAAAGTCCCCCCATTTTTGTTTCACATATCTAGTTTGGAGGACGCTGAATGCTTGAAGTGCGGAATCTTACCAAGGTATACGCTGATGGCACAATTGCGCTGCGCAATGTCAGTTTTCAGGTGGAGGATGGGGAGTTTCTAGCCATCATTGGATTGAGTGGGTCCGGCAAATCCACCCTGTTACGTTGCATCAACCGTCTGATTGAGCCAACTGAGGGGAGTGTCATATGGAATGGTGTAGAGCTGACAAATCTCAAAGGCGGCCAACTTCGCAAAGTTCGTCGCCAGATCGGGATGGTGTTCCAACAGTTCAATTTGGTTAAACGCTCTTCGGTTCTCACCAACGTGTTGGCTGGACGATTAGGTTATACGTCGACATGGTCAAGCCTGGCAGTAGGTGCCTTCTCCAAAGAAGATCACGAGAAGGCTACGCAGGCTCTTGACCGATTGGATATCACTGACCAAGCACACAAGCGTGCGGATGAGTTGAGCGGAGGGCAGCAACAACGAGTAGGAGTTGCCCGTGCGCTCATGCAGGATCCAAAGATGATCTTAGCTGACGAGCCGGTTGCCAGTCTGGATCCGGTGCTGGCGCACTCCATTCTACGACATATCGAACGCCTAAACCAAGAGGATGGTATCACCATCCTGTGCAGCCTTCACTACCTCGACCTGGTGCAACGTTATGCGACCCGTGTCGTCGGATTACGTGACGGAGAGATCGTGTATCACGGAAGCCGCGCCGACATCCGAGCAATGACCGACACTGAGTTTCGGGAGATTTACGGCGAGGACGCCGAACGCGCCGGCGACCTTACCGGCGAACTAGCCGACCCCAGTGGAGAAAGTCAGTGAGCCTCCGCACGCGCCCACCGGAAACCAGAAAACCTAGCTTGGTCTCCGCGCCGGTGGCAGCTCTGTGCTCACTGGTGATTCCCGGTTTGGGCCAGATGATGGCTCGCTCCATACGCCGGGGTCTTGTTCTTGTGTTCAGCCTGGCATCCAGCACCGCACTGCTGGTGTGGCGAATCCGGGTTGCCGCCCGGCGTGAAGTGGGTTTCCCAGCACAAGTCACGAAAGCCTATGATCTGCAGCCTACATTACTTTACCTGACCATCGCTATCGCGCTGCTATACCTCTGGGTTGTACTGGACGCATACTTGCTTGCCCAGCGCCATCAGTCTAAGCAGTCGGCCGGACCGTTCATACTGATACTGGCCGTTTTCTTTAGTCTGGGATGGCAAATCAGTGAGATAGATTGGGTCTCCTTTGCAACACAGTTGGAGGACGGCAAGCCGACCATCATGAAGATTATGTGGCCATGGGAGAGGGCGCTACATTATCCGAAGGAGTATTTGATAGTCCGCACAATTGTGGAGGTTCCCTGCATCGGTGAGGCCCCGGCGGAGGTTCTCGTTCCGGAGGATGAACCTGCCTTGCATGTGCAACCGAGCTGCGGCGTGCTTACTACCCGTGACACAGAAGGTACCACCATGTCAGTCACAGGAACGAATCTACAACCAATTATCGAAACAGCAATCTGGTGGAAGGACCCGGAACACCAGGAGTTCCGACAGCGACAGGGCGGTGAATCAGTGGTAGTCACAACTGATGGCGATGGCAGCTTCCAGGTTGATATATTGATGCCCAAACGCTTGGTGGGGAGTCAGACTGGGCGCGACTATAGCGCTGCTAGGGAAGCAGATGAATGGGAATTGCAAGCCCGACAGTTGGCGAGTGTGGGAGAGGCGGAGTGGAGTACCGAGATCAAATTAATCGTCGAGAAAATGGTCGAAACCATTTTCCTAGGAATGATGGCCACATTCTTCGGGGTGATTCTCGCCATTCCGATCAGTTTTCTTGCGGCACGCAACCTGATGTCGGCTTCACCAATCACGCTCGGGATCTATTATCTGGTGCGCACCGTGATGAACATCGTGCGATCCATCGAGACCGTTATATGGGCGGTCATCTTCGTGGTGGTGGTCGGACTGGGTCCCTTTGCAGGAACGCTAGCATTGACGATACACTCAATCGCCGCGCTGGCGAAACTTTACTCCGAAGCGATTGAATCCATCGACCCCGGACCCATCGAGGCCATCCACGGCACTGGAGCCAACTGGGTGCAGACCGTGGTCTTTGCAGTCGTACCGCAGATTGTGCCACCGTTCGTCTCCTTTACAATCTATCGTTGGGACATCAACGTGCGCATGTCCACCATTATTGGTCTGGTAGGCGGCGGTGGAATCGGATTCCTGCTGGTTCAGTGGATCCGCCTTCTGGATTACCGTGCCGCCGGCATCGCGGTGTGGTTCATCGCGGTCACTGTGGCGATACTGGACTACGTCAGCGCCGAAATCCGCGAACGCTTCACGTGAGCAAATGAGAGCTGCCCTTTACCGGGCGTTCGCTGATCCCATAACGATTGAGGACGTTCCCGACCCGACTCCGGCTGCGGACGGCGTGGTCATCGAGGTCATGGCTAGCGGGCTTTGCCGAAGCGACTGGCACGGCTGGATGGGCCACGATGCCGATATCACCAACCTGCCACATGTGCCCGGGCATGAGTTCGCCGGCGTAGTGGCCGCGGTGGGAGACGAGGTGCGTCACGCGCGCGAGGGTGACCGGGTGACACTGCCATTCGTGTGCGCATGCGGGCGCTGCCCACAGTGCATCTCAGGAAATCAACAGATTTGCGACCGCCAGTTTCAACCCGGGTTCACCCAATGGGGATCTTTCGCCCAGCTCGTGGCCGTGGGACGCGCAGACATTAACCTTGTGGCGCTGCCCGTAGAGATAGACTTCGTGGCAGCCGCAAGTCTGGGTTGCCGTTTCACAACCTCCTTTCGGGCGATGGTCGACCGAGCCGAGGTATCCCCAGGGAAATCGGTCGCCGTGCATGGCTGCGGAGGCGTAGGCCTATCGGCAATAATGATCGCCTCGGCGCTCGCGTGATAGCCATCGATATAGCGGCCGAAAAACTCGACTTTGCCCGTACTGTTGGCGCGCATCACACTATCCACGGTGATAGGGTGAAAGATGTTGCGGAGCGCGTGCGAGAAATCAGCGGTGGTGGAGCACATGTGTCAGTGGACGCGCTCGGCAACTCAGTGACGTGTCGCAACTCAATCTCGTGTCTGCGTAAGCGCGGCAAGCACATTCAGGTTGGATTATTGTCCGGGGCTAAAAGCATGCCAGCGATACCGATGGATGCAGTCATCTCCAATGAGCTAGAAATTCTCGGCAGCCATGGCATGCAGGCACACCGCTATGCGGCCATGTTAGAAATGATTCTGGCGCGCAAGCTGCAGCCCGCAAAACTGGTGGGGAAGACAATTCATCTTGATGAATTGCCCGCACACCTCGCCAAAATGGGCGGTTTCAGCGGGACAGGAGTGACTGTTGTTGACCGTTTTAAGTAAGGGGATTGCCTTGCCAATTTCACTGGTCGCTAAGCACGCGATACTCCGGCAGGGGCCGCAAACATATTCACGAGAAGTGACCGCATTATCCGCCAGAGAATCGTACCACGGAAACAATCCTAGCCACTGCGAACCAGAGCAAATACAATACCAACACTACAGCGAAATCCAACATAGGAATGCGCACGATTTCGTGTATGGTTCCGATCCTCCCAATAGATCCATAAGACGCGAGAAGGGCTAAAACATATCCGCCAGCCAGAAGGGAGCGAGTTCTTGGACTTAGCCCTAGACCATGCATTTGGGTTAGAATGAACATCGCTCCAAACCCGAAACCAAACATTCACCAACTGTTGCTCGGTTGGTTCATTGCAACTAGTACACCATGAGGCAGCACCAACATCTCCAGCGTCAGAGTCCACCACCGGTTGACATGTGCGCGGTTAAAGATAAGTACCGATTGCCCAGACAACATAAACATGTAGAAAAATCCTGCAAGATGACCTACAGTGGCTTCGGTAGGATGATACCAATACGTGTAAATTATGGCCCATGAAAATAGATATCCATGATATTCTCGTACCAGCTTAATGAAGCGACGCTCGAACCGCAAACGTCTCCCGAACAAGAGACCTCTTCGAGGTGCTTCTAAGATAAGAACCACCATCAGCATCAGCGCAACTGATCCGAGGGCTGTAATCTCAGGTACATCTTGGGCAAGGCCGTCATAATATAGATGCGTCTGGAGAATATGCAGTCCTACGAACACTCCGTTCCCTGCTAGCATAGCCCAGTTTTGCCATCTAAAACCTTGTTGGTAACGGGGGCGCTCGCGGCGTGCCATATATATGACACCCCATACGAATAGGTTATGAAGAGCGTATCCAACCCAAGCAGTTATGCGAGCAACAATGTTGGGTTCGACTAAACGCCAGGGATAAGCGAAAGGGACTGTTGGTCCAACTACTGTGAAACCGGACAGACGGGCAGCCGTCACAGCAATTATGCTAGTCACAACAGCCGCTATAACTGTGCCAGTAAGAATAGTGGTCCGGGTACTGCTATGCGAATTATGCACAACTGATGTTTAAAAGGTAAGTGGAAGTTCTCGCATGCGTACACCGGTTGCTGCGAACACCGCGTTAGCAACGGCCGCTGGAACCGGTCCAATAGCAGGCTCACCTACTCCCTGAGGCGGACGAGCACTGGGAATAAGATCAACGACTATATCAGGTACTTCGTCCATTCTAAGCAAAGGGTAGCCACCAAAGTTGCTAGTACTAGGTTTCCCTTCCTTGAAAACAATCGCCTCTTTCAAAGCAGAACCCAAACCCCATATGATATTTCCCTGAACTTGGTTGGTAGCGCCGTCCGGATTAACTACCAGGCCAGAATCCATTGCCGCCCAAATCCTAGTAACACGAATGTCTCCATTTTCCACTTTCACCTGGGCTATTTGAGCAACAATAGTGCCATAATCAATACAGCAGGCTACACCCATAGCACTACCATTATCAGGGACACCCGGCCATGATGCCAAGTCTGCCACACTATCAAGCACAGTACGGACACGGTCTTCGACTTCGCCCGTCAGGTGTTCCATCCTGAAACTCAAAGGGTCCTTTCCTGCAATCACAGCGAGCTCATCAACAAAACTTTCTGTGGCAAAAGTATTCGCCAGCAAACCCAACCCACGCCACGAAGAGGTACTTACGGGCAACTCAGCACGATGAGAGTACAAAGACATATTGGGGATGTCATAAATAGGGTTCATACCTCGGGTAGCCCCAAAATCAGATCCGACTACGGATGCAGCTAGTGAAGGAAAATTGGAGAACAAAACATCACCACTGGACTGCCTGTGTTCCAGAGCAAGAACATGTCCATCATCACTTAACAGGGCGCGCATTACATGTTTCGTTGGTGGTCGAAAACGGTCAAGCAAAAATTCCTCTTCACGGGTCCAACCAACATGTACAGGCAAACTGGTTTCAAATGCAAGAATAGCAGCCTCCAATGCTGACTCTACTGTCTGGCGACGTCCAAAACCACCGCCAAGGTATGTCGGCGTCACATCAACACGCTCTTTTTCCAATCCCAGTGCGCGAGCAACTGCTTGAGCTGTCTGATTGGGAAACTGCGTAGGAGCACGAACACGCATGATTCCATCACCATCCATCTCCGCAAAGGATGACTGGGGCTCGAGCGGTGCAGTTGCTGCCATTGGCGTACTGTATTCGGCAACAATTACCTCTTCAGAAGAGGTGATTAAACTCTCAGGATCACCAACACGCTTAACTTCTATTGCATCATCCGAATCTGGATCAAGCATTGCATCGATGTCAGACTGATCAACCGTTTGGGTGTAATCCCAATCTATTTCCACTGCAGCCGCTGCGTCCCAGGCGTTTTCTCGCGTCTCGGCGACGACACCAACAAAATCATCCTGTGTCACCACCCTTACTACGCCTTGCATAGAAATAGCGACGTCTGTGTTTACCCGTTTAGCAGTAACCCCTACAACCTTGGACCTAGCCACAGCACCGTAGTAAGTTGTCCCACTGGATGCCCGCATGTCGTAACCATACACAGGCTCAGCAGTCAGTTTCGCCTTCACGTCAACACGCAGTACCGATTTGCCGATAATTTTGAAGTGGTCACTAGGTTTTAGACGCACATCCTTTTTCGGTTCATCCCATTCGCGTTCAATGCGTGCTGCGTCGGCCAGCGTGACCTCCTGACCATCTGAGGAAACCAACACCCCATCAATCAGCCTAAGTTTGCTGCCTGTGAGCTCTTCAGCCGCTTCTTTTAACATGACCCTGTAGTTTGCAGCCAACTGTCTCAGGGGGAGATATAAACCGCTCACGCTTGAACTTCCCCCTGTCCCGAAGCTGTCTACAGGACCGATGAGGGTCCCAGACTGGTGCACACGAACATTTTGCCAAGACAATTCCAATTCTTCAGCGGCTAATTGTCCTAGGGCAGTGTGTGCACCCTGTCCCATCTCTACTTTTGGGGCGTAGATGTGCAATACGTTGTCTTCAGAGAATTCAAACCATAATTGAGGACTTCCCTCCACCCCTGCAGGAGGAGAACCACTCGAAAGAAACTGGAAAGCGCTACGGCGCAGGTAAGGCAAGCTTATCGGAATCCCAAGCGCTACGCCACCACCCAATATACCCATTCCTATCAAGAATTTTCGCCGTGTTAGTTTCCAGGGCATTGTCATTACTGTAAAACCGCAGCACGCTCGATTGCTAGCATGATTCTGTGATAGCACCCGCATCTACAATAATTATTTCGCATCGCAACACGAATTTCTTCTCTGGTTGGATTGGGGTTAACTTCCAATAGTGCGACTGCCGACATCATCTGGCCAGACATACACCAGCCGCACTGCGGAACCTGAAGATCAATAAAGGCTTGCTGGACCGGGTGCAGTCTGCCATTATGCATCACTCCTTCGACAGTCAGTATTGCAGAACCTGCTTTGAGAGTGCCTACAGGAGTTATGCAGCTACGAGTTGGAAAGCCATCCACATGAACCGTACAGGAACCGCAAATGCCCACACCGCACCCATACCGAGTACCAACCAGACCCAGTTCATCGCGTAGTACCCAGAGAAGCTTGCGATCCAAGTCAGGGCTGTAGATGTCGTGGCGGTTACCATTAATGATTAATTGCATGCTTGGATCATTCCATCCATGTGGAATAGCACGGGAGTGGAAACGCGTGGTCCTCCTTCTGGCAATAGCCGCACATATTATGGTCTATGAATTCCGTGCGAGTCTTAAAGAACAGCAACGCGATCGATATACACTCGAAGGCATCTTAATTTGATACAGGTGTGGGACAAAACAAGAGTTTTCGGTACTCGGATATAAATCAGACGAACAGCGAGACCTCGGCATCGGCGGCATATTCCAAGAAAGTGGCTGCGCCGCCGATTTCGCACCCCGAAATGAAATCGTCGCGCCCGAAGCCAAACACATCCATCGTCATCTGACAACCGATGAGGTCCACCCCGAGTTCCACAGCCACATCACGGAGTTCGCCCACGGCGGCAACGCCCTTATTTTTGAAGGTCTGCTTCATCAGGCCGGTGGCCACGCTGTTGAAGCCGGGGATGGACATCGCCGCCTGGGGTATCGGCCAGTTGAAATTCTGGAAGCCTTCCGGGCCAAACGGCATCTTCATCGGCATGGCCGGGTTGCCCAGCGGAGTGACTTCCGCCTCGATGTCATGCTGGAGCAGCGTCAGGCCATAAAAGGTGAAGAACACGCCCACCTCCCAGTCCATCGCGGCAGCGGCGGTGGCCAGAATGAACGGCGGGTACGCCCAGTCGAGTGTGCCCTTGCTGGCAATCAGCGCCAACCGCTTCGGGGCATCAGGGTCAGTTTTAGACATCATCAGCCTCCTGAGGTGGCTATTTGGTGCAGCGGAAGTGGAAGACATAAGCGCCGTCTTCCTCCACTGACTGCAACAGTTCGTGGCCGGTCTGGCGCGACCAGGCCTCCATATCCGGCGGCGCGCCGGGGTCGGTGGCGATCATCTTCAGCACCTGCCCAACCTCCAGTTTTTTTATTGCCTGCGATGTTCTTACCACCGGCATCGGGCAGAGCATTCCACTGCAATCCAGTTCGCTATCAGCCTGTATTGTGTTCATTGTTCACGCCCTCCTGTGCGCGCTAAAGTGATAGATTCAATTCCGTTGATATTTCGATACTATCCTTGACCGACCGGGCCACCGGGCAATAGTCAGCGTGAAATCCGTGTACGCGCTCGGCTGTCTCGCGCTGCTCAGCGGACACGCGCATATGGTAACTGACGTGAATCCGCTTTATCACCAGCACCGTGCCATCCTTTTCTATTTCGCCGCGCGCCTGAGCGCTCAGCCGGCCTTCATCTGCGGGAATGCCGCGCGCTTCCAGCGCGCCTCCAAAGGTCCCCGCCAGTCAACCGGCGGTGGCTGCCACCACATAATCGAGCGTGGTGGTGTGCGGAGCATGCACATCCTCGTCGACGCCATAGTGCGCGGCCACCTCCGAGTGCACCCCGAACAAAACCGGGCCCTCATGCGCCGGAAGATACGCTCGCCGGAGTGGCCCGGCAACGCGTTCGATGCGCGCCTCCGAAACGTAAACGACCTCTATGCTCATCTGCTCGCCTGTTGCCAATTGTCGTCGAAAAACATCAGAATATTATCACCTGATAACCCTGCGTGACCAATTCTCTGAAGCTCGAGTGCCCATCGAAATCAGAAACCAGTCTAGTGCCATGCTCCTTCACGGCGTCAATGACGCCGAATGCGCTCGTTCAATGACTGCAGGCAGCGGCGCAATCCTCCACGGCGGCAAACAGCCCGGCACATTTGCTCTCCCCTTGCGCGAATTCGCGGATCCATTGAGTGCCACCGCCATCGAAAATCAGTTTAATATCATCGCCGGCTTCCTTAAATTCCCGTGCGGCCTGCAACGCGTTGACCATGCGCCTGGTGCGTTCCGGGCTGCCCGGTTGCGAAAGAATGACAATGGCTACTTTTTCCACGGAAGCACCCTTTCTGGATCATTCCCTTTTGACGCAGCGCGCGCCACTTCTTGCCACGGCTTTTCCGGCCACTGCGAGATGACACTAGTGTATCACTTTTCAGCCCGGCGGCAGCATGAGCGGCAACCAGACAATCTCGGCCCTGTTTCCCGCAGGATGACTGCGGCGATAGCCGGGTATGCTAAGCGAGCCTGTATGCCGCTATCAGCAAAACGGAGAAAACCACAGTGGCACCGACCTGCGCGAAACCCAGCCGGGATGGCCTGACCCCGACAACTGGACGCAGCACGCCGTAGGCGGCATATGCCCACATTGCGGCAAAAGGCACCACAGTCAAGCGGGGGGCAAAACCGAGTAGCGCGAGGGCGAGCGACCCGATGACATTGAATCCGTTATAGAGCATCGCGCGCCGCCCCATGCGCCAGCGATCGGGTGTCGCTGGAGCCTTCCCCAAGCGCCGCTGCGCAAGCCGCAGGAAGACGAAGACGACCGCCGCCGCGGACTGGAACCAGCACAATGCCCACAGCAACCAGGCCGTCCCGGTGATTCGCCCGATCACGACGGCGTGCGCAGCCGGCGCGGCCAGCGCGAGCACGCCTGCGCCCACTATGTCGGCGCCCATCTGCCGCCGTTCCGCACGCCGCGCCACCAGCGTCAGCTGCCACCACAGCACCGGCAGCGCAGGCGCCCCGAACCACAACACGGTTACATGACCGGCCCGGATGAGCGCCAATGAACCAGCTGCAATCAGACTGGAATACGTGAGCAGCCAGATCAATGCCGGCATCACGTCCTCTCGTGAACGCCGCCCGGCCAGCGCTTTCACCACAATCACGGCCGGTTGCCGCGCCATGAAAGCCGCCAGCCCGGAGGCGAACAGCAACGGCAGCGCCTCATTCCACTCGCCGGCCACTCCAATTCCGACCGCGAACGGGCCCACCCACAACG
>Ga0187833_10005687_pt1 | contig 11697 bp, 11 predicted proteins | sample ETNtaG_37_FD_167968 | JGI IMG/M metagenome (GOLD analysis project Ga0187833, IMG submission 167968) | Marine microbial and viral communities from oxygen minimum zone, Eastern Pacific Ocean - ETNP2014_SV_400_PacBio MetaG (Illumina Assembly) | ecosystem: Environmental > Aquatic > Marine > Hypoxic... | reverse complement strand
ACAAAAATTTCGAGAGATGCCTTACGGATTTTTGTGGGTTCATAATCGCTAAAACCCTCCTTGACCTCATAACAGGTGTCTGATATCTCTTCACCCGAATCATTTATAAATGTCAACCGGTTTTATTTTGATAAAGCGGCCATTTGAAAAAGGAAAGTATTAAAAGGATGAAGCAAACAGACTCGAAAAAGCTGTTTCAGCAAGCTTTAAATGTGATTCCCGGAGGTGTCAACAGTCCGGTCCGCGCGTGTCGATCGGTCGGAACCGATCCCGTGTTTATCGATCATGCGTTTGGATGTTTCGTTTATGATGCCGATGGGAACCGCTATATCGACTATGTCGGTTCATGGGGTCCTATGATACTCGGACACCGGCATTCCCAGGTAATAAAAGCGATATCGACTGTTTTGGAGCGGGGCACCAGTTTTGGTGCCCCTACGGATCTTGAGATCGAACTTGCCGAGATGGTCATCGCTGCCATCCCTTCCATGGAGATGATCCGGGTGGTAAACTCGGGCACCGAGGCGACCATGAGTGCCATACGACTCGCCAGGGGATTTACCGGCAGGGACAGGATCATCAAATTCGACGGGTGCTACCACGGCCATGCCGACACACTTTTGGTGCAGGCCGGATCCGGGGTCGCCACTCTCGGCATCCCTGGAAGCCCAGGTGTGCCGGAGTCCTTTGTGGCACACACCCTGTCGCTTCCTTACAACGATATCGAAACCATCCAGAAGGTAATGGACGAGCAGGGGGAAAAGATTGCCTGCATCATTGTCGAACCGGTTGCCGGGAACATGGGATTGGTGGCACCTGTTGATGGGTTTTTGAACATTTTGAGAGAATTGACTGAAAAAACAGGGAGCCTTTTGATTTTTGACGAAGTCATGACCGGTTTTAGAGTGGCGTACGGGGGAGCACAATCCATTTATGGCATATCCCCGGATATTTCCACACTTGGAAAAATCATCGGCGGCGGGCTGCCGGTCGGCGCCTATGGCGGCAGACAGGATATCATGGGACATATCGCTCCTCAGGGTCCGGTTTATCAGGCAGGTACCCTTTCAGGAAACCCAGTTGCGATGGCTGCCGGGATTGCCACGCTCAAGGAAATCCGTCAACCCGGTTTCTATGATGCACTCGATGAAAAAGCGGAACGACTCACCGCTGGTCTTAGATCGAGTGCGGAGCAGGCCGGCATCGAAGTAACGGTTGATCGGGTGGGATCGATGGCGGGCCTCTTTTTCACCGGCAGTGAAGTAAAGAATTTTGAGGATGCCAAAAAATCGGATCTTGAAATATTTTCAACCTATTACCGGGGAATGCTTCAGAGGGGAATTTATTTAGCACCGTCCCAGTTTGAAGCGCTTTTTGTCTCATCGGCTCACAACAACAGATATATCGATCAAACCATCCGGGCGGCTGCAGAAGTCTTTGCTAAAATTAAGGAGATAGATTAATTTTTTTTCTTCGATATATCCACAAAACAGATAGACTTTTTGAAAAAAGATTACAGCCGCGGGTTTATCCGGCGCTGCCAGATTCGGGCGGATATCGTGAAGATTGGCTTTTTTCAATCAAAAGTGAAAATCAAACAGCATCATCGGCAACAGGATGGCTTTATCCATGCCGGAATCATGGCGACCATGGCGGACCATACTGCCGAGTATTCCGCATTTACCATCGTTCCGAAAGAGTTTCAAATTCTTACCATCGAATTTTAGATTAATTTTCTAAAACTCGCCTTTGGAGATACCCTGGTTTACCGCTCCCAGGTGATCAGAGAAGGACGTCGGGTCATCGTTTCTGAATCGGAAGTATTCGACATCCGGGACAAAGCTGAGATTCTCGTGGCCAAAGCACTGGTGACTCTGATGGCGGGTTCACATGGAAAAGATCACAGAACCCAAATAACATCCCGTAACTCTTTCGGAGTATCAACCTACAGGATATTTCACAACATATCTATACACTTAACTGGCTCGATTTTGACAGGATTTGGTCGAATTTGACAACCGGAGACGGTTCTTGAAAAAAACCCCTAGATGCGAAACTTGAAAAACAATCATATTCCCAATCACGTGGAAAAGATCTACCTGATATCCATTTGTGGAACCGGGATGGGAGCGCTGGCCTGCATGCTCAAAGATTTGGGGTTTCAGGTCAGCGGGTCCGATCAGAAAATATATCCGCCAATGAGCACCTTTTTGGCTGGAAAAGGTATCCCGATACACAGCGGTTTTAACAAAAAACATATTTCATACGGCTCCGACCTGGTCATTGTCGGCAATGCGGTTACAAAGGATAATCCGGAGGTCCTCCAGATGCGGAAGATGGGGCTTTGTTACTGTTCCATGCCCCAGGCCGTCAATCGATTTATGCTTTCGGGTAAAAAACCGATACTGGTGACCGGTACACACGGAAAAACCACTACATCGTCTATTTTAGCCTGGATCCTGTATGGAGCCGGCATGGAACCCTCTTTTATGATTGGGGGAATGTTACAAAATTTTATCAGCAACTATCGTATCGGAAACGGGGATTATGCCGTCATTGAAGGGGATGAGTACGACACCGCATTTTTCGATAAACAACCGAAGTTTCTGCACTATGACCCCCACCTGGCCATCCTTTCGGGTGTGGAATTTGATCATGCAGATATCTTTAACGATATTGAACAAGTCAAACAAGCCTTTGGCCGGTTTGTTTTGGATATGCCATCAAAAGGTCTGCTCCTGGTACATGGCGGAGATGAAAATGCCTCTAAACTGACCGAATATTTAAATTGTCGGGTTGAAAAATACGGCTTCACCGGAAACGCAATGTGGCGTTTGGGAGAGGTCGCTATTGATCCGCCGTGGACCCGCTTTGAGGTAACTAAGTATGGAAAATCGTTTGGTATTTTTAAATCGAGATTGATGGGGGAACATAATCTGTTAAATGCGCTGGCATGTATCGCCATTGCAGATCATCTGATGGTCCCCCGCAAATCCATGGCAGACGCGCTTGAAACATTTCAGGGCATAAAGAGGCGCCAGGAGGTACGCGGGCAAAAAGGCGGGATCACCGTCATGGATGATTTCGCACATCATCCGACAGCTGTCAGGGAAACGCTACAAGGCGTGAAACCGTTTTATCCAAAGGGAAGAATGATCGCTGTTTTCGAACCCAGAACCAACTCGAGCAGGAGGGATGTTTTTCAACACATCTATCCGCTTTCCTTTGACGCGGCGGACCTCATCTGTATTAGAAAACCACCGTTGTTGGAAAAAATTCCTTTGGAAAAGCGATTTTCATCTCCAAAACTCGTCAAAGACTTAAAACAGAGAGGGAAAAATGCCTGTTTTTTTCCAGATACAGATCGGATTATCGACTTTTTGGTCAAAGAGGTAAAATCCGGGGACCTTATTTTGATCATGTCCAACGGCAGCTTTGATCATATCCACGATAGGCTGTTGAAAAGATTATAAACCAGCCACATAACAGCGATGTGCGTTCGTTTTATTTGTTTAAAAATGTTAAATTTTCATAAATTGACTACTCCTGCTCACCCAACCAATGCCTTCGGCATATGTAAATCCAAAATTCCAGTTCAGTAAAGCTTTTTAGCCCATTTTGTCAGGTAATTTACTCAAGTTTTGCACCTTAGATTTTACGGAGACTCGTTTTCGACAAAGGGCGGACTAAAATTTTTTACACAAAAACATGATGGCGTAGCCTTCGACAACGGCACAAAACATGCAATAATGGTACAATTAGGGTTCTTCAATATATTTTTTTTGATACTGTAAGGCAGCCGTTTTACCCTGTGTGCGCTCAATTTCTTTCAAACGTTTTTGATGCTTCCACGATTCGGCCCGTTTTGGGTTGGAGGTTTCGAGCAGAGACTCTAAACGCGCGATTTCCTTCTCTAACTCATCGACCTTTTTTATTCGATCAGAAAAAGACATGATGGTGGCATGGTAAGTTTTGGTATCCATTATAAAAATATCGCCGAGAAAGCTTTTGGAGATATATTTTTCAACAGCCTCGTCCAATGCGAGCCGGATTGTTTTTGAACGATCAAGCTTCAACGCCGCGCCTAGATGGTCTATCAATTCTATATATTCCGAACTTGCTTTAAATGTCACAATTTTTTCTTTTGATTTCATCGGGACTCCTTATGATTTGTTTCATTTAATCCATAAGTAAAACAATCCGTATTCTTTTGTAATACCAACGTAATATTTTGTAAAGCATTTTTTAAGAAAATAACCCACAAATGACCGAAAACAGCAAACGCTTTCCCTAAAGACCAATATTTGGCGTTATCGAAATGCAGTTGACACCCCTGGGTTATATCGGTACTCTGCGATCATTAAATGCGCTTTTCAAACTGAATAATGAAGAGTCAGATACTCCACATATTGGAAAAAAATAACAGGATTGTTTCTGGTGACACGATCAGTGCAGCCCTTGAGATCTCGAGGGTTTCAGTCTGGAAACACATTCGAGAACTTCAAGAATTGGATTACAAGATTATCGTCACACCAAAGGGATATCAGCTATTCGGCACGATCGGCACGCCATTTCCTCGGGAGTTTTCTGGGAGAGAGGCCAAGGTGCACTATTTCCCCGAACTTGGCTCAACTATGGATACCGCAAGAGAGATGGCCGGAAAGGGATGTCCGCATTTTACGGTCGTGGTCGCCGGTCGGCAGAAAAATGGGCGGGGACGTTTGAAGAGAGAATGGTGTTCACTTGAAGGGGGGCTCTATTTTACACTCATCCTTCGACCGAAGATTCCTCCGATTTTCAGCGCCAGACTCATTTTTTGTGCATCGTTGACCTTAGCTAACCTGTTGAACAAAAAGTTTTCCGTCCCGGCGCAGGTCAAATGGCCCAATGATATTCTGGTCCGGGGAAGGAAGATTTCAGGGATGCTCTCCGAAATGGAGGCAGAGGGTGATCGGGTAACATTCATCAATATTGGGATCGGCATAAATGTCAATAATGATCCAACCTTTCAAGCGGATAGAGCGATCTCATTAAGGGAAATCCTAAAAGAAAGTGTTTCAAGAAAAGAACTGCTCTCTATGTTTCTCGATGCATTTGAAAACCGGGTTAAACATACGAATCTCGATCATGTCGTTTCAGAATGGAAGCAATATGCGACGATGCTAAACCGAAAGATCCGAATTGTCACACGAGATGAGGTTTCAGAAGGGCTTGCAAAGGATGTAGATGAAAACGGAACCCTTATTTTAGAACTTGCGGACGGATCTGTAAAAGAAATTGTCCACGGAGACTGTTTCCATTTGGGTTGAAACCACGGTCAAACAAAAAAATTAAATTCTTAACGGTTTAAGACGGTTTAATATGCACTTAAACTATATGCGTAAGAGATCTTCTTCACCTTTCTAACTCCGGGCCCCTGACAGTTCAATGTTGACTATTGGCAGCTGGGTGGTGCAAAATGCATCAATTAAGACCATCGATCATCAAAGCATAAGGAGCGGATCCATTGAAAATTTTGATTGCAGGTGCAGGAGAGGTCGGATTTAATATCGCGAACCGGCTTGCCCATGAGAACAAGGATGTCGTGGTCATTGATGAAGATCCTGAAGCGATAAAGCGGATCTCTGAAAATATTGATGTACAGGTCGTAAACGGGTCCGGAAGCAGCCCGGTTGTTCTGGAAGAAGCCGGTATAAAAGAGGCTGAGATACTCCTCGCGGTGACTAATAGCGATGAAGTGAATCTGGTCGCTTGTCTGGCGACAGACATTATTTCCCCGGTAACAAAGAAATTGGCTCGAATTCGGGGTTCGGATTACGACGATTATCACGAAATCCTCCTGGACAATGCCCCGCATATCGACACCGTCATCAACCCTGAAATAGAAGTTGTCCGGACCATCGATAGACTGATGAACGTTCCCGGTGCAGTGGATGTCGGAGAGTTTGCCGGTGGCCGGCTCAAATTTGTCGGAATACATTTAGACAAGAAGACAAGATTGGCGGGGATTTGTCTTTCCGATCTCCCGTCTTTGATCGGCGAACAAAGGCTTTTGATTGCAGCCATTGTGCGAAATGAAGAACTGATTATCCCTACCGGGGATGACACCCTGATGCCGGATGATCTCGTCTACTTTGTCTGTGAAGAGGAAAATCTTTTTGATACCCTAAAAATCTTTGACAAACATGAGGAGCCTTTACGTCGAGCACTTATCGTGGGCGGTGGAAGTATCGGATTTCGATTGGCCCGGTGGCTGGACGAAAAATCGATCTATACCAAAATTATAGAAAAGGACGCGGAACGTTGCACACGGCTTGCAGAACACCTTAACAAAGTGGTTGTGCTTTGCGGAGATGGATCGGATCAGGAAATCCTCAATGAAGAAAATATACAAGATATAGATGTGGTGATTACGTTGACCAATGATGAGGAGACCAATATACTCACCTCCCTCTTATCCAAAAAGATGGGGGCAAGGAAAACAATTACAAGAATCAGCAAGTTCAGTTATTTTCCCCTGATGTCGATGATCGGTATCGAGCAGGTGGTTAGCCCGAGACTTTCGGCTATAAACACCATTTTGAAACATATCCGCAGGGGTAGAGTGCTTTCAGCCAAAGCGATAAAGGGTGAACTGGCTGAAGTAGTGGAAGCTGTAGCATTGGAAACTTCGGACATTGTTGACAAGCCCTTAAAAAAGATTTCATTTCCAAAGGGTGTCATCATCATCGGTATCCTCCGGGCAGACGAATTTATTCTCCCCTCCGGAGACAGCGTTATCAAGCCGGATGACCAAATCGTCATCTTTGCAAGAAGACAGGCAATCCCCAAAATAGAGAAAATTCTTACCGTGAAGCTGGAGTATTTCTAGATGCGCTGGCGTCCCATCCTGAACACTGTCGGTACATTAATCCTTTTCTTTGGCCTGACCATGATCATTCCGGTCGGTTTCGGTTTGTACTACCGTGATCAAAGCGTTATCCCTCTTTTAAAATCCATGGGGATAACTCTGATCGTTGGTTTTATTCTCTATAAGTTTTTTTGGGGAGAAAAAACAGAACATCTGAGTCAGCGGGAAGGAATGGCCATCGTGGCCATCGGATGGATCGCCATCGGTATTTTTGGAGCCCTTCCATTTTATTTGGGCAATGTGTTTAACACGTTCATCGATGCCTTTTTTGAATCTGTTTCAGGATTTACGACAACAGGTGCATCGGTGCTTACCAACATCGAAGCAGTGTCTGAGGGGTTTTTATTGTGGCGAAGTTTTATCCAGTGGCTCGGCGGCATGGGCATCATAGTACTGTCTCTTGCAATTCTCCCTTTTGTAGGGGTCGGCGGGATGCAGTTATACAAGGCCGAGGTGCCGACACCTGTTCCCGATAAGCTCAGACCCCGCATCAGAGATACGGCGAGGATCCTTTGGAAAGTCTATGCACTCATTTCCCTGGCAGAAGTAATTTTACTGATGTTAGGGGGAATGGGTCTTTATGATGCGCTGAATCATACCTTTACAACCATGCCGACAGGAGGATTTTCAACAAAAAATACTTCTGTTGCCTATTTTGATAATCCATATTTTGAAATCATAATTATTTTCTTCATGCTGATGGCTGGGATCAATTTTTCGCTTCATTATCAAATGATGCGGGGAAAACCGCTTGTTTTATGGCGCGATTCTGAATGTCGTTTTTTTCTGGGTGCGGTCTTTCTGCTGGTCGTTGTGGTAAGTTTGAACCTCTACGGATCGGTGTACGAAAAAATGAGCCAATCCATCCGATTTGCTACGTTCCAGGTGGTCTCAATCGTCACAACCACAGGCTATACAACAGCTGATTTTGAAAAATGGCCCGCTATGTCCCAGTTTATCCTTTTACTTTCGATGTTTTTGGGAGCCTCCGCAGGATCGACTGGTGGTGGGGTGAAATGTCTTCGCATCATGGTTTATTTTAAGTATTGTTATAAGGAGCTGTTTTCTCTTATCCACCCCCACGCCATCACCTCTGTAAAGATTGGCGGAAAGGCGGTTCCGGCGGATGTGATGCGGAGTGTCCTCGGATTCCTGGGTCTTTACGTCGGACTTTTTGTGCTTTCTTCGACGATTCTTGCCGGAATGGGGGTCGATTTTATGACATCGCTATCGTCGATTGCCGCCACAATTGGAAACATTGGTCCCGGGTTTGGTATGGTGGGTCCAACGGACAATTTTACCCAGATTCCTTATCTTGGTAAATGGCTCCTTATATGGTGCATGCTTTTGGGGCGGCTCGAAATCTATACGCTGGTCATTTTTTTTGTGCCGGAATTTTGGCGGAAATAATCTGTGTTTTTGAAACTATTTTATTGACAACAGTGGCATCTATCGTTAATTTTTACATGGTTTTGGGGCCGTTAACTCAGTCGGAAGAGTATCTGCCTTTTAAGCAGAGAGTCGCTGGTTCGAGCCCAGCACGGCCCACCATTCAAAAAACGTCCCCATCGTCTAGCCCGGTCCAGGACACCGGCCTTTCACGCCGGCGACAGGGGTTCAAATCCCCTTGGGGACGCCAGTAATGATATCAAAGGGTTAGCTTATTTAGACTGACCTTTTTCTTTTGCGGTTTTTTTGGATTCCAACCCTATTTCCAACCTTGAACCTCAATTTAGTAATACCCAAAGCATTGATTGCTTGTTATGAAGGAATGAGAATGTTTTTCTATTGGATTGGGTGACGGTGACAATGATTTATGTCAAAAGCCAATGGGGGAAAATCCCTTGTTCCCAGATAGAAAACCCAGCTTCACAAAATCTGGCAACTTTTTGGAAAAGGACTCACTCACGTATTATTGGAGCTTTTATCCATATGGGAAATCATTATCATGACGAATAACGAATTTGACAAAAGCTTGTTTGAAAATGGGCCGCCGTCTGAATTTCCGGTGGTAAAGTGAAATAAAAATGAAAAAACCATTTCGGTGAAAAGTCGAATCGGTGAAGAGAAGATACCAATTAAGGTAATAGCTCCTTACGAAAAATGGCTGGAATTTGAAAAACTATTATTAAAGCATGAACATCTAATCAAATTTGGGATGATTTAAGAATACCTCCGGGGGCCAAGAGAAAACATTCGAATGATTGAGCAATGCTCAAAAGATTTTCCCGACCGATTTTCTACTGATTTTTATTGTGATTTTGTTTTAGAGGCTAACTTTAGAAACCCCAGAAGTATATTTGGAAAAAAACAGAGAGGAACTTTCTATGGGCTTGATAAAGAAAAAATGACGGAAATTAGGTATTCAGCCACTCATGTTTATGTTTTTCTCAGTTACTGGGTAAAACACGAATACCAGGGACAGTCTTGTCCAGTATTTGATAAAATTAATAAAAAATACAATATAACTCCTGAAAAGCTGACATCGATCACGCAGAAATTGCTTGATGATTATTTCAAAATTGGATTGCTTAAAATTAAAGAGACAAGAACATTTTATAATAATTTTATCGCCCTCAAAAAAACGTTAGGATACGTTAAAAAGTTATACGAGCATCTAAAATACACACCCCCAATAGTATTAAACCGTGATGGATCATCGAACTATAGTCCATCTGTCCAGCCCCTTATGAAGATTTTAAAGCCGCACATGTAGTTCTCAATAATCGTTTATTCCTTCCTTCTTCCATACAATTAATCTCTTTACTTCATACAATTAGACTATGGCATATTGTCTCGCGAGATTTCAAAATGGACTTTTGGCGAATGGAGACTCATAGAAAATCTGTATTATAATAATTCATAAGCAATTGGTTTTAACTAATACCATTGAAGAGGAGATGTTATGAAAATGATAAGCACATCTGAAACCGCCGTGGCGTATGGAGAGTGACTATGGATGGCTGCACTTACATCTGATTTTTTGTTATAAACAGCACTATGAATCTCAGCTTCCGAAGACGGAAGCCGATGTCCCGATATCACCACACCATCGGATGAGACGGTTACAAAATCATTTACGTCAAGCTCGCTGTAACGCACTCTGCTGGGAGTGACAATCAGTCCTTCTGCAATACGCACGCTGAGATTACCCCACGTTCCAATGAAAAAACCAATCTTTTCCATTAACAAGCATTTTTCTTTAATTTCCTTTTTGATAGATTCATACTTATTTGCCATTCGATTTGGAGCCTCCGTTGTTGGAATGATGGCCCTTTCCAAAATACTCTAGACCTAGAACAGAAACATCATCTATTCCCTTTTCTTTCCTTCAAAAGATAAGGATAAAGGAAAAGAATTCGCTTTTTGAAAACAGATCAACGGAAAAACAGAGTTGTGTAGCCACCGGAGATGAGTCACAACATATTGTAGTGCAACGATGCGACAGCAAGTCCCAAGCAGCTTCAGACAACCAAAATTCAAATACCGGATGAAGACCGTATTGTCAAGCATATGGAACCCCATTGTTTGCGATGTTAATTGAGACTCAGGTACCAACGGAGAGGCTATTTGTCAACTGTTATTAATTATCGTTTATCATCACGGCCAGAAGCGCGTCTTCGGCCATTTTCATCAGGGCGGACTCGTATTCACGAAAGGGGTCTGAATTGATGATGCGAGTGACCTGGCGCAGGCTGTAACCGAAGGCCCTGGCAAGCTGGGCGGTGCGATACCCGAAACAGGCGGTTTTCATGGCCATGAGTCTGTGGATTGGTTTGAGATTTTTGATGTAGCCATTTGAAACGTGATTCCCTCCCAGACCATTTAACCATAGCGCCTTGTTTCTCGAATCATTTGTTATGATCGCTTATCGACAACACATTCTTTTTACCTTTAGAGTCTCCCTGCATAAGCCTTCCGGCCCGCTCTAAGGCGCGTTTTAATGCATCATCGCGAAGATGGGCATAACGTTTTTTGGGTCATAATCGGGCTTTTATGGGTGAGCAGCTTCTGAAGGGTGTACATGTCAACTTTTCCAGATGAGGCCAGCGTAGATGCAAAGACATGTCTTAGACCGTGTAGGGGACGGAATTTTTCTGGAAGGTCAGCCCTCTTTTTAATTTTGTTCACCGCTTGCTGAACCGATACCCGCCGTTTATCATCTTTTCCAGGAAATACATATGGGCTCCTGGAGCGAGGATGATTTTGCAATATTGCTCGGGAGGTATTGTTTAACGGAATCATCTGGCTGCTGCCACCTTTTGGATGCCGAATGAGGATAAATTCTCGGTTGAAATCTATGTCATCCCACTTTAATTCCAACAGCTCGCCACGGCGCATACCCGAGTTCAAAGCCAGACGCATTAGATTTGCTACCTGAATGTTTGGGTCTTCATCAATTGCCTCTATGAGTCTTGCAAGCTGCTCTTCAGACAGATCTTCTGTAGTTTTGTTATCCACTTTTGGTCGTTGGACATGAAAGGATAGACCTTCGCAGAGACCCTTTTTCACACCAAAATTTATGATCCAGATCAGGAGGTTGAGGACGTGCTGAACGGTCTGTGGAGCCCTTTTCTTAAGCAACCTCATTCGGACTCGATCCACGTCTAAAGAGGCTATCTCTTTTGGCTCTTTTTTGCTGAATGTGTCCTTGAGATATTTATTGTATCGGCCCGAATCATCGAGCATCGTACGGAGCATCCGGAGCACGGAGTTCGCTGATCTTGATAGTGGATGCTCGCACTAGTCTATGGAATAGCCGTCACATAGGCCATTACGTAGCCGCT
>Ga0187833_10005684_pt1 | contig 11698 bp, 14 predicted proteins | sample ETNtaG_37_FD_167968 | JGI IMG/M metagenome (GOLD analysis project Ga0187833, IMG submission 167968) | Marine microbial and viral communities from oxygen minimum zone, Eastern Pacific Ocean - ETNP2014_SV_400_PacBio MetaG (Illumina Assembly) | ecosystem: Environmental > Aquatic > Marine > Hypoxic... | reverse complement strand
TACCTTTGTTACGTCCATTAATCGCAACTAAGCATCCTTCTTTTGATAAACATTTTGCAATTTCTAAACCTATCCCTTGGGAAGATCCCGTGACCAAAACTCTTTTATTTTTTAAATTTAAATTCATATTGTTAAATCCATTTTTTTATTACTTTTAAATTTTGTTTTATTTCTTCAGAATGACTTCTGTTATCCTTTGCTCTTGCTGTTTGCAAAATATAATTTCCTTTATATTTATTTTTATCTGATAAAGAAAAAACTTTTTCAAAATTAGCATTACCTTGTCCAAGTTTAACCGAAGGGCCTTTATAAATTCTATCTTTGATATGAATATTTTTAATTCTTCTTCCATAACTGGCAAATTCCTCTCGCGGGTCATACCCCAAAGATGAACTATTTCCTATGTCATAGTTAATCCCAAAAAATTTTGGATTTAATTTTTCTATAAAATCTTTAACCTTTTTAGGATTCATATCTAATTCAAATAATATCATTTGATCATTTTTCTTTAAAATCTTAACTATATTTTTCATAAAATTTATAACAATTGCTTTCTGTTTTGAATTTTTAATTGATCCATTATCTACCAATGGTAAAACTATTTTTTTAATTCCAACTTTTGATGAAGCTTGGACAATATTTATAAAATCATTTTGAAGTCTTAATCTTTTATAGTTCTTTGATTTCCAAAAAGGAGCTTGCATAAAACAATCTCCTGTCAGAGATTTGATTTTTATTCCAAATTTTCTTGTGAGTAATTTAATTTTTTTTCTACCTTGTTCTGTTAAAAGTGGGTTTTTATAAAGATTTTTTTGATCAATAGTCCATTCCATTAAATTCATTCCAATAGATTTTGCAATTTTAAATTCTTTAGACCAGTTCTTTGTAGGAAAAGCTTGGATTTTGTTTCCTATCATTGAAGATAATCTGCCTTGCATAAAACCTATTTTTTTACTTATTTTCATTTATTATTTGAACTAACTCAAGAAATACACCCTCTGGAGTTCTGCAATAGGTGACCTTTGCTTTGCCATCGTTAGATATTTTTGGTTTACAATTAAATTTTATACCTTTTTTTTTTAATCTTTTATAAAGATGATTAATATTTTTTACTTTTAGAGCCAGATGAGTAAATCCCTTAGAATAAGTATTGCCCTTCCAAGGTAAATTTTTTTTAGGGGGATTTTTAAAATATAAAAGTTCAATTAAATTTCCTCTTTTATCAGATATTTTAATTGTTTTTAATTTAACATTTTTATATCCAATTAACGCATCAATGAATGGACCCTTTTCATCTAATTTTTTAAAAATTTTAAAACCTAAATTATTACACCAAAAGTTTATTGATTTTTTTAAATCAGCAACGACGAGACCTATGTGCCTTATCTCAGAATTATTTTTCATAGAAATATTTTATGCTATCTCTTAAAATTTCAACACCTTCTAATAAAGCATCTTGAGAAATTGTTAATGGAGGTCCAATTTTAATTGATTCTCTTCCAGTGTGAACTACCAAAAGACCCATTTGCATACATCTTTCTGTTACTTTGCTAGCTATTATTTTTGCTGTTTCATAACCTTTTGGATTTTTAAATAATATTGCAGCAATTAAACCTTTGCCAAATACATAATTAACGATCTTGGGAAAATCTTTTTTTATTTTTTCTAATTCTTTTATTAGTATTCTACCTTTTCTTTTTGACTCGAAAACTAAATTTTTAGATCTTATTTCATCAATAACTGCTAGACCTGCGCTGCAAGAAAGCGGGTTTGCAGAATGTGTGCTACTCATATCTCCAATTTCTGGCAAATCCATAATTCTGGATTTTCCAATAACTCCTGAAACCGGTATTCCTCCTCCCATACCCTTTCCACAGCATAATAAATCTGGTTTTACACCATAGTGCTCGTACCCAAATTTTTTTCCTGTTCTTCCAAATCCAGATTGCATTTCATCAAATGTTAAAAGGATATTGTGTTTCTTACAAATTTTTTCAACTTCTTTAATAAATCCCTTCGGATAAAATATCGAACCCCAGCCCTGAAAAGTTTCAACCATAAAACCGCATATATCTTGAGAAATATTTATCCCCTTTTTTTTGAGAGCGGTAAGACTTTGTTTTAAAAAATCTTTTGGATACATGTCTTTAATCACCCACGGATAAGGAAATCGAATATGGTGAATATTTGGATCTTTATAACCTATCCATTCTTTTTGTTTTAAATTTCCACTCATCATTTGAGCTCCCATTGATCTCCCATGCCAACTTCCCTGAAAACAAATTATTCCTCTTTTTCTTTTTTTGACTTTGCTCCCATACATTCTCATAAGTTTTAAAGCAGCCTCTGTAGCTTCTGATCCTGAAGATAATAAAAATGCCTTTTGAAAGTTTTTACCCGCGAAAGACAAAAGTTCTTTATGATAAATAGCACGCACTTCGTTAGGATAAGCGTAACTACTAATTAAAGGTTTGTTTAAAGATTTATAAATATATTTTTTTAATTTTTTATTTGAATGTCCAATATTTGCTACAAAAATAGTGGATGTAAAATCAATGTACTTGTTGTTTGCTAAATCATAAACATTAAAGTTTTCTGCTTTTTTCCATATAATTGGAAGTTGGCCATGCATTGAGTGTGACTCGTTATGATTTAGTCTCTTTAAAATTTTACTGGTACCAGGCGCAGGTATCTTAGTGTTAATTTTTCTAAACTTAGTATTAACAAATTTTACAACTTGTGGATTTTGGGAAAATTTATATTTCATTATCTAAATATTGTTCTTAAAAATTTTTTGTTTTTTTTAACCTGATATTCTAAATGTTTAAAATCATCAATATTGTCAACTTCTGGTGTGAAAGGTGTGATAAATGGAATAACTTTCGATCCAAGAAGCATTTTATGCTTTTTTATAAATGCAACTGAGTAAATATCAACAACCCCATTGGCTGCATAAGTTTTCTTAAAATTCTGCCTTGGCATATTTACTTTGTCTAAAAATTGTACTTTTTTTAATATAGGTTTAAGAAATTTTTTATCATTGATTTTAAAAGTTTTGTAAGCAGTTTCTGACATCTCATGAACTGATCTTAGGGAGTGGAATTTATTTTTTCTTCTTAAAAAATACTTAATAGCCTTATCTATCACTTTAGGATCGCGCAATGGTGTGGTTGGATTTATATGAACAATAATTTCTGGAATAATTTTTATCTTATTTAGTTCTAATAATACATGATTTATCATTTCATAATTTGTGGATGATCCTTTTGAAATATTTTTGGGTCTTAAAAAAGGTACCTCAGCATTATATTTTTTAGCGATTTTTGCATATTTTTTAGAATCTGAAGAAACTAAAACATAATCTATCAACTTTGTTTTTCTACAAGCAGATATTGACCATGCCAACAAAGGATGGCCATTTAAATGTTTTATATTTTTATTTTTTAGCCCTTTTGAACCTGACCTTGCTGGAATGACAGCTATAATTTTTTTATTCATTTTGTATAATCGTTTTGCAATCAGATAAAATCTGATTTTTTATACTCATATTTTCTCTATTTTTTGCTACGTGATATATAGTTTTCTTGAGATTTGAAATTTCTTCTTTTAATTCACTATTGTTATCAAAAAGCAGTGATTTACTTTTTTGTAATAAATCTTGCAAGTTGTAACAAATTAATTTCGAGGACAAATAATCAAAAACTGCAGATATATATTTTTCTGTATTATGATTGTATTCGTGAATCAAAACAGGAATACCGCTTGCTAAAGATTCGTCTGCTAAAGAAGTATGTTTAGCTATTATCAAATCAGCATTGGCACACAATTTATTGGAATATAGACTTTCTGAGTAATTAGTTGACAAAACTATATTTTTACAATTTTTTATTTTATTTAAAATCTCTTTAAAATAATCATTTTTAGCCCAATCTAATTCTTTGTATCTTAAAACAATAAAAATATCCTTTGAAACTTGTGAAAGCTTAATCATATCCTCTAAAAAATTAATTTGAGCTGACCAATTCACATAAGGATTAATATAAGATTCATACCAATTGGGACTGGCATGAAAACCTAAAGCTATGACTATTTTTTTTCCATTAGCTTTTGCTTCTTCAATTTCTTTAAGTTTAATTTTTTTATTATATTGCGATAAATTTTCACTTCTATATTGACCCACAGAAATTATATTTTCTATAGAGTGAAATTTTGATTTTTTTAAAAATTTAGCTACGTATTCGCTAGCCACAAAGTAGGTATCGAGAGTTATTGTGTAATGTATTGGTTTAAATGTTGCTATAAATCTTTCTTGTGTCGCGGCTGTTTTTACATTATTTTTTTCGAAGGCTAGTATTAAAGATTTCGGACATAAAAAATCGTAATCTATTAATGCAAGTTTTAAGTTTTTAAATCTTTTTAGTGTTTCACAATATTTCAAATATCTATTATATTGTTGAATGCAAAGTAGCCACCCAAGGAGCCTTGACCAATTTTTAACCAGATATAAAGTTTTGATAGATGCTGATAAAGTTTTCAAAAATATTGATACGTTGGAAGTCTTTTCTTTTTTTAAACAAACCCAAAGCATATTAGGGTCTGGATTAGAATAATTTTCATAATCTAAATGCAAAATATTATATTTATTGAAAGGAGAGTCTTTATCTTGTAAATAATATAGTGTTTTTTCAAAAATTATATTATCTTTTGATCCGTATATAAGGCCTTTGTGGACAACAAAGGCAACTTCTTTATCTTCATAATCAATATTACTATGAGAATATTTTAAATTTTTTGATTCAGTTCTTTTAAAATTGAATAATTTTATTAAAATTTTTGCAATAAATATTACAAAATAATTAATTAAATCTATTGGTATAATTATTTTATAAACATTATTTTTTGTACCTGGAATATAAAAACATGTGAATCTAAAACTAACATATAATATTTTGTTTGAATTATATATTGCGGCCCAAGTTCCAAGCCTGCTCCCCATATGCAATTGTTTATTTCCAATAAAATCTTGTATAAGAGATCTGATTTTTTTTGTTTTATTAGTTGAAAATAAATTGCAATATTCTTTAATTATTTTTTCAGGTACAATTTTAATATTTTTTTTGTAGGTAAATTCTTCATGATCAGAAACGTAATAATTATTCTCGGGGGATATATTTTTTTCAAATTCTATTGGTAGTGGATATATATTGCTTTTTTTTAGTGATGCCGCAATTTTCTCTTTTTTTAATTTAATTTGCTCGTCAATATAAAGATAATAAACCTTAAATTTTAAAAAATTTAAAAACTTTAATAAATATATTTGCCAGTTAGTTACGTGTCCAAATATAATGTGCATAATTTTTTTGAAAATAATTTCTTATTTAAGATTTAAGAAATTTTTGATAAAAATTTTTCCACTTTCTTGGCTTTTTTCCGGATGAAATTGAACACCAATTATATTTTCCTTTTGAAATACTGAACAAAATTTTTCTTCATACTCAGTTTCTGCTAAAACCAAATTTTTATTTTTCAAATTGAAATGAAAACTATTCACGAAATAAAAATCTCTTTTCTTATTTAAACCATCAAATTCACCAAATTCTTCACTTTTTTCTGCCATTAATTGCATGCCTACACATATACCCAAAAAAGGTTTCTTTTTTTCAAAAACTTCATTTTCTAATTTTTTAATTAGGAATTTTTTCTTTAACTTTTTTTATAGCGGCGCCAAATGCTCCTACCCCAGGTAAAATAATGTGTGTTGATTTTTCAATTATTTCTGGATCATTAGATATTTTACATTCATAATTCAAAGATTCAATTAAATTATTGACAGATCCAACGTTTCCTGATCCGAAATCAAGTATGCAAATTTTTTTCATTCAGAGGAACTTTCTTTAAAAAAATTATATAAATTTGATCTGGCGACCTAACTACCAAATAGTTCTTCCACCATCTACAACAAGATTATGACCTGTTACAAATGATGATGCGCTTGAACACAAATAAATTATAGCGCCGTTTAATTCATGAGGTTTTGCCATCCTGCCTAAAGGAATTCTTTGTGATAACTGTTCAACGAATTTTTTATTATGTTTTTTATACACTCCAGCTGGAGAGATACAGTTTACTCTAATGCCTTTTTTTGCCCAAAGTGTAGCTAAATATCTGGTCATTGAAATAATACCAGATTTTGCTACTGAATAAGAAATGGGTGTATTAAAATTTACTCCCTTATAATTAATTTTTTTATTGGCTTCATATATTCTATGGTCAGGGGATATAATCCCAACATCAGATGCGATATTTATTATTGATCCTTTTTTTCTTTTTAACATAAAATTGGCTACAGCTTTTGTAGCTATAAAAAAACTGGACAAATTACCATCGAGAGATTTTTGCCATAATTCAAAATCGTAATTTTCAAATTTTTCAAAAAAATTATTTTTTGTTTTGAGCATATTTTGCCCAGTAAGGCCTGCGGCATTAATTAAACAGTCAATTCTTTTATGTCTTTTTATAATTGTTTGAATTATTTCATTAACCTGATCTTCATCGCTTAAATCAAGTGTAAAAAAGAAACCTTTTTTTCTTTTTTTGTTAAATTTATTTTTTAAAACTTTTATAGAAGTTTCATTAACATCCAAAACTATAGGTATTGCACCAACATCAGATAGTATAGAGGAAAATTCTGAACCCAGGAAACCTGCTCCTCCAGTGATAACAATTATTTTATTCTTTAAATTGAATAGATTATTGTTTTTTTTTTTCATTTTTTATTATTTCACTCTTTAAATTAATAAAGTTTATTCAATATTTACTCTAAGTTTTTTTCTCACAATCTTTTCTTTATCTGTTATTTTTTTAATTCCGTCACCTTTTATTACTGGTATCATTCTAATAGTATCCACAAAACTTTTAAGAGAACCAGCTTCTATTGATGCAGCTTGATCAGAACCATACATAGCTCTGTCTAGAGTAATATGGCGTTCTATTGAAGTTGCTCCTAAAGCAACCGCTGTTATGCAAATTTTTAACAAGGTACTTTCATGACCAGAATATCCCACATTACAACCATATCTTTTTTTTAAAGTTTGAATACACATTAAGTTAGCTTCGTTTTCTGGCATTGGATAAGAACTATTACAATGCATAATCTCAAAATCGCAGTTTGCATTTTTAAATATCATAACAACTTCATCTAATTCTTCTAAAGTTGACATTCCTGTTGAAATAAAAGTTTTTTTCTTTTCTGCTGCTATTTTTTTTATTAATGGTTTGTGTCCTAGCATTGGGGAAGCAACTTTATTAAACCCAACATTAAGACTAGAAATAAATTCCTGAGAATCCAGATCCCAGGCTGAGGCAGACCATTTAATATTTTTTTTATTGCAGTAATTATCTATTTCTTTGTAATCGTTTATATTAAATTCAAGAGCAGATTTTTGATCTCTTTGTGTATTTCCCCACGGACTTTCTCTAAAACTATCTAAGAAATCTTTCTTATAAACTAGATCAATATTTCTTTTTTGAAATTTAACAGCATCAAAGCCTGCTGCAGCAGCATAATCTATCAATTTTTTTGCAACATTCAAATCACCATTGTGATTTATCCCAACTTCTGCAATTAAAAAAACACTCATATTAATTTACAATATAATAGTATATTAAAGTTTCATTTAAAAAAATATTTTTTTTACCGAATTATAAATTTTGTTAATATTATCTTTTTCCTTGAAAAATTAATTTAGTTCATTTTAATAATAATTCTACCAGCTTGACCTCCTCTTAGAGTAGAGATAGCGTCATTAATATTCTCTAAAGAATATTCGTGAGTAATTAGACTATTTAGATCAATTTTTCTTGTTGATAATAATTTTATATATCTAGGTATATCAATATGTGGTTTTGAATCTCCACCGTGTGTACCTTTTAATATTTTTTTAAAATGAAGCGGAAGTGTATGAATTGAAACATTATCTCCTTTTTCTGGTTGCCCACACAAAATTGTTTTTCCATTTGATTTAGTAAGTTTATAACATAGCTCTATTGCCTTTGAGCGTCCGGTCACGTCAACAACAACATCGGCTCCATCTGTGCCTACGATTTTCCTTATTTCGTTATCTATTTTTCCAAAGTCATTAACAAATCCATGTGTTAATCCAAACTTTTTTGCTAAATTAATTTTACTCTCATAAAGATCTACTCCTATAATAGGATAAGCTGAAACTAAAGAAGCAGCTTGGCAAATTGACAATCCCACACCCCCTAATCCAAAAATAATTAGAGATTCGCCAATTTTGATCTGTGCATCATTATTTACTACCCCAAAACCTGTAGTTACAGCACAACCAAAAAGAGGAGCTATTCTCAAATCGAAATCTTTTGGAATTTTTGTCAATCTATTTTCTGATATTATTGCACGATCGTTAAATGTTGTAACTCCACCTGCACTAACTATCTTATCACCCCACTTGTATTTAGGAGTACGACTTTCAATACCTAAGCTTCGCATGTAATGTAAAACTACGTGGTCTCCTTTGCTAACAGTTGTTACTCCAGGACCTATATCCAAAACTAAACCAGAACCTTCGTGACCAAGTAAGTGTGGAATGTTTTTATCCTCCCCTCTCGATCCATTTATTTCGGTTAATTGAGACCCACAAAAACCACTATAATAAATTTTGACCAAAACTTGACCAAATTCCAAAGTTTTTGGCATTTCTAGTTCAGAAACAATTAAAGGTTTTTTAATATTGGTTAAAATGGCAGCTTTCATTGTCTTAATTATTGTAGATCCTATTTTTACTTTTTGTATACTGTGTTTGATGTAATATTTTGTCTTAAAAAAATATTTGCACCAATTACACAATCATTTCCTATTTCAATATCTTGTTTAATAATGCTTCCACTACCAACAAAACTTCCTCTTCCTAAGGAAACCTTGCCATTCAAAATTGCACCTGTGGATACATGGCAATGGTCATAAATCATAGCATCATGCTCAATAACACAATTAGTATTTAAAATACAGTTTTTTCCAATCACTGCATTTGCATTAATGACTACTCCATGCATAACTATGGTTCCTTCTCCAATTTTTGCTCGAGGAGATACATAAGCATATGGAGATATAATGGTTGGAAATTTAAATCCTGCTTCAATAGCTTTTTCATATAATTTAATTCTTATTTTTGAAGTTTTTATTTGACCAACACTTATAATCGCGTGTTTAATTTTTTTGGATATTTTTTTTAATTCTTTATCTGTACCTATCAAAGAATAACCCAATACTTTAGTCATTAGTTTTTTATTTTCGGAAATTAAACCCATAATACTATATTTCCTACATTGCTCTATAACATCTATACATGCATGCGCATGACTTCCTGCTCCTATTAATACTATTTTTTTAAAAAATTTCTACTACTTTACGTAGCGATCTTGTAAGCTTCCTCTAGTTCTTTCTCCCATTTCTCCTCACGATCATTTATTTTTTTGATATTATTCTTTTGAGCTTCTTTCCAATCACTCATCATGCCAGTTAAAAAGGCATTGCTCCTGGATAGTCTGTCTATAGTTCCATCTCTTAAGCGAATACCCTCTGACAGCTTCTCATTCAATTTATCAAGATCCTTGTATGATACCATTCCATGTTCACACACAGCACAGCCATAAGGATTATCTATTGTGCCCAAAAGCTTTGATGGCTCTTGATCATCGGTTACTACTACTACTTTCTTTTTTCTTTTAGGCATGCAGCACTCCTGGGGGATCGGGCAACAGGAATTTTTTGACCAATGACCACTGATCATGCGGCTTTGTAGAATTTGGTAACCCAATAACCATTATTGCACGCACTCTTGGAGAGGTGAAAAAAACTTTTTGGAAAGTTGTTACAAATAGATATTGATATATAGGTAACTTGAGTAACTTTGTAACAAGCTGATAAACCTTGCTCAATTGATCGGAGTTACATGAAATATGGCAACCCTTGTAATGAAAGCAGCTCATGCTTTTAGAATTATTATTTCTCAATGATGTTACAAGTAACAAAGGGTAATTTGTAACTCTGTTAGAGAGATAGTGGTCTATCATGGCTCTCCTGGTCTTGTTTATAAAGTTTGTGGACTGCTTTAGATGTTGCATAGCGATCATACTCATACCAATAGTAAAACCCATTGAATAAGATTTCTTTCTGCAGTCCCGACTGTATTAATCTTCTGTATTCCATTGTTAAAGTTTTTTCCTCGGTATGTAAAATGCCGATTCGGTATATCCAGAATATTTTTTAAACAAGTTTCAATTGGTTTAGTAATAGGGATAAATTCTTCATCACCTGTTTTGCTTACCCCTGGAGTAATTATAATCTCTCTATTCTTCCAATCTATGTGGTCCTTTTTAAGTTTGAAACATTCCTGTCTTCTTAAGCCGGTCAAAGCCTGGAGGACAATAGCATCAGACTGCCATGGGAAACGGTAAGACAAATCATTACATACCTTTAGAAGTAATTTAAACTCCTCATCAGAAAATATCTTAAGTCTGTATTTATACGGTTTAGGTCTGCCTTTTTTATTTGGCACTCTGTAAGTTGGATTGATACCAACGTCAGTCTCCATGTAACCTTCGGTAATAGCAAAGGCCCAGAGGGTCCTAAAACATTGTATTACATCATACCTAGCTGAAGGAGAGGTATATTGCTGAATATAGTTTGTGATTAATTTACTTCGTAAATCTTCAATATTTATTTTGCTTATAGGATCATCATAGATAGATACAGCACCGGTGCGATTGAAGTAGTGATCGTTAACCATGAACTTACCTGCCGGATACCATTTAAATAATTGTTCCCAACTTTCTGGGGCCGGTTTTTTATTCTTTTTGTTGGGCTTAAATCTTACGTAACCATCCCCATTATCTTTGCTGTCATACTCCAGGTGTTTTATCCGGAGGTTATAACCAAACATGTGTCTGACTTTATCTCGGATAGAATTACCCGTCAGACACTCTGCGTTCTCCATCTTCTGGAAACCTTTAAGCGCATACTGCTCAATCAGTTTTCTTATAGTGATTGTTTTATTTACTGCGTTGTAAACTATAGTCTGATTTGGGTCTTTGATCCATTTACCATACTCATCTTGATGTTCTTTAATAATCTTAAATAATCTCTCCTGGCATTGTTTAACACCAAACTTAGTTTCTCCGGTTACTACATCTAAGTGGTTGTTAAACTTACCTAAAGAAAATACTCTAGGCTTTTTTCGCTAACCTTTTAAATAAAACCTAATAACAAAATGTTTTTCTCCTTTTAAATATTCACATAGACACAGACCTCGGAAGGCTGTTGTCTTCTTCATCTTGAAGGAAGTATAAACTCTCTTGAGTTGGTTACCATCCTTCCCAGTAAAATCAGATTGATGTTTGAAGATGTCCGGGTTCTTAAACTCTAGTTTTTCTATAATCTTTGTGCCCATAAAATCGTACTATGCTGTGTACTATACATTCGTACCAAATATTTAACGTGAAACAACCTTACAGGTTAAGAAAATAAATCAGAAAGCCACTTAGGGTCGGAGGGAGTTGGAGGGGAAATAGGATCGGTTGTTTTGAGTAGCCAATATTGCATTTATAGTTTTACACCTTGTCCTTTTAAAAAAGGTGCAGAACTATCCAGCGGCCATCTTGCTCTTGATAAAAATTC
>Ga0187833_10005683_pt1 | contig 11698 bp, 9 predicted proteins | sample ETNtaG_37_FD_167968 | JGI IMG/M metagenome (GOLD analysis project Ga0187833, IMG submission 167968) | Marine microbial and viral communities from oxygen minimum zone, Eastern Pacific Ocean - ETNP2014_SV_400_PacBio MetaG (Illumina Assembly) | ecosystem: Environmental > Aquatic > Marine > Hypoxic... | reverse complement strand
TAAAGAAAAAACCCCTCATTAAGAGGGGTTAATCTGGTGTGTGCCCGATAGGATTCGAACCTATGGCCAACGGCTTAAAAGGCCGCTGCTCTACCGGCTGATTCTCATCCAGCTATGAGACAATAGTGTAGACAACGGTAGCACAGTGGTAGCACTTACTCACGAAAGGAGGAGTGCTATGGCATCTCTATATAAGAAACAATCTGGAGTCTACTACCTATCTCTCTGCTATGATGGTCAGAGACTTGCCAGGAGTCTAGGGACACGTTCATATGACGTAGCAAAAAGGATTAGACTTAAGGTGGAGTCTAATCTTCTCAATGAAATACTCTATGGACCAGTCGAACGGAAGCGAAAACTGACCTTCAAGGAACTTGCCAGAGAATATCTTGACCATGATGAGCATGCATGGGCTGAGAGCACAAAGATAAGAAACGGACAGCTTCTAAGAGGCTACTTAGAAAAAGGGCTCCCTAGCAATCCAACAACGAGAGCAATGATGATTCGTGTCGTTAACGCATGCAATAGATGGGGATTTAAGAGAGACCTCATCACTCATCTCAACATTATCCCTGGTGGCTATGAATGGGAATCCAGGCATAGAGTCTTTAATGATGAAGAGCTTAACACACTGTTTGAGAATGTGCGGAATGAGGATTTCAATCAGTTCGTCCGCTTCGCTTATTACACTGGTGCCAGGAGTGGTGAAATTCGTATTCTAAAGAGACCGCAACTCCATTGCGACTACATACTCGTACATGGGAAAACGGGAGTCAGGGTCATCAAAATAAACTCTCAGGCGAGACGTATTATAGATAGTCGTGAGCAGCTGTGGTCATACAGGAAATACTTCATACCAAACAAGTTCAAAAAGGAATGTAGAAGGCTAGGAATCCGCGATGCCAGGTTCCACGATTTGCGTAGAACCTTCGGCTACAATCTAATCAAACAGGGGAAGCCAATATATGAGGTGAGTAAGCTATTAGGGCATTCTTCAGTAACCACTACTGAACGCCACTACGCACCGTTGCTCACCACCGAAATTGAAGACTTCATGTTATAACAAATCTGGGGAGCTATTGCTTTAAAATCGTAAAAGAAAATGGAAGAAGGAAAAAGAGCCAATAAACTCTCATACAAGAAACACTGCTTAAGGTAAATCCTGATTTTGACCAGTTTGTTTTTCCATTTGTTTTTCATTGCGGTTTAATCGTGAACCTGCAATTGAATTCAACGAAGAACCAGTTCCATAAACCTTGACGTTATCAAATTCAACTACGGGATCATCCTGCTGATAAAGTATTATATATAAAATATTTAGATTCGGGAAAACGGCGCTATCTATATGTTCATTATTATAATATAGATCAAGATTAGGTGAGGCATAAGACATCTTGAGTTCACCATCTCCGGAACCAATTTTGCTGTTTTCGGTCCAAGCAATGATATTTGACCAACCAACAAGGTCATCATATTTAGCTAATTCATAAGAGCCATCTGCATTTACCATAAAGTACACTTTTGCCGAAAGATTCGTACTGTAAAATCCTATCCCATACGGATGACTAGTGCTTCCGGAAAGATGCTCGACGTCAGCCGAGAATTTAAAAGGCGTTTCCACTGTATAGTATGCGCTTACATCACTGATGTAACTATAAGCATAGTGTGCATAGTCTAAATCACCACCACTACTTATCCTGAGCTTGCCTGAAACAATTTCGAATAATCCATATGGGTTGGTAGTATACCAGAGGATTAAACTCGAGAAACTTTCTTGGAAAATAAGCGGCAACGGCGAAACCAATGAGAAATCGCTACTGCTGAAATCATAGACAGAGGGGTCACTTACAGAACTTATTTTTATTTTATAGTTATTAGATCCTTCATATCCTGTAGATACGTTCCAGTTATAAGAACCACTGTTATCAGTGCTATTTGCTATAGAGGAATAAAAAGAAGAGCTTTTGTATAGTTCAATCTTTACATCTCTTTTTTCATGACTTCCATTCCATGTAATTACTTCGGTTGAGCCTGTGTCAAATGTTTCGTTACCATCCGGAGAAAGGACAGTGATTGACTCATTAACTGGTTTAAAACTGTCGAATTGTGGCGTGGCCACCTCATTGGCCTTAATTGTCACAGATTGAGTTTCTGTGTAAAGCGTAGTTCCCGAAGAGTTCTTTAAATGCACAGATACATTTTTATTACCAATAGGAATATCATCAATCTGGGTTGAACCAGACGAGCCAGAAACAATAATATCGACAGGATCCATGCCTTCAACAGTTACCGTAGCTTTCGAAATACCAGGTTTCCCTGAATTCATGCTAGCAAAAGATGATCTTTGAACGATCGCGCTATCTGTCATAATAGTGATCTTAAGACTACCAAACTTTCCTGGTCCATTAGGATTGCTATTACATGTGAACAGTGAGAATAAACTCATAGCAGCAAGAAACTTTGGTATAGAGCACTTCAAACTGAAAGGATATTTCATGGTATTTTGATGGTAACTGACAGAGAGCCGGTTTTAGGCTCTGAATCGCCGCTTAGTAAAAAGTACGCCCCCCCACCCAGAATCGCGACACCGGCCCAAATGATAGTTTTGTTACCTGACTTCTTAGCGACTTTTTCTTCCGGTTCGAGAACTAGTTCTGTAGATGTAATACCGGTTGATGATACGTCTATAACGTCCATACCTGCCTGGTAGCCCTTTTTTGTCACCGTCAAGCTGTACATGCCGGGCTCCAGGTATATCTTGAGAGGAGTTTTCCCCAATCTTTTACCACTCGCTTCAACGGTAGCTCCTGACGGATTGCTGGTGACAGACAGGTTAATCCTTGGCTTAGCCGGAGGTCTGACTTCTTTTCTCCTAGGAACAGCTGGTTTGGGTGCGGGGGTAGTTTCGGGAGAAATTACCGCAACAAGCTCATCTGGTGTTTTTGCTTGCTCAAATTCGAATCCAAAATTATAAGCAATATAGATTGATAGTTGCGTTCTTCTTCCTTTTGATTCAGCAAATTTTCCTAATAGCTTAATTTTGTTCAGAACAACATCGGTCTTTTTCGATTCTTTAATTTCACTATATGTATCTCGAGTTGCTTCTGTTTCTTCCCTTAAATATTCAGATTTGATACTTGTTAGAAATTCTTGGAATGATTCCACAGCAAACTCACCATACTTGTCAGTTATACTTTCATCAGCACTCGCATATCCTTCCCACGGAAATACTTCAACATACGATTCACTAAATACATGATTTTCATAATCGGTCTGGGCAACCGCGAAGTTATCTACGGCTGTGGTCAAATCATTCACTGATAAGCTTAATTGGCTGCCAAATTCCTCAATGATTGGTAAAATATTTTCAATTCTTTCTTTGTAATCAACAACTGCTTTATTATTCCTTTCTATTTTACTGTTCTCGAGAGCAATTAGACGTTTAGAATTTCTTGCCAATCTTTTTATCTGACTTTCTGAATCTCCATTCTTCAGTCTTTTTTCATTTAGAAGATTATTTAATCTCCTTTTTTCATCATCCGGTAAATCTCTTGAAATTCCTTCACTCATATTCTGTACAATTTCAACTTCAGCGTCAATGCCTGACATGGCGGTAGTTACGGTTAAAGAAACATCTTCTTTCTGAAAAGGATAGACCGTAACCACGCCATACCGGTAACGATCAAATGAAAGTTTATTGGTTACCGGATTTACTACCGTAATTAGAGCTAGGGTGAGGTTACTATTGGCTTTACCTGAAAGAGACGTGGTTACCAAGTCTTCTGTTAAAGTTCCGTCTTGAACAATTGTTTGTTTAATGATATTTACCCCCAACTGATTCTCTATAGCTGTTCTTGAGATTTCGTGACTCATTTTATTGTCATAGTCCGAAACATTAGAGACATCTTCAGGGAAATTCTTTACTCTGGCAATCATTACTTCAAAAAAAGGAATCTTGGTTAATTCATCTTTTATCCTTGATTTTTCTCCTTCAATCAACAGTTTACTCATGGTCGAACTGCTATCGGCATCTGTTATCTTCTGCTCTAAAGCACTTACTTCAGATTGATTCAAGGCAAGCTGATCTTTCAGATCATTGACCTCAATGGAAATATCATTTTTTTCATCAATTGCAGTATTAAGGTCGGTACGTAAGACAACTTTTCTGTTATTAAAGTCAATCGTTCTTTTATCATTCTCGGATTCTAGCTTATTCTTCGTATCTTCAATTATTTCACTACTGTAGGAACTAAGTGTTGCCACTTCCTTTACCAAAGTCTCTTCAACTTCCTTGTTATTTTTACCTCTCATATCAATCCATGGTGATCCTATTTCCTGGCAAAAAACGTTAGTCGACAAAATTGTTCCAACTACAGCACGAAGATAAATTCCCTTGCGGTATAATGTCATTTTGAGCACCTCAATTTCATTCAATCAAGTTCAAAACAATAGTCATAGCATTAATCATTCTTCCTAATAGTGTTAATAATTAGCTCTGCCGCATCCTGGAGTTCAATATCCCTTGCTGATTCTCTTATATGTTCCTCTTTCAGTTTTCTAGCAACAATTACAGCATAGATTTTATTGTCAGTACCTTTCCTAACTTCATGAGTTATGAATTCAGGTGATCTTACTGTGGCATTGCCTATAGTGATAATTTGCTCTCTAAAATTTTCTTCCAATGCATAATTTGATCCAACACCGGTTTCAGTTGAAGTCATTTCAAACATTGACAGGATGCTCACTTTGATATTGTCTGACAGGTCTCCAAGCGCTCTTGACCTGGCTATCTTTATCGCCATTTCTTCATTTGAGCTTGAACTTGTACCAATACCAACAAAAAAAGTTCTTCCTTCGTCGTATTGTTCGGGAGTAAGGATTGATTGCGAATTTGTTTCTCGAGTAATTGATGTTTTGTTCGAACATGAAAAGAATAAAGCGATTCCAATCAGGTATGTCGATATAGCGAGATCGCTTCTCTTCAACTTTTTTCTGTCGGAACAAGAGTGTTCTTAAGTCGTTGAATCAACGCATCAACTTTCGAGTATAAGAACATCGGTCAAGCCCTTACTCAACTTTGCAGTTAACTATAGACCGATTTTTTTGCCGATTATCAGAATAATTCACTTCTTCCAGGATCTTCTTGCTCTTTCTTAATGCCCCTTCAACCTATTTGGTCTCCAGTTTTTCAATTTCTTGTTCAAGGGCATCAAAACCTTGCCTGGCTTTGAATTCATTGTACAGTGCCTCTTCCTTTTTGGCTGCATTGAGCGCATCTTGCCGCATGGAAGCCAGAGGATATTCAACCAGAATAAACATTGTACCATCTTTTGCCACGTAGGCTTCTTTGACAACACTTCCCTGCAGGGAGTTATCTGTAACCTGTTTTGTAACTGATTCAGTGAATTCCACGGCCTGGGCATTGTCACCGACACCGGATTCCTGCATAAAGTCCTTCAGCATGCTAGAGACTTTCACATTGACCGCCTGGGATATCTCTGTCCTGGCCCTTGCTGTAGCAGCCTGCCGAGCCAGGCTCGGGTTTTGTTTTTTAGCCTGTCCTACACCGTAGAGTGCATCTTCAGTTGTGGGCGGTACCAGGAACCAGCCAGGCATGTCACTGGAGCCCCGTCCTTCAGTACTGCCGGAACCCGGCCCGGCACAAGCCGTAAATGTTGTAATAACTAGGGTGGCATAGACCAGAAAAAGTTTCTTCATTATATTATTCTCCTCTGATAGAGTTTGTTTATTTCGATGTGTGGTGGAATGTATATCCCCTATTAATGATAAATATAAATTATTATTTTATTATTGACCATCATTTAAGATAAAGCATTTTTCGAGTCTGAATGAATCCCCCAGCCTCTATCTGGTAAAGGTAAACACCAGCACTCATTTGTCTGCCCAAATTATCAGTACCGTCCCAGACAACTATCTTGTAACCAACATCCTGTGACTGATTGACTAGTGTCTTTATCTGCTTACCCAGTATATCATAGATACCAAGAGTAACCAGAGCCTGTTCTGGCAGGTCATAGCTGATTGTGGTGGTTGGGTTGAAAGGGTTGGGATAGTTTTGATGGAGTGTGAAGTATTCAGGTAACAACAATTCCTCAATAACTGAACCTGTACCCGAAACAATATAACCCTCAAACACGGTGGTAGAATAGTTGCTCCCATCAGATACAGTCAGAGTCACATCCCAAGTGCCATTATTAGTGTAGGTATGGGTTGGATTTTGTTGTGCAGTCTGAGTTGACTTTTTTCCATCTCCGAAATCCCAGGAATAAGTCAAGTCTGTAGTATTTCCCGTTCTGTTTAATGATCTGCCCTTTACTTTATTCTGAGTTAAGGCCATGCTTGACATGGAAGAGCCAGGTTGACTGTCTTGCAGTTCATTAATTATTTTGATTCCACCTTCTAATCCATCAATATCAGCAACATACCAATATTCTCCCGAGGCATTCTTTGATCTAGGAGGTGTTAAGGTGGCTATCTGACCTTCTGAAGAATATATTTGAACTGAAGCATCGGATTCTGGAAATTCTACAGCGGTTGATTGCCCGGCGGCCATGGAATAGTTGTGAACAAAATACTTGTATGATCCAGCCTTAGCACTGTAAATGGTTATTGTTTCCGGCCCAAAACTGGTAGTGTCATCAATATCCAGTGCGACGTAGGGAGCAGATGATTCACTGCCCATATCGTCCCAGAAAATGTGGTAGGACTGTCCCTCTATCACGGGAGTGAGGAGATTTGCATCCAGATCTTTAGGCACTGCTCCCCAGTTGAGTACGAACCTGTACTGGCCTACTCCCAGTTGAGGTGTCATTGAAATATCCAGCTCTGTGGTTTCACCTGGGACAATAATTACATCCCTGTTTGTATAGTCCATAAAATTATTTTTGGTTACCCTGATTTCCTGGGCACCCACTGTCGAGAGATCATAAAATTGAACGGTCAAAGGAATCTGTCCAGAAGTAACGTTAGAAACGAAATTCGATCGAACGAAACCAGGCAGAACATTCTCAATACTAAAGCTTCCGTCGCTACCGCTGTTAGTTTCTTGTTCCTCAACAACAATTATTGCTCCTTCGATGGCTGAACCATCCAACGCGCTTGTCACCCTTCCGGAAACTGTACCTGTACCCGAGCCTACAAGTTCTTCACTATGGTAGTATACCTCGTAATCTTCACCTTTGTCATACACGATATGATAGGTCGTGCTGTCGATGGCTCCGCCTAACATCCACGTTCTATCTATATTAGAATCGATAACCTTTTTCGCCTCCCAACCTTGAAGGAACTCTCCGGTGCTGTTTACTATAAACATTATTGAATTCAGGCCATAATTTGACCAGGAGAAACCTAAAACTCCTTCGGAGCTGTAAACAGGGGTTGGCCTTGATTCACCATTATCATCATCATCAATCCAGTAATACCACAAATAGTCATCGGTACCCCAGTTATTCCCCGTATCATCACTGAAAGTCCATGAGATGTCATCATATTCATTGGTAGTGTTATCTGGTCCCCACCAAAGTGATGAAGAAACAAAAACTTTATTCCAGTACGCCGCAACAGCAGGTGCCCAGGAACCCCACCCTTCCGTACCTGACTCTGATGGTATAACTATTTCAGTGCGTGTAGTTTTGGAATAAATATCAACTCTTCCCGCATAGCCATTGTACAGTGTATCTCGCCATGTCGTGACAACCCATTCTGAATCAGCATAAGCTTCTTCCGTAGTATACGCTATGGCAATTCCTGGTCTCATCGCTCCAAGTTCGCCATCGGTAAGCTTTACTGGGGTCGTCCAGTTGGTTTTTGTCGGGTCAGTTAATTGTGTAGTGAAGACATCCCTCTTTTGATTTACTGTGTCCGTAGCTGCATAAGAGAGGTATAACCAAGTATCATCAAAACCGTAGTAAAATTTGTCAGATGTTATTGATCCCCACCAAAGATAGTAATTGTCTGGCAAAGCAATTTCATAAAACTCATATCCTTCATCTTCAAGTTCTCTCGTGTAAAAATTAAGTTTGCCAGCAACTTCGAAAACAACAATTAATCTGTCATCTAGCACTTCAATATCCGGATAATTAATATCTGTGCTGGTGTTATAAACACCACCCACATAGGTCCAGGTTTCTCCTCCATCAGCGGACTTGTAAACATAAAACGATAAATATTCGGTGTCTTCAGATTCGTTCGTCATGTAAACAACATATATATGACCGTTTTCAGCTATAGCTACCTGCGGATAATAGCCCTGGGCCAGGAAATTTTGAGACCCGCTAAGTTTTTGAGGTTCATGATCTATGTGTCTCATATCTTTGCTGGGTGTTGATCGCATAAAGCTGGTGTTGCCTCTATTCCTTAATTTTTCAGATCGTGAGAATTTCTTTGAGGCAGAACTTGACCCCTCCCGACTTCTATTAAGCGAAAGAATTCTATCAAAGTCAAAATCCTTAATGACAGCACCGGGGTACAGTTTATCCCCTGAATAGAGTCTGTGGTGAACCTGTTTCTCCTCATCTGAAAGAGGCACAGCATCGGCTTGTTTAAGATGTTTCTGATCAGTGAATCTCTCCGAAGCCAAAAGAAAAGAAAAAAGGCATGAATAAAGAAGAAAGGAATGTTTCACTTTCATAATAACTCCTTAATGGACCAATAGAAAAACCGGATGTCACCAAACCTTATGGTGAAGAGACAACCTATGTTAAAGGCAGTGAAAACTCTCCCACATAAACAATATAAGGGCAAATAGGTAAATGGGCAAATAGGTAAATGGGCAAATAGGTAAAGAATTAGAAGACTTCATGTTATAACAAATCTGGAAAGCTGTTGCTTCCATTACATAGCCTGACTAGGCTAATAGAATGAAATTGGTTCTGGGTCTAGCTGGGCGAGTCTGGTGAGTATTCTGGCACCGTTAATCACCTAGTCACGATGGGGCCAAGTTATCAGAGTCGATTCGAAATCAAACGTGAGCTCGGTCTCCACATTTCCACCACGCCGATTCTTAATGAGCGAAACAACCATGGTTCCAAACGATTGTCCCGGTGCTTCACAACGCCTTCGCAAAGTCAGAACATAATCACTACTGTGGGCGATGGTTTTGGAATTCCTTACCCGCATGAGTGAAATCTCCTCGTGGATACTCTCCACCCCGGTCACTTGGCTAGCCACAACGATAGGTACATTGAGTTTCCTTGCCGTTTCCTTCATACCAATTGCGAGCTTATTGGCGTTTTCAATAGCTGAGCCGTTACCATTACTCATCAATCCTAAGTAGTCGACGAAGATGGCATCGATGCCACGTGGGAAGTTCTTGCTCGCTCGATTGAAGTTGTTCTCTACTTCTGGCCAGGACACCGCTGGTAAATCAATCATACACAAATTATTGGCCCCAGGTAACCTCTCAATTTCGCCTAAAAAACTCTCATCGGTAGAGGCCCTCTTGTGAACTTCGTCTCCCCATATACCCATGCTCATCTGGCAGTATCGCTCAAATATTTCTGTGCCGGGCATTTCAAGGCTGAAGAACAGACACCTCTTATCCTGTTTCGTCATTACTTCGCGAGCAACATTAAGCAGAAATGCTGTCTTACCCACTCCTGTAAAGCCTAATACCGTTAAAACTTGACCGGGTGATACGCACCGGATCCTTTCATCTATCGGTGGGATACCTAGGTGGATGCCATTCATTTCATTCTCCCACTCCTTAATGTATTGTTCCCCTAAGTCCGATAGACTCATCATAGTTTTCTCACCACGATGCGGTGATTGCATCGCATCTGATGAATTCCTCAGTTTGGCGACAAGTCTGTCAAGATTATCACTAGGATTGAGATTACTTGGATTCTTGTTGAAATTATGAATATCTCTAGCCACAGCACGCTCGGCAGCTTTATCTCTTACAATTCTGGCGTGTTCGCGGATCCTTCCCGCTGTTGGCTCCATAGAAAGAAATTCGGTCAGGTAGTATGCCCCACCTATCTCCTCCAAGTTACCTGTACGTTTAAGGTATTCGTCCACTTTCACTAAATCTGGCGTGCCGCCATCTTCAGCTACGGTTACCATGGCTTTGAATATTAGCTTGTGGGAAATGGTATAGAAATCATCTGGTGACATTATTCCCACAGCCTTTTCGAAAGCATCCTCAGGGTTGATTAATATGGCACTGAGTACAGCCTTCTCAGCTTCTAAGGAATGTGACAGTTCTGGAATATCTACTAACCCCTCTCCCATGGCTTTCTCTTACTGGTGGACACTACATGAGAATCCCCTTCCACGGGGGAATTCTCATGTGCCCCTTGTACATATTTGTAATCATTCACTCTTTTTTCTTCTGTCGTCGAGAGTTTGCTTTCACTCACGTATTCACTCTTTGATTTCACTATATCCTCATTTCTCGTCGATGTTTTGCTTTCACTCATCGGTTTCAAAAGACCTAATGGATTAGCCTCAAGCAGCTCTACAACATTCACATATCCCTCTCCGGCTTTCACTTTGCGAAGGCGAATGAGTCCACCACGTTCGAACTCTTGGAGGGTCTTATGTATCATCCCCACTGAGACCCCCGTCTCCTTGTGGATGCGGTTAACCGCACCAATGACTTGACGTTTTTTGATATGGATTTCACCCCATCTGCGGCCAACTTTATATTTTATATTTCTCTCTTTCCAGGAAATTGAAGCCACAATCCATACGAAGACTGCGAGTTTCTTGTGGTGTTTTAGTATCACTCGTTTCATTTGGTGACACCATTAGGTAGAACTATAGATAATTCCATGGTGGAACCTAATTCCCTAGTGTTAGGGAGAAGGAGTGTTATTGAGAATAATACCCGAGATTTTTTTGAATTTTTCTAGACTTAATGTCTAGTAGTTCGAATTATAAATTATTGTCTCTATAGTAGATTCTGCGAGGCTATACCTTTTTGATAAATTTTTCAACACAGCTTTCTTGTTGCTCGTTTTTTCAAGCTTAGAATATTCACGTCGTATCTCCTCATTCCTCTTCATTTTCGCAGGATTTCGCCCGGTAGGTTTTGTTTTGATTTTCTTTTTTGCCACTTTTTCACTTTTTGGCTCAGGCTTTTTATCGACCAAGTCTGGCGGTATTATACCGTGGTTTGCAAACCAGTCAGTGAACCGCTTACGATATGATTCAAGGGAATATATAAGGCCTTCGTATACTTCCTCAGCACCTTCATCATCAAAAGCTTTCTCCAAAATTTCTGAGTTATTTTGTATCGCTTCAAGCATTCTTGTATAGGATGCTTCATTAAGTTCCCGGAAATACTTTAGTTCGCCAATACGCTTGAATTTCTCTATTTCATCAGGTTCTTCAAGAACCTCTGACCTAGTAAAATAATCTTCCTCTTCGTTCCTATAACCAGTATAATAAAAGAGGGTAATGACATCCTCAAGTACTACCTTGCTACGATAGTAGAACCTATATTGAACCTCATCGGTCATCTGTGTCTATAAATATGGTGAATTGAATACACTTGGGCAAGCACTTGGGCATCGAAAAAAGTGGCTCTAAATGATGCTCGTCTTTCTACTATATAGCTCCCCCTTAGATAGGGATTTCACTTTTGAAAATCCCGTTATCTTTCATTTTTTCCCTCCCACCCATTAATGGCCCCATATTTATTTACACCCCCTAAACTCCCCCCCCTCCCCTAGTC
>Ga0187833_10005682_pt1 | contig 11701 bp, 11 predicted proteins | sample ETNtaG_37_FD_167968 | JGI IMG/M metagenome (GOLD analysis project Ga0187833, IMG submission 167968) | Marine microbial and viral communities from oxygen minimum zone, Eastern Pacific Ocean - ETNP2014_SV_400_PacBio MetaG (Illumina Assembly) | ecosystem: Environmental > Aquatic > Marine > Hypoxic... | reverse complement strand
TTTTAAAATCCTTTTCAAAAGCTCTTGAAAAATAAAGTTCAATTATCCATTCAATCACTCTGGAGACTAAGCTTTTCTTGCTATAGTAAGAATTCCATTTTTCTGCAGCTTTCTTTTGCGTATATTCCTGTTTCATTGTAATTTCCAATTTTCTTTTTTTATCAAACCAAAGAAAGGTAGGGTATATGCCGGACCTTCCGACACATTCGTTTTAAAATAAGTTTTTAATTACAGCCCACAGATATTTAGGTCCATCTCCTGTTAGCGATAGGCTTGAATTGCCAAATTTTCTTTTTAGCTCCCTGCTTGGAATTTCGACTATTTTAAAGCCTTTCTTGTAGCATTTCATGCACATTTCTGTTTCAATTTCAGTATGGTTTGAAGTTAAATTGAGTTCTTTTACAGAGTTTGCTTTTATTGCTCTAAATCCATTTTGAGTGTCCATTATAGATGCCCTAAAACGCCAATTCATAATTTGAGCAATACACATTGAAAAAAACATTCTTAAAAATTTGCCAAAATCACCATGCAATTCTTCTGAGCCTCCGAGGAATCTGGATGCAATTACCATGTCTGCTTTGTCTTCCATTATTGGTTCAACAATCTGAGGTATATCCTCAGGTATATGCGAGCCGTCTGCATCAATAAAGACAATAATGCCGTCTTTTATTTCATTAACAGCGCATCTCATCCCATCTCCCTTGCCCTTTCCATGGTCTCTTATAATTTCTGCTCCAAGGGATCTGGCTATTTCATTGGTCTTATCTTTTGATCTTTTAGCTAAAACTACAAGAATAGTATCGCAAAATGGCTTAGCCCTGGTTATAGTGTCTTTAATGGTTTTTTCTTCATTAAGTGCGGGGATTACGGCAGTAATTTTTTGTTTGTTTTGCATTACTTGAAACACCTTTTCTGATTCAGGGTTATTCACATCCATTTATAAGATTTTTTATTGAAGCGCTCTAAATACTCTCTATATCAATAATCTGTCAAAAACCACTAATCATAGATGAATGGTAGGATTATATTAAGCCAAACATAACTGGTTTTTGATGCTCGAAATTCCACTCATTACGGATGATTTTTGAACACACAAAATTCCATGTAATATTTATATATAAGATATAACTCCCTTATCTCAAATGAGTGGAATTTTGTTGTTTTAAATAGAACTTCCATCCTTTGAGGAATATTTCCTAAAAAATCCATAATATTTAGGTATACAATGAAGCCCAATATAACTATGTTTTTTCCTGCTTATAATGAGGAAGGGAACATTAAAAAATTAGTAAAAGATGCAGAAACTATTCTTAAAAAAACCGCAGATAAGCATGAAATAATCATAGTACTGTATGAAGGCTCAACTGACAGCACTAAAGTAATAGTAAACGAGTTGATGAAGAAAAATAAAAACCTCAAACTCGTTATGCAGGCAAAAAACCTTAAAGGAGTTGGTTATGCCATCAAGATGGGATTTAATGCTGCAAAATATGACCTTATATTTTATGCTGATTCCGATAACCAGTTTAACCTGGATGAGTTTAATCTATTGCTTCCATATGCAAAAAATTATGATATAGTTGCAGGCTACAGGATAAACCGCCAAGACCCATTAACAAGGATATTGACATCAAAGATATACAATCTCATCATCAAGATTATATTTAATCTCAAAGGAAAAGATTTTGACTGCGCATTCCGGCTTGTGAAGAAAAAAGTTTTTAAAACAATCAGATTACAATGCAGAACAGGGCTTGGAACCAGCGAATTATTGATAAAAGCCCAAAGAAGGGGGTATAAGATAAAGCATACTGGTGTGCATCATTTTCCCAGGTATGCAGGTTCCTCAGTATTTGAGCAAAAAGGATTAAGCATACCCAAATTTAAAGTAATAAAAGAAATTATCCGAGAAATAATGTCCTTAAAAAAAGAACTCAGGCAATAAATCAAAATGGCAATGAATGACGCTTATGAATCAATGTTTGGAAGAGAAACAGTTACTGAAGCTGACCACTTTATGCCAAATATTCTTCCAATGCATCTTAACAAGCCACTTACTAAATCTGTTATGGATCAGGCAAAAAAACAAAAAAAATGGGTTTTAGCATTTGTGATTGGGACAAAACCCTGCTTCTATAAATTCTATGGCAGCATAGTGGCAGCAATCAAATCAAAAACTCCTTTTTTTATCATTAACTCAAACCAGCACTATGATGATATTCTGACTCATGGCATAAAGGAATTCAACTTTCAGGACAAGATTGCATCTAACTTGTCAATAAGAGGGGATCTAGCTCAAAAATCAGCAGAATTGATGATAAAAGTGTCATGGCTTGCAAAATATCTCAAAAAAAGGTGGCCTGATGTGACAGTAATTCCTGTTGTATTGGGTGACACAATAATGACCAGTATTGTTCCGGCTGCCTGGATGTTTTCCAGAAACGAGAAAGCCATTCAAAATGAAGCTGGATTAAGGAGCATGACTCCAGAAGTAATGAAAAGGTGCAATAAGATTGATATTCAAACATTCATTGACCAGCAATTTTACGGCAAATGGATTCTAATGAGGAATGAACCATTCCCGGAACAATGGGATACATATACATCTGCAGCTGCCTCCCAATATCTGTTTGCACCTGTCCAATTAAATAAAGAACATCTTCTGAGAGAAGGTTATCCTGAGGAAAGCATATGGACAATTGGAGGAGTAGTTGTTGACGCATTAGAGCTAAAGAGAAAAATAAAGCCGGAAAAAAGCATATTCAGCATTTATCCCCAGCTTGAGAAAGATAACTGGATAAGAGTAGACATACACAGAAGGGAAAATCTTACCCCAACAAGATTTAAGGCAATAATTGGTGCTATAAAGGATTTAGTCAAAAAAGGGCATAATATTAATTTCATAGAGATGAGTGCAACAAGGATGGCTCTTGATTTTTATGGCTTAAGAAAAGAGCTTGAAAAGCTGAAGATGAAGAAAAATTTTCTCTACACAGATGTCTGGCCGGAATATGGCCATGTCATAGAGTTCTTTGAGTCAGATAACTGCACTGCTGCTTTAACAGATTCAGGAGGCGTACAGGAAGAACTGAACTTAATAGGAAAGGCATGCATGACCTGCAGATTGACAACAGACAGGCCAGAGACTGTATTTGATTCCAAAAGCAATTTGCTGGTTCCTCCTGCAAGCAAAGATATTATCATCAAGATGGTAAAGCACATAACAAGCAACGACAATTTGAGAAAGAAAATGGAATCCTCAAAAGCTCTTTACGGCAGTAACGCAGGCAAGAAATTTATTTCAATAGTCTCAAGCCTCATGGAAAAAAATGATAAGCCTTTCAAATGGGCTCATGATACTTTAAGATTATGGAGAGACAATGAAAAAGGCATTGATTATCTCTAAACCAAAAAATCTGGTAAAAAAGCATTTTTATGTTCTGGTACTGCTCCTTATAACATTAATTTTCTTTTCAGGAATATTGAGCTCTTCAAAAATCCTCCAGAATATACATTACATAAGTGATGTGACTTTCCAGTCTGAGAATATACGAAAATATCTTCACGAGTCTGGAGCATTTCCGCTCTGGACCCCTTACTTCTATTCCGGGCAGCAATTCATGGCAATACCTGAACATTACTTATTCGACCTCAATTTTTTATACATATTTTTATTCAATAATGTCTCTCTTTCAATGAATCTGGCTGCAATAAGCTATTTTTTCCTTGCCGGATTGGGAATGTATCTTCTTGCCTATGAGCTTCTCAAAAAACAGAATGCTGCATTTATTGCTGCCTTAATTTTCATGTTCAATAGTCTTATGCAGAAGTTTATCTTTCACGGCCATCTTAATATCCTGGAAAGCTATGCATTAATACCCTTTGTTTTCCTCTTTGTGTATCGAGCATTGCATAGAAAGTCGTGGATAAATAATGCTATACTTGCTGCCGTGTTCTTTTCAATGATGATCTATGCAGGAGGAATAATATTCTTTCTTTACACCGGATTGATATCGGGATTATATATGGCATGGAATCTGGTAAGCAGTAATTTCAAAAAAATTATTATAAAGACTCTGCTTATTTCTGTAGTCATAGGGATTTTAGTGTTGGGCTTGTCAGCATTAAAGCTTCTGCCAGTTCTTGAATTTGCAGGACTTTCAAACAGAAGCGCTGGAGTTAATTTCCAGGAATTTTTAGGGGCGCCAATAAGTCCGGCCAATTTATGGGGTCCCTTAGTTAATCTATCATTCGCTGCTGGATTTTCAGGGGCAATAGGAATAACTTCATTTATACTTTTATTATTCGGCCTGTTGTCTTTCAGAAAAAAGATTGTTATATTTTCTATTTTATTGATAATACTTGCCATACTGCTTGCTGCAGGGACTTTTGTTGCAGAGTTTTTCTACAAGCTCCCAGGTTTTGGCCAGATGAGGCATATAGAACGTGCTTTAGTGATGTTTGTTTTTGCAGCTCCAATAATTGCTGCATATGGCTTTAACAATTTAGTCAGCATCGTAAAAAAATATAAAGGAAATATCAAAGAATGGCTTATTTTTTCGATTGTATTATTGCTTTTGGTTGTTGAAGTTATAACATTGCAAACCTTTCCAAAATTTATTGAAGTTGTAAATCCAGAGGACATACCCATTGTGAATGAGGTAAGCAAAGACGGCAGTGATTTTAGGATTGCGACTTATGGCATGTCAACTCCAATAGGTGCATCCGGCTATGTCTATTATAGCCAGTTAGGAATACCAACAATCAAAGGCGGCGGTGGGATATGGATAAATGACTATGTTCAGTATCTTGCAATAGCCCAGCAGGCAGCACCTTCAAAGATGTTTGGAATATTAAACGGCAAGTACATAATTTCTGACAGAAAAATAGATGATTCTGGACTTTTATTAAAGGGGGAATTTCAGGATTGTGAATCATGCTATGTGTGGGTAGCCTACGGACCTTACCTCTACGAAAATAAAAATGTAATTCCAAGAGCATCTATTGTCGACAATGCTATTTTGCTTTTAGGGAATGACAATGACAAAATAGAGTTTTCTTATAGTCTGATAATAGGAAGTCTTGACCCCTTATCAACAGTTTTAATTCAGGACAAAAATTCAATAAATGAGTATAACATTGATGAATTAATAAAATTTAATACAATTATTCTATTAAAGGATTCTGTTGCTCAAAATGACCTCCCAAAATTGCAGCGATATGCAGATAAAGGGGGTAAAATACTGCCTAATTTGTTAGAAGGAATCAATTCAATATCTCAGCAGGAACTCGCAGATGCTTTTAAATCAGATAGTATAAATAAAGAATTGAAGATAAAAGAAATTTCTGTTAATGAACTTGCTATTGACCTTAATGGGGAAAAAGGGTGGCTTGTGCTAAGCGAAAGGTTTGCTCATTCTCCTGGATGGAAAGCAACAATAAATGAAAAGGAATTAAAAATCTATAAGGCAGATAATGTTATAAGCTCTGTGTTCCTTCAGGGAGAAAAAGGAACACTTGTGTTCAGGTACGATCCTGACTCCTTCAAAAAAGGAAAAATAATAACTTCAATAACTATCCTAATATTGATTATATATCTGCTTTACATTGCTTATTCAAAAATAAAAAAATAGGTTATTAGGTTAAAGATAATTACCTACAATCTGTAGAGTATGAAATATCTACTATTCAAAAAATGAAAGTTAAAGTTGGATTGATTGGACCGAGAAGAAGCCAGGATGGCTATGGCATTGGGCAATTTATAGCCAGAGAGCTGTTAAATTACTCTCTTTCTGACCTAACCGCAATAATGGGCACAACTCCTCAAACTTTAAAACAAGCAATAGCAGATTTGAATAGCGATATGTCAAATAAATTTAATGGCACTGCCTATACAATAAAACAAAGCAAGGAATTTTTCAACAACCCAAAAATTGATTTGATTGTAATATGTTCTCCATCAGAAACACATGAAGAATACATAAGAAAAGCACTGATGGCTGGCAAACATGTTCTGGTAGAAAAACCTTTACTACATGACATTTCAATTCCATTTAAAGAAAGGATTCAAAAAGCTCATAGCCTTGTTAAATTAGCAGATAGCAAAGGCCTGTTTTTAGCTACAAATTGCCAAAGAGCATCTATTGTCCAGGTTTTATGTGAAAAACTAAGTTTGCCATTGCAGCCTTTCTTTGTCGACATAGAATTAGAAACCAGCTCAAGAGGCAAAAAAGTAAAAAATCCTAAAGACCTATTCGAACTATTGATAACACATCCTTTAAGCTTGCTTGTAAAGTATGGATTAACTGATTTTAAATTGATGAAAATTGAAAATTATTCTCAGAAATCTAATTCAAATTCAAGTGAGCTTATTGTTAACGGGTCTTATAATTCCAAAAGCTGCAGTATCAGATACAGGATTAAGGTAAAACAAACAAAAAAAAGCTCTTTTGCCAGAACTGTTGTCAAAATTGATGATGAAAAACCTGTAGAGATTACAACAGAAGAAAGTCCTGATGGAAAGCTTAAAACCAGATATGTGCCTCTTGCTAAAAATAGTTCTGCAACACATTCAGAAGACCACCTGAAAACCTCGATAACCAAGATCATTGATGCAATCCATTACAAAAACAAAGACCATATGCCCCTAATAACCAACTCTGAAAGTTATTTTATTTACGCTTTGCAGGAAAGATTAAGAGAATTATTGTTCTCTAGAAACCATATAGAAAATTAATGTACATATGATAGAAAGATATTTAAATCTTTATTTACTCGAAAGTGAAATATTATTCGTCACAAAAAAAGTGGGTGGTCAAAAGTCAATTAAAAAGTATAGAAGTAATGCTAGGGGGATATTAATATGTATGGAGAGTTAACGATTATTGTACCAATATATAACGAAGAAGACGGTATAGAAAAAACAATAAAGGAGATAAGGAGATTTCTGCCTAAAAATTGGATAATAGCAGTTAATGACTGCTCTAAGGATGATACATTAAAGATACTGAAAAAACTAGCTTCAAAAGACCGTAAGATAAAAATAATCTCTCATGAGAAGAATAAAGGGCATGGTGGCGCATTAAAAACAGGTTTCAAGCAAGTTAAAACTAAATACATCGGAATTCTTGATGCTGATTTAAGTTACAATCCTAAGTACTTGCCGCCCATGCTGCATAAAATAGAAAAGGATGGTTTAGATATCATATGGGGGAACAGGTTTGGTGGAAACATAAACAAAATGGCCTTTGTTAGGAGGTTAGGAAATAATATGCTTAGCCTGTTGTTTCTCCTGGTAACCGGAAGATACATACCTGATTGTTCCAGCGGAGAAAGAATATTCAAGACAGATTCTCTAAGAAAATTAGGGGTTGAATCTTCACCAGATGGTCTGGATTTTGTTTGTGCCATTTCAAAGAGAACAATAACCCGTAATTTAAAATACAAGATAGTGCCAATCAATTATTTTTCAAGAAGCGGAATCTCAAAACTTAACGTGATAAAAGATTTCATTAGGATGGTAAAAACAATAATTGTAGAGAAATGAAGCAAAGTAGTGTTATGGTTATAGGGGGTGGAATCCACGGACTTACAACAGCTATAGCCCTGGCTGAAGAAGGGGTTAATGTAATCCTACTTGAAAAAAAACCAGGGCTTTTTCAGGGAACATCTGGTTCAACACATAATAGAGCTCATATGGGATATCATTATCCAAGGTCTACTGAAACTGCCATTGAATGCTTGAAAGGACTTGACTATTTCAAGAATAAATATCCTCAAGCGCTAATCTGGCCAAAAGAAGGTTATTATGTGATAGCCAAAGAAGATTCAAACACTACAAAAGAAGGATATATTGCAGCTTGTAAGGAAATGGGGATTCCTTGTACAATGAAATGGCCTTCCCCAGATTTACTGTCAAAAGATGCTATTAGCAGTTCTTTTTTAGTGCCAGAGCCTATTTTCGATACAGAACTATTATGCAATCTGTTAGAGAAAGAAGCTCTTGAAAAAAATGTGAGTATTAAAAAAGGGTCAGAAGTTGTGCAATCAGAAAGAAAACCAAATGGTGCATACAAAGTAACAGCTCAGGAAGGAAATAAAAAAACAGATTACATAGCAGATATTGTTATTAACAGCACATACGCCTATGCTAACAACATATTGAAAATTTTCGGGCTTGAGAAGTATATGACAAAATACCGTCTCCAGGTAACAGAAGTTGTAGTGGTAGAGTCAGATATTAATATACCTCCTTTAACTATTATGGATGGGCCATTCATGTCTATAATGCCTTATGGGGGCCATAAGAATCAATTTTTGGTTTATGATGTCGTTAATTCAACAGCTGATGAAAAAGAAGCGTATCTTTATGATGATTCCATAATCCATCGGTCAAACTGGGAAAAGATGGTTGAGAAAGGAAAAAAATTTTTCCCATTTATGCACAAACTTAAATATGCAGGTTCATTATGGGGGGCCAGACCTATACCGATTGATAATAAGGTGCAGTCCAGAAAAACAAGATTAAAAAAGTATGAATCCAGTCCTGGATTCTACTCCATACTTGAAGGCAAGTTCATTTCTGCTCCGCTTATAGCAAATGAATTAAAAGATTTAATTAAAAATGATGAATTATTGAATAATAATTCCTTAAAATGACAAAAATAGATATGGAAAAAATAATACTCTTAATCTTCTTTGCCGCAATACTTTTTTTAGGACCTGGAGTTTTATTTGACCACAAAATAAAGCATGACTTTCCTTTTGCCTACAGCGCGTCTGACGCTTTTCAGCACCAAGTAAGGGCAGATGCAATTAAAGACATGGGAAATTTCAGGTATGAATCATCCTATATATCAAATGGCCTTGAAGGGACAGTTGGAAGATACCCCCCTGCATTGTATCATCTGGCTGCAATATTGTCGTATAGTGCGGGAATAGAGACTTATGATTCCATATATTTTATTGTAACATTTTTTGCCATTATTGCAGGCCTTGTAATGTATTTTATAATAAGAAATTTCAACAAAACAGTAGCTCTAATCTCACTTCCATTATCAATGCTTATTTTTTCCTTTCCGGTCTCAATAGGATTTTTATGGGGCCACTGGCCTTCTATATTGTCCCAGTCATTCCTTGTGTTTTTTTTCTGGACTATTATGAGGATGGATGTAAAGCACTCATATCTCCTCATAGCATTAGCGCTTTCTGCAACTGCTTTAACTCATACATCTGAAACGATCTTTGCATTTATGTTCTTGGCATTATTCTTCGCAATAAAACTGGTCGCAAAAAAATTAAGTAAGCATGACATTAAGAACATGATAGTGTCTCTAGTGATTTTTTTCGTGGCCTCAGTTTATTATCTTATAATCTTCCAAAACACCTGGGCAAAAGGCCAAGTATATTCTTTTGCTGTCCAGCCGGTCTGGGAAGGAAATCCAGGATTTTACGTAGCAGGATTTGGTTTGCTGTTGATACCGATGGCTCTTGGATTTATTTTTTCCCTGCCTAAACTAAAAAATCTTCATGTTTCTGTTATTTTAGGCCTTGCAATGCTTATTAGTGGATTTCTTAATTACGCAGGCTTTGAATACAGGGCGTTCCAGATAAGATTTTTATGGCCGATCTACCTCTCAGTATTTATGGGGTTTGGAATTTATGTTCTCTTTAAATTTGTAGTAAAAAAATGGAATTTTGTTTATACATCTACCATAGTTATTATCCTTGTTGTTTTGCTTGCCGGAGCAGTAAAATTCCCTATACTAAAGCAAACAGACATACAGGTAATACCTTCGATGCCTTATCTTAACAGGGCCACGAGCCAGGGAATGATGGACCAATATCATTGGCAGGCCCTAAAATGGCTGAGCGAAAACACTGAACAGGATTCAAAAGTTTATTTTTTCTATGGAGATATTTATAATCAGGACGCTCTTCTGAGAAACTCAAAAAGATCCCATTCCCAAGTTGACTTTAATGATTTTGTAAAAGCCTTGCAGGACCGGAAGATTAAACAGTCTTATATAACCGAGCTGCCAGGAGATTCAGGAGGAGGAATAACAATAAGAAAAGGCTTATTTGAGTTTGAACCTGCCACAGAATCACTGCCAAAGGAATATTTTTATGGCCCAAAAAATATATGTACATTCAATTACCATATTTTTGACAAGGTTTCAAGACAAGAGGTCCTTGCGCAATATAATATTTTAATAGCCAGTAAGATGGTAGAAAAAAATGCCCAAGTTGTTTTTGAAAATAATGCTGTTGTAATATTAAAAAATAATAATGTTGGAGCTGATTGCATTGAAGAAGGAAGTTTTTGAGCAGGTAAAGGAAGAATTGAAATATATAGGAATATTGTTTTTATTAGTCTTAATCATATTCAAGATTGCATTTTTTAAAGAGGAAATAATTGTTTTGCTGAGAAATGTCTTGTCATTATTCTGGCTTTTTGCATTGCCCGGATACTCTATAATGCTCTACTGGAAAGAAAAGCTTGGATTTCTAGAAAGATTTGTAATCGGAATTGTCTTATCCACGGCCATAATCGGAATCTCCAGCTATTATCTCGGACTAATCGGACTAAACATAAAATACCATACGATTGTATTGCCTTTGGTGTTGATTCTTATCGGAACAGCAATTAATTTAAGAAATAGCAAAATCTAATTTTTCTTCTTTCGGAATTTCCTAACCAGCATTCCTACAACAACCAACACAATAAAAGTGATTAAAATAGACAGCCTGAAAGAAATAATCGTAGCTGGCCAATAAACCAATGACGGAAAGATTCCAACACCAATAAAGAATGAAAAGACTATTTTCTCGTCCTGGCCAAGGTCAAAATTATCCAATATAAAATAAATTGGAACAATAAATAGCAGCATAATACTCAATATTGCCATCATTCCTGAGAAACCCAGTATAAAGTAGAAAAAAGCAAGTATAACTCCAACCACAATTCCAATAAATCCAAGATTCTCAACTTTAGGTAGCTTCATATTTATACACCCTTATATTATCTTTATTATAAATTAATGTATGGCTGCCCATGTTCTGCTTCTCAAATTCCAGCCATTGCTCTACAAGGCTCCTATCTTGCAGCAATCCAATATCAGTATAATCAAAAACTACATAATCATTCAAAAGGTGGCTTCTGACAAGCTCTTCCCTGTTCTCTTTGTACATGTCCCATATCAGGAATCCTTCAAAAAAATAGCTTGTTCTGTGGGAATAAGAGGCCATCCAATATGCTTTTTTCTGAATATCCGGAAAAGGGCCTATAACCGAGACATTTTGATTTTCGTCTGTATTGTCTTTAATCCACTCGCTAACCTCAACCTGTGCAGCATTAGGCCTTAAGAAAGGAGAATCATACGCTCCATCAAGTGTTGTATGCACTGCAGGAAGATTGTATATCAAAATTGATGCAACAACTAATATTGCTATCCCATATCTTAAAAAAGATTTGTATATTTTTGATATTTTGAAAAATGAAAATATGTAAAGTGCTCCAATAATAGTTATAGGTACAAAGATATGCGCACTTGCAGAAAGGGATCTATGCAAAAAAGTAGGGTGACCAATCAAATCCCTGTGTAAAATTAAATATAAGCTGATAAGCCATGCTAAAAGGAAAATATCTCTATCTTCTCTTCTCATAACAAGTATAACTACACCGGCTATAAGAAAGAACATG
>Ga0187833_10005681_pt1 | contig 11702 bp, 7 predicted proteins | sample ETNtaG_37_FD_167968 | JGI IMG/M metagenome (GOLD analysis project Ga0187833, IMG submission 167968) | Marine microbial and viral communities from oxygen minimum zone, Eastern Pacific Ocean - ETNP2014_SV_400_PacBio MetaG (Illumina Assembly) | ecosystem: Environmental > Aquatic > Marine > Hypoxic... | reverse complement strand
GCTCTGCGCTTCCCGGAGGATGCGTATCTTGGTTTCTGTTGTGTATCGTTTTCCTTTCATTTTCTGGGCCTTTCTAAACGCCCAGACTAACTCTTCATATGGACCAGTTTAAGTAACCTCGACCAGTGCCAACATTACTTCAGGTGTCACAACGCAAAGAGAAGTCACTGCCAGTTCAAGGTCAAGCAATCTAGGTTCTTCCCAGAGGGCACGCGCTCGCGGATCAGATGGCTGCTGCTAATTTTTAGAAACAGCGGAAACGGATAACGACATTCAGGCTGGCACGGTGCTGGCAGTGCCACCCAAGTGTGCCGTGAGGTCAGTCGCTGCCGGCTCTGCCACGTTTTGCAACTTTGATCCAAACAATAATGACTACAGCTACAACAATGAAGACGATCTCAAGCGGTTCTGGCGGCCACGTTCCTCGCGCTGCGACTCCATCTGCTAATGTCAGAGGCATAACAACCCAATGAGACGCCACTGCCAGCTCACCGTCAAGCGGTCAGCAAGGGGGAATCGTGTCATAAAGCCCCGCCTGGGTTGGTTGCTTGAACAACGGCCAAACTAGGAGCAGTCTTGGGTCAGCTGATACGACCAGCCGCCCCAAAGAGCTGCTCCAACCATAATCTTGCATGCCTATGTTAAAGCAAAATAAATTCCGCGCTCCTTCCGTGCGCCTTTCATCGTCACCTGTACAAAACGGTAAGAAGCAGTCGATTCTCAGCCAGTGAAAAAGTATATTGGGCTAATCGTAACTTTATGGACATTGTTGGGCCATGGCGTGAAGGCATTCGCCGCCGACAGTGTGGTGGTATTTAACGAGATCCAATATCATCCAACCGACGAGAGCATACAGACAGAGTGGATTGAATTTCGAAATTTAATGGGTGTTGATGTCGATCTATCCCGATGGTCGATATCGGATGGGGTGGAATTGATCTTTCCTGAGGGCACCATTATCAGCGGACATGGGATTTTAGTTGTAGCGGCAAATCCAAACGCTAAGGAAATTGCCGGACCAAGTGTTCTTTCCGCACCTTTCGTTGGACGTCTAAACAATAACGGTGAAACTCTCACTTTGAGGAACAACAACGATCGCATTATGGACCGTGTATCTTACAAGGACTCCGGAGACTGGCCAATAGGACCAGATGGTTCGGGAGCCACCCTGACTAAGATCAATGAGGCCTCCGCCAATTCAGATCCTTTAAATTGGGTTTCTAGTTCAAACACCGGGGGAACACCAGGGGCTGTCAATGTCAGTGATTCCAGTTTGGCCCCTAAAGTCACCGAGGTTATCTCCGAGAAAACAATTTGGAAATTTGATGACCGCAATTTACCACCGGCTTCGAATTGGTCCTATAATTCTTTTGATGATACCAATTGGAAAGAAGGAGAGGGCTTTTTCTTTAATGCAGACGGAGTTCCTCCAGTCGGCCAAGAAGGACTCCTAGGATACTGGAAGTTGGATGAAATCTCAGGTGCCGTTGCTCATAATTCCGTCGCAAATGGAGCCGACGGAAAACTTTCAAACAACCCGATTTGGCTTAATGACGGAGAGCGCGGCCGCGTTCTTCAATTCGATGGGATCGATGATTTCCTGATCGCCGGATCAGCAACAATTCCCAGAATGACTACTTCCAACGATTTTACCTGGTCCTTTTGGGCGTATTCGAACGAGGGACGAAGCAATAATGTGATCCTAGGAAATCGCTACAGTCCAACCGGGGTGGATTTCTCACCTCGTGAATTCATCAAGTTCACCACAAGTGCATTTGAATTTCACCGAAATGGTAGAGGAGAGGACATTGATTATTCATCAATTCCTCTCAGGAAATGGATCCATCATGTAGTCGTCAAGAAAGGAATCCAATTGACGTATTACAGGCAGGGCCGACTATCCGACACACGTTCGATTACTCAAAGTCTCAGAAATGCACAACCCTTCTATTTCGGCGGTGACCGCACTGTGGAAAATTGGTCGGGACGCCTGGATGATGTTGCAATTTGGGAAAAGGCGCTCCCCCCATCCTCCATCAGCGGATTGGCTGACGGATCCTTAACACCCGACAGCGCCCCGGTTTCCGACAACGGGGTGGTCCCGGGAACCCAGATGGAACCAAATACAGCAACTTATTATTTCCGAAAAAAATTCAACTTTTTGGGCAACCGACAACAAACAGCGCTTGTCTTGAGAACCTTGGCAACGGATGGAATCGTGGTCTACTTAAACGGCAAGGAAATCCACCGAGAAAATTTGCCTGAAGGTGATCTGATCCACACTTCATTGGCGTTGTCCCACGTAGATCGTTCCACTTTCAACACCTCCATTTTGCTTCCCGGGTCTGCCCTGGATTCAGGAGAAAATATAATCAGCGTCGAATTTCATCTGCACGAGGTGCAAGGCGCCAATGCCCGCTTTGGGTTGACCTTGAATTTGACTGAAACCCCACCTGATCCACTGAAAACAAATCCGGCGATGGTTTTCAATGAAATTGCCGCTTCAACCGATCCCAATTTCCGAATTGAGATCACGAACCTCTCTGCTGCCGATTCTTCCGATCTATCCTCCTTTCAAATTCTGTCCTCATCGGATCTCCATTATAGATTTCCACTGGACACGGTCCTAAATCCCGGTGAATTTTTTGTTCTGGATGCGGTGGCCTTGGGGACCGTTCCAAGTGATGGGGATCGACTTTTTTTGGTGAATCCCGGTGGGGACGAATTGCTCGATGCCCGAAGGGTTTCGAAACGATTACGAGGTCGGTGTTCGGAGTTGAGTGGTCGTTGGCTCTACCCGTCAGATACGACCTTTGGTCGGCCCAATTCTTTCTCCTTCAACCAGGATGTAGTAATCAACGAAATCATGTACCATCCTCGTCCCCTTTCCGCCACTCCAGATACACCCGCAACCTTTGAAACAACAACTTTACTCGATTGGAATGCAAATTGGCGGTTCAATGAATCCGGCGCCAATCCAGGGATTGGTTGGGAAAAATCTTCTCATTCCATAGGCGTTACTTGGGATAAAAACGCAGGTCCCTTTGGGTGGGAATCCTCAGCGCCACCCATTCCAATCCGGACGGAACTGACCCGCCCGGCGAATAATAATCCCTATGTGATCACCTACTACTTCGAAACGGAGTTTGAAATAACCGATGAACTTCTTCCTAATATTTCTGGGATGCAACTCGTTCACATGATCGATGACGGAGCCGTGTTTTATCTCAATGGAGTGAAGATCCATGATTTCGGAATGGCGGGAGGAGTCGTTACCTTTTCCACTTTGGCTGAACGGGGTGGAGAGTGCGGTATCAGTTCTTCCGTTCCATTGTCGTTGGACGCATTGAGAATCGGAACCAACCGGATATCGGTTGAAGTTCATCAAACCTCAACAAGCAGCAGCGACGTTGTTTTTGGGATGCAACTATTTGCCGTTAAAGAACTGACCCTATTCATTCCGGGGCAACCGTTTCGAGATTCAAACGAACAATGGATTGAACTGTTCAACAAAGGGGATTCGACAGTGGATATGAGCGATTGGCGGTTTGACAATGGAATCGAATTTAAATTTCCGCCCGATTCAGTCCTTAACCCGAAACAATTTCTGGTGATCACAGGGAATGCCGAGGAGTTTGGCAATCGATTTCCCGGCATTTCGATTTTCGGAGAATGGAGTGGATCACTTTCTCCTAACGGGGAGCAAATTCGTTTGATCGATGCCAATGGCAATCCTGTGGATGAACTAAAATATCACGATGGCGGACGCTGGACGCCACGAGCCGACGGAGGCGGGCCCAGTCTTGAACTTCGAGATCCTCAGGCTGACAACTCGGCCCCCGAGGCATGGGCGCCAAGTCTCGTGGGTGGCCCCTGGCAGTTCTTCTCTTATCAAGGTCTGCCGGTCAATCGTCAAAACCAGCCGACCCAATACAACGAATTTATCTTCGGTTTATTGGATGAAGGGGAATGCCTCATTGATGATATCAGCGTGATTGAAGATCCAGACGGAGCACGGAGGGAGTTGATTCAAAATGGAACCTTTTCCAGTGGCACGGCGAGGTACTGGCGGATGCTAGGAACTCACAGTCATTTCAAAGTAGTCGATGATCCTGAAAATCCGAAAAACAAGGCTCTTCACCTTAAAGCGACAGGCTCTATCCAACACATGAGTAATCACGCTGAGACAACCCTGAAATCTGGAGGCAAGTATGTTTCAATTAATTCCAACCTAGAATATAGGATCAGTTTTAGGGTCAAGTGGCTCGGGGGATCCAACCAGTTGAACACAAGACTCTACTTTAACCGCCTAGCCCGCACCTCCATTCTTGCGGCGTCTCGAGACAACGGAACTCCCGGATCGGCCAACTCAGTACTAGAACCGAATATTGGCGCTACTTTCGATCGGTTATCCCATGAACCGGCGGTTCCGGAGGCAGGGGAGAATATTACTGTCTCGGTCCTTGCGCAGGATCCTGATGGCATTCAAAGCTTGAAAATCCATTATTCCGTGAATGATGGCATGTTTCAGATCATCCCCATGTCCACATTGCAGAAAGATTTTTGGGCTGCCACGATTCCCGGACAAGCCCTTCGCTCTAAAGTTCAATTCTATATCGAAGCGTGCGACAGTCTGGGACAAATCTCTCTTTTTCCAGGCAAGGGTCCTGATTCCCGCGCCATCATTCCTTTTGAAGATGGACAGGCCAATCTCGACTACGGGGATTGCCGGCCGAACAATTTTCGGATTGTAATGACTCAGAATGATATCGACCTTTTGCACCTTTCCACTAATGTCATGAGTAATGATAGGCTTGGCTGCACCGTTATCTTCAATGAAAAGGAAATCTATTACGATTGTGGGATTCGCCTCAAAGGCAGCGAACATGGCCGGGCTAAAAATGTGCGTGTGGGATATAATATTCGTTTTTCATCCGATCAGCCATTCCTAGGGGCGCATGAAACGGTTGCAGTGGACCGCTCAGGAGCAGGCGACCAGTTCAGTCAAAAAGAGATCATGATCAAGCATGCCATCAACCATTCCGGCGGCATCCCCGGAATGTACGACGATCTGATTCGGGTGATCGCTCCACGCTCCGAACACACTGGTTCCGCACAACTGTTGAAATCCCGCTTCGATAATGAATTCTTGAAAAACCAGTTCAAAAACGGCAGCAATGGAATGATGTTCGAGTACGAATTAATTTATCCTCTTTCGGGTACAGTAGGAGGAGTCGAAGGCTTGAAAATAACCCAAGACGGCGGCGTGCGTGGAACCGGTGTTCGCAATCTCGGCGGAAGAGATAAGGAACTCTACCGTTGGTATTGGTTGATCAAAAACAATCAAGATGCTGACGACTATTCCCGGTTGATTGAGGTCTTAAGTGTCATGGGACTTTCAGGAAGCGCCTATCGTGAGGCCACCGACCGATTACTGGATGTTGACCAATGGCTGCGTTGTTTCGCGATTCAGATTCTCTTCGGAATCGGTGACAATTATTCCTCTGGGGCACAACATAATGCAATTCTTTACGTTCGTCCAGTGGATCAAAAAACAATGTTTTTTCCATGGGACATGGATTTTACTTTCAGTCGGGGGGCCACTTCCAATTTCACTCCAAACGGGGATCTGGACAAACTAATCGCTGCCAACCCTGCAAACAAACGCGCCTATTATGGACATCTTTTGGGCATCATCGAAACCACTTTTAATGAACATTACATGGGCCCTTGGGCTGAACATTATTCTTGTTTCCTTCCAAATGAAGATTTGACCGGATTCATCTCCTACATCCGAACCCGTCGGACGGCTGCTTTGAATGCCATCAACGCTGCCGTGCCCAAAGTGCCCTTCCGTATCACCACTTCGGATGGTGCCAATGTAACACAAAACCTCGCTCGCATTCGCGGGGATGGGTGGATCGATATTCAGGAACTCCGACTCGCTGGCAGCGGTTCCCTTGAGATAGAATGGATCAAAGATAACTACTGGCAAATTGACGTTCCCATCAAACCTGGTCGTAACTTGATCACAATTCAGGCCTATGATCGAAACGGACACTTAATGGATTCCGACACGGTTGAAATAAACGGGACAGCTGAAACCATCCTCGCCAATTCCTCCAATCTTTCCATCTCGGAAATGATGTATCACCCTGATGAACCTACCTCCAACGAGCAAGCCTCCGGGATTCTTGACGCTGATGATTTCGAGTTCATTGAACTCGTCAATCTTAGTCAAACACACGCGGTTGACTTGGCTGGAACAGTGTTCACAAATGGAATCATTTTTGAAATGCCTTCGACCATTCTTGATCCAGGACAATTCGCACTCATTGTCGGAAACCAAAACGCGTTCGAAACACGATATGGCGATCACTTTAATATCCTTGGCGAATTCCAAAGGAAAAATACAAACAAACTTTCAAACCAAGGGGAAAGCCTGACCTTAGTGGACGCCATCAATAACCCAATCTTTTCTTTTTCTTGGTCCGATGAGCTTCCCTGGCCAATCAGCGCTGACGGAAACGGTTACTCAATGGTCTTGATGCTTCCTGGCATTAACGATCCTCAGCAACCTCAAAATTGGCGCACCAGTTTTTCCCTTTCGGGCAACCCTTTGGAGTCCGACCAAATTCCCCTCACCGAATGGATGAATCTTCACGACATCATCGACCTGGCTGGAGATTTTGATGGAGATGGCCGCAATGAGATCTTTGAGTTCGCTACCGGATCCGATCCAACCGAAATAGAATTGTCCTCTCCTATTCTCATAAGTTTTGATCAAGGTCCAAAGGACATTCTTTTTTTTACTTTGACCTTGATCCTTCAGATTGGAGCCGATGAAATCGATATTGAACTTCAATCTTCCACCGATTTGAAAAACTGGATTTCCGCCGAATCCGTGCAGTATCTTGGAAGAATCAATAATGGCAACGGCACGACATCCGCCCAATTCCGCTCCACTTCTCCCGTTTCCACCTCGGCATCCCAGTTTATCCAGTTTATCATTTCTGAAAAACGACTTTAGTTTACTAGCAACTGCTTTTCTGGTGAGGCAAGCAGACACCCGTGAAGTTCACATCCCTTCAGATTCCAATTCTGCACCCGTCTTGCCTCCGTGTTTGCGGAGGTCGGCGATAGATTATTGGTGAGCTTGAATCCTGTTCAACACTTACCCGCCAGCGAACACCGGCTTGAAGCCCGCCTCGATCAGGATGCGCTTCACTTCTTCACGTTTGTCGCCCTGGATTTCGATGCGGCCCTCTTTCACCGTTCCACCGACGCTGCAGGCTTTTTGCATCTTTCTGGCGAGTTCCTTTTTCTCTGGCAGGCCAATCCCCGGGAAATTGCTCACAACCGTTACGGCCTTGCCGCCGCGATGAGCGGTCTGGCGGATGATATCCACGCGTCCTCGATTCTTGTTCTTCTTCCCGCGCTTAGTTGTTTTCTCCAACGCCACGGCAGGCGCCACGGATGACTCCACCTTTGGAGAATCCTCCGGCCCGGCGGGTAATCCTTCCAGCCCCTCCAGCGCGCCAAATGGATTCTGCGTCAGGCTCTCGCCCCCGCCCGTTGGTATGCGTTGCTTCTTTCGGCTCATCTTTTTTACTCATAGGAAAGGCTAGAACGTAGTTGGCAGCATTCTGAAAATCAACCTGATTAACTGTTTCCGAGTTTCCAGAATAGACCCTAAACTGAGGGTTGATAGCTCCTTCGCTAAAGCTTTACGTCGATACCCCGAACCACAACCCTGCGGCGTTCAAGTGGTGAAGTGGGTTGGTTTAGGTTATTCGATTGATAGCTACATTATTATCTAAAATAAATAATGTATTTTTCTTGATTATGGCCGGAGGGGTGAATTAGCATCTTTTTAGTGTACATTCCCTTGATATGAAATACAATATAATCATCTCTGTCGGACTTCTTTCAGGAGCTTTTTTTCTATCGCAATCAAATACAGTCGGCCAAGAAGCAAATCTCTTTGTTATTAGATACATTGATGTGGACCGCTTAAATGCCAAAGAATTTGAAAAGGCAGTTGCCGAAAAGACCAAGAAGTTCAACCGCTCCGAAGATTCTGATCAGTGGTTCACTCACAAAATTGTGACCGGGCCTAGGACCGGCCAGTATGCCAGGTGGTTCGGCCCCAAGACTTGGGCGGATCTGGATAATCCGGAGTCAACCCATAGAATTACCCTCGGAGCAACCGCCTCTCACAAGGAAGCTCTTTATTGGCAGGAAAATATCCTCCCACTCGAAAAGGAAGCTGGAAATAATGAAGTTTGGATGGTTGTACCCGGCACCAGTTTCAGCAATTTTGCAGAAGATCAACCTAGAAAGTATGAAGCGATTTATAGGTGGAAAATGAAGCCCGGGATGTATCAGAGAAAGACTGCGCAAGACGTCAAACTGACTAAGGCAATTCAAGCCAGTCAATTCAAGATTCAAGGACATATAGCAAGGCTTGTGTCAGGTGGGGATTATATGACCTTTGCTAACGCAATCGCGTTTAATAGTTGGGAAGAATACGGCAAATTCCGAGCTTGGGAAGGTATGGGCGATGTCTTCGATAAGGTGCATGGCAAGGGCTCTTGGAAGAAATTCCTCAAAGAACACAATGCTATCATGCAGGAAGGTGGGGAAACTGAGGGTGAATTCTGGGAGTACCTTGAAGACCTAAGTAGCTTAGAATTGCCCAAATAATTGACGGCGCAGGGTAATCCTATCCCACCAGAACCACGGCTGCGATTGCTGTGAGTAGGAGGTGTTTCATTTCAATTCTTTAGCTGTCTTGCCGCCGTGTTTGCGGAGGAGGTCGGCGGTTTCGGGGTGGTTGTATGTGATAGCCCAATGAAGTGGTGTCAGGTCAACCTTACTTTTCGCATTCACATCCGCACCTTCGGCGATCAGCAGTTCGACGACTTCCGTTCGGCCGTGTATAGCCGCATAATGCAATGGAGCCCATTCTAATGCATCATTCTTCGCATTCACATTCAACCTGATCGAGTTATCCAAACTGGGCCAAGGCTTTCGTTAGTCTGGACGGGTTGATTATTTGTATAGAATGTTGAATCGGCAGCTAAGACATAATCAACTTCCGCAAAAACTTTTCCATTAAAAGGATTATTCAATATGAGAGTATAGGTTCCCGTATGACTTTCTAAACCAGTTGGATTTGCCCCCCCACACCCCACCAGCACCACGGCTGCAATTGTTGTGAGTAGGAGGTGTTTCATTTGCCTTCAGCTTTCAATCCCTTCTTGGTCTTGCCGCCGAGTTTGCGGAGGAGGTCGTCATATTTTGTTTGTTTTAAATCGGCGCCGTGTTTGCGGAGGAGGTCAGCAATTTTTGTTTGTTTTAAATCGATGGCCAATTCTAGCGGTGTTTCGCCACTTTCAGCCTTCGCATTCAAATCTGCACCCGCAGCGATTAGTAGTTCGGCAATTTCCTTGTTACCTTCCATAGCGGCAGCATGCAAAGGTGTCATTCCAAAAAAGCCTCTGGCATTCACATCCGCGCCCTTGGTAATGAGCAGTTTGGCAACTTCCTTGTGAGGCCCCAAATTTGCAGCAAGTAAAGCAGTCAATCCATCATCACTCTTGGCATTCACATTCGCGCCTTTGGCAATTAGGAGTTCGGCGATTTCCTTTTGCCCTTCGCCCGCCGCTATTTGCAATGGAGTAAATCCACCCTTATTCCGCGCATTCAAATTCGTTCCAGCAGCTAAATGCTTTTTGATCGCATTGATATTTCCTTCTTCGGCAGCTATGTGAATTGAGATGTCTGGTGCTTTGACTATCGTCGGTTCTACCTTTGCAGCTTCGGCAACTGGTTCAGCTGGTTTCGCTTCTGCTGGAGGAGCCGACTGCTGCGCCTCACCACACCCCACCAACAGCACGGCTGCGACGATTGAAACGAGTATTGATTTCATAGCGAGGGAACGGTCAACCCGATGAGCGCAGTTTTCAAGCCGTTTTAACTGTTGCCGCAGAGGCGGGTTGGCTATTTCCCTTCAGCTTTCAATTCTGCACCCGTCTTGCCGCTGTGTTTACGGAGGAGGTCAATATTATCGGTACGCTTATGTTGAACTGCCAAATCCAATGGAGTTTGTCCCTCGTTGTCCTTATCGTTCACATCAGCACCTTTGGAAATCAGGAGGTCAACAATTTCTTCACGACTTCGCCAAGCAGCCTCATGCAATGGAGTAGCACCTTTTTGATCACCATCCTTCGCATTCAAATCTGCTCCTTTGGATAGAAGTATTTCAACATTTTCCATGCGGTCATAGTAAACTGCGTAATGCAAAGGAATCGCACCATCCGAACGTTTTGCGTTTACGTCAGCACCGTTGCTGATTAGCAGTTCAACTATTTCTCTTTGGCCTTGCCATCCCGACGCCTTATGCAAAACGGTCCTTCCCCAATTATCCCTCCCATTCACATCCATTCCAGCAGCCAAGTGCTGTTTGACGGCTTCGATATTTCCTTTTCTTATAGCTTCGATAATTGAGATGCCTGATGTTTTGGCTATCGGCGGTTCTAGTATTGTAGCTTCGGGAACTGGTTCAGCAGTTTTCAACTTTTCACCCCTCTTGCCGCCGTGTTTGCGGAGGAGGTCGGCCAATTCATTTTTGCCTCCCATGATGGCCCAGTCTAGCGGTGTTCTGCCAAGCAACCCCTTCGCATTCACATCCGCCCCCCCTGTTATCAGGGATTTTGCCACATCCTTTTGACCTTTGAGAATTGCCAATTGCAAGGTCACTTCACCTGCCTTGCCACCATGCTTTCGTAGAATCTCCGCGATCGCGCTATGACCTCTTTGCTCTGCACGCTGCAAGGGAGTCTCACCTGTTATGATCTGCGGATTAATGTCCGCGCCACTGTCAATCAGCAATTCAACCATCTCCTTGTGGCCTAGCAAAGCTGCACTGTCCAAAGGAGTCGTGCCAATTAATCGACCACTTGTGTTTACATTCGCCCCTTTGGCGATCAACAGTTCAGCTACCTTATTGTGGCCTTTCTGGGCCGCCACATGCAAGGGGGTGAATCCCTGCTGATTTCTGAAGTCCACGTCCGCACCGGCCACTAGGTGTTGTTTCGCGGCCTCAAGGTTGCCCACCTTAGCAGCGTCGACCAACGCCTGACCGGTTTTCGGATTTGCCTGTCTGGTGTCCCGGATCGGTTGCGCAGTTGAGGCACCTGTTTTTCCGGATTTAGCTGCTTCCGAATGAAGTGGTAACTGTGTCGTACGACACCCCACCAACAGCACGACTATAGTTATTTTGATTAAGGTTTTCATATTTATCTTTCGTTCACTGTTTCCAGCGGAGACGAGGCATACTAACAGTTTTCGCATGAAACCCGGTCATTGATAAAATCAATGGTTGTATTGACTGAATCGATATTTACCCCAACACCACCACGGCTGCGATTGTTGTGATTAGTATGTCTTTCATTTCAACGATTGAATATTTTTGTCATCCGGAAAAAGTTTCCTTGTAAGCTCAAGTAGGTCTTCGGATTGAAAGTAGCTTTCTACGGCAATATGGCAGTCCATGTAATACCTCAACTCATTGCAACTGAAGCAAACTAGGAGATCACCCACTGTGCTCCCTTCGGTAAAGCGAAAAGCGACTCCCGGCCGGAAGAGACAGTCAGGTGGAACTGAGTGACGAATGTAGGTCTTAGCATCTGTCAAAA
>Ga0187833_10005680_pt1 | contig 11702 bp, 13 predicted proteins | sample ETNtaG_37_FD_167968 | JGI IMG/M metagenome (GOLD analysis project Ga0187833, IMG submission 167968) | Marine microbial and viral communities from oxygen minimum zone, Eastern Pacific Ocean - ETNP2014_SV_400_PacBio MetaG (Illumina Assembly) | ecosystem: Environmental > Aquatic > Marine > Hypoxic... | reverse complement strand
TGCTCGCCCTCGTTTACCACCGGCCCATCAACAGCAACATCCTTCTTGAAAATCTTATTCATAAGGGAGTCCTCCTTGGACACTCAGTTAGCTCAATTCCATGTCCAAGAAAACTGGGTCCGCTACAATAGGATTTATATAATGTAAAGCCTACTTGTTACATTTACATAATATAATCTTACAAATTTTTTACAACTATTAGACGTTTCATAAAGAACGTCATTAACAAAAAGTTGATTTTTTTCGGCTTTTCAGAGCCCCTTGCCGTTCTTGACAGTCTTGCGTTTCCCCACCAGGGAACCTTCGGCAAGGGTCCACAATCGGCCCTCGCTTGCCCCGCGGAAGCGGCGATAAGGAATGAAATTGCGGTTGCGGCGCCCAGGCGGCCCGCGGGTTCGAAGTTCATTTCCTGCTCCATCCGGTTTCAACGGCGCTGCGCGGAACGTTTGAACTGTTGTCCAAATGAAGCTAATGGGTTGATGTTGCGTCCGGATGAATAAGATGTGAATGCGATGTTAACGCTTGTTACAGGTTTCCCCGGCCGCCCGTTCAAGGCCAACCCTGGCGGGTGACAGGGATTCAGCTTGCATGGTGGATCGCCGTCCAGCGATGAAACATCATCTCCTTATCGTCGAGGACGACGAGTTCGTTCAGGCGCTTCTCGCCGCTTATCTGGACAAGGAAGGGTTCAAAACCAGCCTTGCCGTCACCGGCAAGGAAATGCACGCCGTTCTCGACAAGGAAGCCATTGACTTGATCCTGTTGGATCTAAACCTGCCCGACGAGGACGGCCTGACCCTGGCCCGGCAAGTCAGGTCCCGGTCGAGCCTTCCGATCATTGTTCTCACCGTCCGCAAAGGGCGCGGCGACCGGCTCGCCGCACTGACGATTGGCGCCGATGATTATTTGACCAAACCCGTCGATCCAGAGGAGCTGGTGCTGAGGGTGCGCAATCTGTTGGACCGTGCCGGCACCCGTTCGGCGCCGGCGAACCGTCCGCCGAAACAGGAAATCTACCGCTTCGAGGGGTGGATACTGGACGTCGCCGGGCATACCTTTAGCGCCCCGGATGGCGGCGAAATCCATTTGACCTCCGCCGAGTTCAACTTGCTTGTCGCCCTGGTCAAGGCCCCAAACCGCGTGCTGAACCGGGCTTATTTGCTCGACGCCGTGAGCCGCGACGAAGACGCCGCCTCGGAGCGGATGATCGATGTTCTCGTCAGCCGCCTGCACAAAAAAATCGAACGAGACCCGCGAAACCCGGAGATGATCGTTACCATCACCGGTTGCGGCTACAAATTCGCCGCCGCCCTGCCCTCATAGCGTCATTCTTCAGTTTTCATGGTTGGCGGGCCGTTCGGGCAGGCTCACCGTCCTCGCCAGGTTGGGGAAGCCGTGCGAGGCATGGGGAATGTCCATTTGACAGCGGCTTGCTCCGCCCATAGAGTGCGCCGCTTGAAATCGACGTCTCCCAGGGAACGGCGGGGGGCGCTGCCAGTCCGCGAGTCTCGCGCACTGGCGTTTTTTGTCTTTCGCCAAGGGTGAACTTTCGCATGTTCGACAGCCTGACCAGCCGTTTGGGCGACATCTTCGCCGGCCTCAAGAGGCGGGGCGCGCTTTCCGAAGCCGATGTCGATACCGCCCTGCGTCAAGTGCGCGTCGCCTTGCTCGAAGCCGACGTCGCCTTGCCGGTGGTTAAGGACCTCTTCGCGGCTATCCGTGAAGAGGCCGTCGGCCAACAAGTCCTGCGCAGTGTCACCCCGGGCCAAATGGTGGTCAAGATTGTTCACGACCATCTCGTCCGGGTGCTCGGCGGCGACCCGGCCGCGGCGAAGCAGCCGGCGGCGGCCGGCGGCGCCATCAATCTGGCTGGCGTTCCGCCCGTCGCCGTTCTCATGGTTGGTTTGCAGGGCTCCGGCAAGACGACGACCTGCGCCAAACTGGGCTTGAAACTGAAAAGGCGCGACAAAAAGAAGGTCTTGATGGCGTCTCTCGACGTTCGCCGGCCGGCGGCGCAACAGCAACTGGCCCTGCTCGGCGAACAGGCGGACGTCCCGACCCTCTCCGTCGTTCTTGGCGAGCAGCCGCTGGCGATCGCCAAGCGGGCGATGCTGACGGCGCGCCAGGAAGGCGCCGACGTGTTGATCCTCGACACCGCCGGCCGCCTGCACATCGATTCCGAGCTGATGGCCGAGGCCGCCGCCATCGCCGAGGCGGTCCGTCCGACCGAGACCTTGCTGGTCGCCGATGCGCTGACCGGTCAGGACGCGGTCAAACTCGCCACCGAGTTCAACGACAAGATCGGCATCACCGGTATCGTTCTCACCCGTGTCGACGGCGACGCCCGCGGCGGCGCGGCGCTCAGCATGAGGGCGGTCAGCGGACAGCCGATCAAACTGATGGGAACGGGCGAGAAACTTGACGCCCTGGAGGACTTCGACGCCGGGCGCGTCGCCGGGCGCATTCTCGGCCAGGGCGATGTGGTCGGTCTGGTCGAGAAAGCGGCCGAGATTATCGAAGGTGAAGACGCCGAGAAAATGGCCGCGAAAATGGTCAAGGGCAAGTTCACCCTGAACGACATGGCCGAGCAGTTGAAGCAGCTTCGCAAGATGGGCGACGTCAAGGGCTTTCTCGGCATGTTGCCGGGCTTCGGCAAGATCAAAAGTCAGATAGCCGACGCCAACGTCGACAGCAAGAACATCGCCCGCCAGGAGGCGATCATCCTCTCCATGACGGCCAGGGAGCGGAGTAACCCTAAAGTTCTCAACGGTTCGCGGCGGCGGCGCATCGCCAGCGGCTCGGGCACCTCGGTGCAGGAGGTCAACCGTCTACTCAAGAGCTACAGGCAGGTGGCCACGATGATGAAAAAAATAGGCCGGAAGGGCGGCGCCGCTCCGCCGCCGGGGATGATGCCGCCGTTGTCGCCCATGCGCTGACGGCTCGCCAGCCGCCGGAGGGATCGATACGTGCTGGGTTCAAGATAGAGTTCAACTCATCGGAACAAGGACAACGCAAAAACATGTCGCTGAAAATTCGCCTATCCCGGGGCGGCACCAAGAAACGCCCCTTTTACCGCATCGTCGCCGCCGATTCCCGCAGCCCCCGCGACGGCCGCTTCATCGAGCGTGTCGGAACTTACGACCCGATGGTTCCCAAGGACCATCCCCAGCGGGTGGTGTTGAAGGAAGAGCGGATCAAGTATTGGCTGGGCGTCGGCGGCAAGCCGACCGACCGGGTCGCCAGGATGCTGGCTCGGGCCGGCCTGATGGAAGCGCCGGCGATTCCGGAGCAAACCAAGAAGCACTTGCCCAGGGCCAAGACCATCGAACGCCAGCAGCAAGCCGAGGAAGCGGCGGCGGCGAAAACGGAAGCGCCAAAGGACGAAGCACCGGCGGCGGCCGAGGAGGAGAAAGCGGCCAGTTAAGCAGGGCTTCGGCTTGAAAGGATCATGATCGCTGACAAACCCGGCAAATCCCCGGCGGCGGCTCTGATCTGTCTCGGCGTGGTCAGCGGGGCGCGCGGCCTCAAGGGCGAGGTCCGGATCAAGAGCTTCACCGCCGACCCCGGGGATATCGGCGCCTACGGGCCGGTCTGCGACGAGACGGGGAAACGGTCGTTCGAGCTTCGCGTCACCGGCCGGGCCAAGGACCAAGTCATCGCCCGCCTCGAAGGGATCGGCGACCGCGATGCCGCCTTGGCCTTGAAGGGCCTCAAGCTGCATGTGCCCCGGCGGGCCCTGCCGGAACCGGAAAACGGCGAGTATTATCATGCCGACCTGGTCGGTTTGAGGGCCGAACTGGTCGGCGGCGGGACTCTTGGCCGGGTGCGGGCGGTCCATGATTTCGGCGGCGGCGCCAATCTGGAGATCGGCGGCGGCCCGCTGGGTACGGTGATGATGCCTTTCACCCGCGCCGCCGTGCCCGAGGTCGATCTGGCCGGAGGGCGGCTGGTGATCGCCCCGCCGCCCGGACTTTTGCCGGCCTCCGAGCCTGAAGGCGGCGGCGCGGCGGAGGGTGGAAACGGCAACGAGGAGTGACGGTTATGGGCCGCGAGAGTCCGTGGACGGTGAAGGTCCTGACCCTGTTTACGGAAATGTTTCCGGGACCGCTCGGCCTGTCCTTGGCCGGCCGGGGGTTGGCGAATGGCGCCTGGGTGCTGGAAAAGGTGGACATTCGCACATTCGCGGGCGATAAACACCGCACCGTCGACGACGCCCCGTTCGGCGGCGGCCCCGGCATGGTCATGCGCGCCGATGTCATCGCCGCGGCGATCGGCGCGGCGAGGGGGAACGGCGAGGCTTTGCCGCTGATTTACCTGACGCCGCGCGGCCGGCCGTTGACGCAATCGCGGGTCCGGGCCTTGGCGGAGGGACCGGGAATGATCATGCTTTGCGGCCGTTTCGAAGGCGTCGACCAGCGGGCTATCGACGAACACCGGGCGGAAGAGATCAGCATCGGCGATTTCGTCTTGTCGGGCGGCGAACCGGCGGCCATCGCCCTCATCGACGCTTGTCTGCGTTTGTTGCCTGGCGTTATCGGCAAACCAGAGTCGCTGGCCGAGGAGAGTTTCGAAAACGGATTGCTGGAGTATCCCCATTACACCCGGCCCCAGGTTTGGCGGGGACGGACGGTTCCCGAGATTCTGGCTTCCGGGCACCATGAAAAAATCCGCGCCTGGCGGCTCGCCGAGGCCGAGGCGGTGACTCGGACCAGGCGGCCGGACCTGTGGGCCCGGTATATAAGGAATCGAAACGGATTAAGGCCTCGGACCATTCGGCCAGGGCCGGCGAAGGACGAGGGAATCAGGTCATGAACGTCATTGAAGAGCTGGAAAAAGAACAAATCGAAAAACTGGCCCGGGAACGCCCGATCCCCGAATTCGGACCGGGCGACACTATCAGGGTCAGCGTCAAGGTCGTCGAGGGCGCGCGCGAGCGGATCCAGGCCTATGAAGGGGTCTGCATCGCCCGCAAAAATAGCGGCCTGAATTCAGCCTTTACCGTCCGCAAGATTGCCTCCGGCGAAGGGGTGGAGCGGATTTTTCCGCTCTATTCGCCGGCGGTCTCCGGCATCGAGGTCGTGCGCCGCGGCGACGTCCGCCGGGCCAAGCTCTATTACCTGCGCGGGCGCACCGGCAAACGGGCGCGCATCGCCGAAAAAACCGACGGCTACGCGGGCAAACTGACAGCCCGGGAAAAAGCCGCCGCCGCCGCCGCCAAGGCGAAAGCCAAACGCAGCGGCAATGCTTCGCCGGCGGCCGCTCCCGAAAACGAGGCCGCCAAACCGGAGCAGCCCGCCAAGGCCGCCGGCAAGAAAAAATCCTTTTTCGCCCGAGCCAGCGGCAAGGATTGACGGTTTGCCCGGCGGTCCTTGCCTCTTCGCGCCGCGGCGGTGAACAAGCCACGATGAACAAAGCCTCATGGCAAAGCCCCGAACGCTTTTCGGCAAACTCTGGGATAGCCACGTGGTCGATGTGGCCGACGACGGCACCTGTCTCATTTACATCGACCGCCATCTTGTCCACGAGGTCACCAGCCCCCAGGCCTTCGAGGGCCTGAGGACCGCCAAGCGCCGGGTCCGCCGGCCCGAAACCACCTTGGCCGTCGCCGATCACAACGTGCCGACAAAACACCGCGCCGCCGGGATCGCCGATCGCCAAGCCCGCATCCAGGTGGAGGCCCTGGAAACCAACTGCGGCGAATTCAACCTGCCTTACATCGCCATGGACGACATCCGCCAAGGCATCGTCCACATCATCGGTCCGGAGCAAGGTTTCACGCTTCCCGGCACGACCATCGTCTGCGGCGACTCCCACACCGCCACCCACGGTGCTTTCGGGGCGCTTGCCTTCGGCATCGGCACATCGGAAGTGGAGCACGTGCTGGTCACCCAGACCTTGCCGCAAAAACCGGCGAAGACCATGCGCGTCGCCATCGAAGGGGACCTGCCCCTTGGCGTCACCGCCAAAGACCTGATCCTCGCCATCATCGGCAAAATCGGCGTCGCCGGCGGCACCGGCCATGTCATCGAGTATTCGGGCCGAGCCATCGGCAAGCTGACGATGGAGGGCCGGATGACGGTCTGTAACATGACCATCGAAGCCGGCGCCCGGGCCGGCTTGATCGCCCCCGACGAGACCACCTTTCAATACCTCATGGGGCGTCCCATGGCGCCTGAGGGCGCCGCCTGGGAGACGGCCGTGAGGTTCTGGCGGACCCTGGCGACCGATGAAGGCGCGCGATTCGATGCGCAAGTGAACATCGACGCCGGCGCCTTGGAGCCCACCGTCACCTGGGGCACCAGCCCGGAGGACGCTCTGCCCATTTCGGCGGCGGTGCCAGATCCGGCGGCGGCCGCCGACGCCGGCAAGCGCCGGGCCATGGCCCGCGCCCTTGAGTACATGGCTCTCGAACCCGGGACGCCGCTCCGGGAGATCGCCATCGACCGCGTCTTCATCGGCTCGTGCACCAACGGCCGCATCGAGGATTTGCGCCAGGCCGCCGCCGTCGCCAAGGGACGCAAGGTGGCGCCGGGGGTCGGCGCCATGATCGTCCCCGGTTCCGGCCTGATCAAGGAACAGGCGGAAGCCGAGGGCCTCGACAAGGTTTTCACCGAAGCCGGTTTCGAATGGCGCGATCCGGGATGCTCCATGTGCCTGGCCATGAACGCCGACAAGCTGCTGGCCGGCGAACGCTGCGCCTCGACCTCGAACCGCAACTTCGAGGGCCGCCAGGGCCGTGGCGGCCGGACCCACCTGATGAGCCCGGCGATGGCGGCGGCGGCGGCGGTGACCGGCAAGCTGACCGACGTCCGCGAGTTGGATTAGGCGTCTTAACGTCGTTAAATAAATGGCTGAACCACCAACCCAATGTCCTATCTGCGATTCCCCGCATATTAGTCGCGCGCCCCTTACGGGAGATCGCGAGACAATTGGATGTGGACAATGCAGTCATTACGAAATCTCTCGTAACGCGCTCCGAAAACTTGAAACCGCAGATCAGCCCAAAAAGAAAAAATTGTTTCAGTGGATATTTGATCATCAGGCTATTGGGGAATCACCAGTAATCAACACCCAGAATCTTGACGTCATATTTTCTCGCCCGCCAAAGTCATTCTCCGAAACCGTGGAGAATTTTTTAATAGAATTGGACAAGAAAACTGGTGAATTCGGCGAGTGGTTTCCTCGATCCGAGCAACGACTTGTACAAGCTTCAGGAACTTTTGATAGGGAGGCTTATCAGTACCTGATCAAGTACCTTCAAGACGCTAGTTTAATAAGTATTCACCCAGACCATACTGGTAGTCGAATCGCTTTATCTCCTTTGGGGTTGGAAAAGGTCGAAAAAATTAAGGCTATAAACCCGGAAAGCCTTCAAGCATTTGTAGCGATGTGGTTTTCCAATGAACTCGACAGTGCTTGGAAAGAAGGTTTTAAAAAAGGGATTGCGGCCGCAGGTTATCGTGCTGTTCGTATCGACCAGAAAGAGCACGCCAATAAGATTTGTGATGAAATAATTGCAGAAATTCGTCGGTCAAGATTTGTAGTGGCCGATTTTACGGGGCAAAGAGGTGGGGTTTATTACGAGGGTGGTTTTGCATCCGGACTTGGTTTATCCGTGATAAATACTTGCAGAAAAGATCATATGGTGAATCTCCATTTCGATATTCGCCAATACAATTGCATAGATTGGGAAAAAGAAGCCGAGTTGTGCCATCGACTCCAAGCGAGAATTGAGGCTGTTATCGGAGAAGGCCCATTAAAGTAGCGTACGCGTTCTTTAGAGCAAGAGGAAGAAAATGCAAAAGTTCACCAAGCTTACCGGCGTCGCCGCGCCCTTGCCGATGATCAATGTCGATACCGATATGATCATCCCCAAGCAGTTCCTCAAAACGATCGAACGCACGGGCCTGGGCAAGAGCCTGTTTTACGAGCTGCGCTACAACGAGGACGGCTCCGAAAAGACCGAATTCGTGCTCAACAAGCGGCCCTACCGCGACGCCGCCATATTGATCGCCGGCGACAATTTCGGTTGCGGCTCGTCGCGGGAACATGCCCCCTGGGCGATCCTCGACTTCGGCATCCGCTGCGTCATCGCGCCGGGTTTCGCCGACATCTTCTTTAACAACTGTTTCAAGAACGGGATTTTGCCGATCAAGCTGCCGCAAGAGAAGATCGACAAACTGATGGAAGAGGCCGGGAAAAGCGCCAATCCCACCCTCGCCGTCGAGTTGGAGAGCCAGACCGTCACCGGCGCCGACGGCGGCGTGATCCGTTTCGACATCGATCCGTACCGCAAGAAATGCTTGCTCGAAGGCTTGGACGACATCGGCCTGACCTTGCAAAAGATCGGCAAAATCGACGCTTTCGAGGAGCAAAACAAAGCCAGCCAACCATGGCTCTTCGCCTGACGGAAAATTTTTAAGGAATCCCGAACCATGTCTCTCCGGAAAAACAAAAAACTGCTGATCCTCCCCGGCGATGGCATAGGCCCGGAAGTGATGGCCGAAGCCCGGCGCGTCATCGAGTGGATGGCGAAGCACCGCTCCTTGACTTTCGACGTCGCCGAGGGACTGGTCGGCGGCGCTTCCTTGGACGCCCACGGCGCGCCGCTGACCGACGCCACCCTGAGCGAAGCCATGGCCGCCGACGCGGTGTTGCTCGGCGCCGTCGGCGGACCGCAATGGGACGATTTGGCGTTCGAGAAAAAGCCCGAACGCGGTCTTCTTCGCTTGCGCAAGGAAATGGACCTGTTTGCCAACCTGCGCCCGGCGGTCGTCTTCGACGCCCTGGCCGATGCCTCGACATTGAAGCCGGACGTGGTCAAGGGCCTGGACATCATGATCGTCCGCGAGCTCACCGGCGGCGTTTATTTCGGCGAGCCGCGCGGCATCGAGGAACTCCCCGACGGCACCCGGCGGGGCGTCAACACGCAAGTCTACACCAGCCCGGAGATCCAGCGCGTCGCACGGGTCGCCTTCGAGCTGGCGGGCAAGCGCAGGCGCCTGGTTTGCTCGGCGGAAAAAAGCAACGTCATGGAAAGCGGCGCCCTGTGGCGCGAGGAGGTGCAAAAGGTCCACGACGAGGAATTCCCGGACGTCGAACTTTCCCACATGTACGCCGACAACTGCGCCATGCAACTGGTGCGGAACCCCAAACAGTTCGATGTCATCGTCACCGACAATCTGTTCGGCGACATCCTTTCCGACGAGGCCGCCATGCTCACCGGCTCCCTGGGCATGCTGCCCTCGGCGTCACTGGGGATGGCGGATTCCCAGGGCCGCCGCCCGGCCCTTTACGAACCGGTGCACGGCGCCGCCCCGGACATCGCCGGCAAAGACATGGCCAACCCGTCGGCGGCGCTGTTGAGCCTGGCCATGATGCTACGCTATTCCTTCGATTTGGGCGGCGAAGCCGATCTTATTGAAACCGCCGTCAAGAGCGTGCTTAACGGCGGCCTCAGAACCGCCGACATCATGGAGCCCGGCAAAGCCAGGGTGTCGACGACGGTGATGGGAGAGGCCATCATCGGCGAACTCGACAAGCTGGCGGGATAGGGCAAGGCACCGAGTCGGCGGACCTCCCCTTGCAATGCGACGGCAACAGTCGTAAGTGAACCGACGCTGGCTCTTTGCGGGGTGGGTCGGGGAATTCGGAGTTTCGGATCATGGCTTACAAAGTTGCGGTCGTCGGCGCTACCGGTAACGTCGGCCGCGAGATTCTCCGGACCATGGCCGAGCGGGAGTTCCCCGCCGGCGAAACCGTGGCGCTGGCATCCGAACGTTCCGTCGGCGTCGAACTTTCCTACGGCGAGGAGGAAACGCTCAACGTCGGCAACTTGGCCGAGTACGACTTCACCGGCACCGACATCGTCCTGTCCTCGCCCGGCGCCGCGGTTTCGGCCAAATTCACTCCCAAGGCCGCCGCCGCCGGCGCCGTGGTCGTTGACAACACGTCTCAATACCGCATGCACCCGGACGTGCCCTTGGTCATTCCCGAAGTCAATCCCGAGGCCATTGCCGGTTTCAGGAAGCGCGGCATCATCGCCAACCCCAACTGCTCGACCATCCAGATGGTCATGGCCCTGAAACCGTTGCACGATCTGGCGCCGATCAAGCGGGTGGTGGTGGCCACCTACCAGTCGACCTCGGGGGCCGGCAAGGAGGCCATGGACGAGCTGTTCGAACAGACCCGCGGCGTTTATGTCAACGAATCGTTCCATAAATTCCGCAACAAGTTCACCAAGCAGATCGCCTTCAACGTCATTCCCCACATCGACGACTTCATGGACGACGGCGCGACCAGGGAGGAATGGAAAATGGTCGCGGAAACCAGGAAGATCCTCGACCCCGACATCCAGGTGACGGCGACCTGCGTGCGGGTTCCGGTTTTCATCGGCCACGCCGAGGCGGTGAACGTGGAGTTCGCGACAGCCGTTTCCGAGGACGAAGCGCGCGCCGCGCTGAGAGCGGCGCCGGGGATTTCCGTCGTCGATCGCCGCGCCGACGAAGGCTATGTCACGCCCGCCGAGTGCGCCGGCGAGGATGCGGTCTATGTCAGCCGCATCCGCAAGGATCCGACGGTGAAGAACGGCCTCAACCTTTGGGTGGTGGCCGACAACCTGCGCAAGGGGGCGGCGCTGAACACCGTGCAGATCGCCGAGGAGTTGATCAGGTCGTATATGAGAAGGGCGGCCTGACCGCCTTCACCGGCATGGCTCAACTTAAGAGCCTATCCGAATAACTGGAGGCGTTTGTGATGAGACCAAATCAGGCCTCCGCGGCGTTGCCGCTTCTTGCCGATGCGCCGGCATCGCCGGCGAAGCGGCGCCTTGCGGTCCTCCTGATTTGGTCTCATCACAAACGCCTCCAGTTATTCGGATAGGCTCTAAATAAGGGTATGAAGCTTCAATCGAACGTCCGCGACTACACCCTCTGGCGCTTTGTCGGCGAAAGTGGCGTTACGGGCGCGCCAATCCAAACTTTTAAGGTGGTCGGTTAAAACAACGCCGGACACTTTCAGACCGTCGGGTATCGGCGTCTCGAAGGGATAGCCCTTAACCTTACTAGTAATCGGACACATTAGCGCCAAGCTGGTCGCCTGGTTGTAAGCCTTCGGCGACAACACAAGCGCCGGACGGCGCCCTTCCTGTTCGCGCCCTGCTTGTGGATTGAATTCCAGCCAAACAATATCGCTCCTGTCCGGGGTATACCCTTTCTTTCTTACCATTCTTCGTGACCCATGGGCTCGCCGATCTCTGTTTCGCCGTGTAGATTCTCAAGCGTCACGCCGTCGAGCAACCCCTGTAACGTATACTTCGGTTTTTCCAGCACAATGCGCTCGCTGGTCGCTGTAATTTCAATGGCGGAGCCGTTCGTAACGCCGAGTTGTTCGGCGAACGCGCGTGGAATACGCACCGCCAAGCTATGGCCCCATTTCGAAACCTGCGTTCTCAAAATTCAATCCTTCTTGATTTATGTATCTACAATAAAGATACTTTCTACTTAAGAAAATTTCAAGTCCTACGGAAAGAAGAGGGGGGAGGGGTGGCCTTGTATCTTACTTGAGCGGCGGGATGTGTTTCGAATGACCCTGTGGCGCTTCAGGACGCGCCGGCGGCATCAGTGTTGCCGCCGCCGCCTGGTTTCGTCTCGATGGCCGTCGATTCGGCCTCTTCGGGGGGGGGTTGATCAAGACGTTGATCT
>Ga0187833_10005679_pt1 | contig 11703 bp, 8 predicted proteins | sample ETNtaG_37_FD_167968 | JGI IMG/M metagenome (GOLD analysis project Ga0187833, IMG submission 167968) | Marine microbial and viral communities from oxygen minimum zone, Eastern Pacific Ocean - ETNP2014_SV_400_PacBio MetaG (Illumina Assembly) | ecosystem: Environmental > Aquatic > Marine > Hypoxic... | reverse complement strand
AGAACGACTGATGTAACTGGTGAAGTTACTCTGCCATCAGGAACTGAAATGATTATGCCTGGCGATGATGCAAAATTTACTGTAAAATTAATCACACCTATTGCAATGAATGAAAAGCTAAATTTTGCAATTAGAGAAGGTGGTAAAACAGTTGGTGCTGGAGTAGTAACCAAAATAATTAAGTAAGCTACTAGGAGTGTAGCTCAATTGGTAGAGCGCCGGTCTCCAAAACCGGAGGTTGGGGGTTCGATTCCCTCCGCTCCTGCCAATATTAGGATAAAATTATGTTTAACCCCTTACGTTTTTTTCGATTTATTCAAGAAGTAAAACAAGAGGCATTTAAAGTAACTTGGCCAACAGGAAAAGAAACTGCTACAGGAGCCATTATGGTTGTTGCTTTAGCTATAGTTGCCTCAATTTTTTTCTTATTTTTAGATCAAATATATAAGTATTTATTAGACATTTTGTTGGTTTTAAGTTTTTAAATTATGAAAAATTGGTATATCGTGCAGTCTCATTCTAGTTTTGAAAATAAGGTTGCTTCCTTAATAAAAGAAGAGGCAAATAAAGCAAAACTTGATGAAAAAATCGAAGAAGTTATAGTTCCTACTCATGATATAACTGAAGTAAAAAGGGGCAAGAGAGTACAAAGGAAAAAAAAATATTTTCCAGGATATGTATTGGTAAAAATGGAAATGGATAATCAACTATATCATTTAATAAAAGGATTAAAGAGAGTTAGCGGGTTTTTAGGTACTCAAGGAACACCAGTGCCAGTTTCAGAAAAAGAAATACAAAAAATAATGGGCCAAATAAAAGATGGCGTGGTCCAAGCAAAATCTGGTATAAGCTACAGCATTGGTGAAAAAGTTCAAGTGATCGATGGTCCTTTTGCTTCTTTTAGTGGTTTAGTTGAAGATGTTGATGAGGACAGATCAAGGTTGAAAGTTTCAGTTTCAATTTTTGGAAGACCTACACCAGTTGAATTAGAATACGGACAAGTAGAAAAAGCAAGCTGATGGTAAAAAAAATAACAGGTTACGTAAAATTACAAATAAAAGGTGGCCAAGCAAATCCTGCTCCCCCTGTAGGTCCAGCATTAGGTCAGAGAGGTATTAATATAATGGAATTTTGCAAAGCTTTTAACGAAAAGACAAAAAGTTTCATGGGAAAACCCGTTCCTGTTGTTATTACTGTTTTTAAAGATAAAAAATTTGATTTTATTATCAAAACACCTCCAGCATCATTTTTGATTAAGGAAGCTGCAAAATTGAAAAGTGGTTCTAATGAACCTGGTATTATTATGAAAGGATCAATTACAAAAAAACAGGCAGAGCAAATAGCTACACAAAAAATGAAAGATTTGAATGCACATGATCTAGAGCAAGCAACAAAAATTATTTGTGGTTCAGCTCGATCTATGGGAATAGAGATTAAAGGTTAATTTTATGAATTCAAAAAGATATAAATCTCTTTTAAAAGAAAAAAAAAGTGTAAAATCTGACAATATTGAGAAATTATTACCACTTATTAAAAAAAATTGCACTTCAAAGTTTGATGAGTCAATAGATATAAATTTTCAAATTAATGTAAAACAAAAAAAAGGAGATGTTAACTTAAGAACAATGGTTAATTTACCAGGAGGAAGTGGAAAAAAAATTAAAGTAGCTGTTGTTTGTGAGGATGCAAAGCTAGAGGAGGCTAAAAAAACAGAAGCTGATTTAGTTGGTTCTGATGATTTAATAGAAAAAATAAATTCAGGAAAAATAGATTTTGATAAACTTATTTCAACACCAACAATGATGATTAAGTTAAGTAAACTTGGTAAAGTATTAGGACCAAAAGGTTTAATGCCAAATCCAAAATTAGGAACAGTAACAACAAAAATTTCTGACGCTGTAAAATTAATTAAATCAGGTCAGGTAGAAATTAAAAATGACAAAGATGGTAATATAGGATCAAGTATAGGAAAAAAAAGCTTCAGTGATCAAAATTTGATAAAAAATTTTAATTCTATCGTTAATATAATTATAAAAGAAAAACCATCAAATGTTAAAGGTCAACTTATTAAAAATGCATTTATAACATCAACCATGGGTATTTCTTATAAATTAAAATTAGATAAAACTATTTAAATATGATGAACAAAAATCAAAAAGCCAATTATATAAAAGAAATGAAAAATTCTTTTGAAACTAATGAATCTGTACTAGTTACTCATTACCAAGGTCTTACAATGTCCCAATTAGATGAATTAAGATCTGAAATGAGAAAACATGGAGTTTTGTTTAAAATAACCAAAAATAGAATTACAAAACTCGCTTTAAAAGATACTAAGTGCAAGGACATAATTGACTTATTTTCTGGACCTACTGCTGTAGCATTTTCACAAGATGCAATTTCTTCAGCAAAAATTTTGGCTAAATTTTCAAAAAATAATGAAAACCTCAAGATTATTGGGGGTATAATGGGAAAAGATCTTCTTAAAATTGAAGATATTAAAAGAATTGCAACTTTTCCATCATTAGATGAGTCGCGTTCAAAAATTGTGGGTATTTTGGTAAGGCCAGCACAAAAAATTGTTAGTATTTTACTTGCACCAGGCTCAAAAATCGCTAATTTAGCGCACGAAAAAAGCAAAAAATCAACTTAAAAAATATACAAAATGTCAGACTTAAATAAAATTATAAAAGATCTATCTGAACTTACTGTTGTTGAAGCAGCGGAGTTATCAAAGCAACTTGAAGAAAAATGGGGAGTAACAGCAGCATCAGCAGTTGCACCAGTAGCAGTAGCAGCGACAGACCCAGCTGAAGAAAAAACTGAGTTCACAGTAATGTTAACAGCGTCAGGTGATAAAAAAATTAATGTTATTAAAGAAATAAGAGGAGTTACAACATTAGGACTTAAAGAAGCTAAAGATTTAGTCGAAGGTGCACCTAAAGAAGTAAAAACTGGTGTAAATAAAAAAGAAGCTGAAGAGATAAAGAAGAAATTAGAAGCTGCGGGCGCTAAAGTAGAATTAAAATAATTTAAGAAATTAATTAACTGATTTACCAAAAAAATTGGTTTGATAAATGGATTTATCGTTTACTGAAAAAAAAAATATACGTAAAAATTTTGGAAAATTAAAAGAAACACTATCAATTCCAAATCTTATTGAAGTTCAAAAACAATCATATAAACAGTTAACGGACGTGTCTTTAAATGAAGATGTTTTACCCAAAGGTCTAGAGAGGGTTTTTAAAAGCATTTTTCCAATAGATGATCTTAATGAAAAAGCAACATTGGAATATGTTACCTTTAAATTAGAAAAACCAAAATATGACGTTGATGAATGTATTCAACGTAGTCTTACATTTTCTTCAGCACTTAAATGTACTTTAAGATTAGTTGTTTACGAAATAGATCAAGAAAATAATACTAAAGAAATTCTTTCAGCCAAAGAACAGGAAGTTTACATGGGTGAAATACCAATGATGACCCCAAGCGGAACTTTTGTTGTTAACGGAGTTCAAAGAGTTGTGGTGAATCAAATGCATAGAAGTCCAGGTGTATTCTTTGATCATGATAAAGGCAAATCTCATGCTAGCGGTAAACTCCTTTTTAATTGTAGAGTAATACCAAATAGAGGTTCTTGGCTCGATTTTGAATACGACGTAAAAGATTTTTTATATTTTCGAATAGATAGAAAGAAAAAACTTCTTGTTACAACTTTATTGCAAGCTTTAGGTTATAAAAAACAAGAAATAGTTGATATGTTTTATGAATATGAAACTTTCGAGTTTGATAAAGATTTAGTAAAATGGAACACTAAATTTAAACCAGAAAATTTTAAATCAAAAAAATTTTCTGAGGAAATTGTAGATTTAAAAACTAAAAAAATAATTGTGAAGCATGGAACAAAAATTAATTTTTTGGAAGCAAAAAAACTTTATGGCAAAGGTTTAAAAGATATTTTAGTAAGCAATGAATCTTTATATGGAAAATTTTTACATAGAAATATTTTATTGGGCGAAGAAACTCTTCCAATTGGAACAGAACTTAATGAAGAATTAATTATTAAAATAATTGAACACAAAATAAACAAAATTTTTGTTTCAAATACTAACCCTATAAATAAAGGCCCATATTTATTACAAACTTTATTAGCTGATAAAAATAATAGCAAAAATGAAGCGATCACGGATATTTATAAAATTTTAAGACCAGGAGAGCCTCCTACTATTGAAATAGCTAACTTGATATTTCAAAATTTATTTTTTAGTTCTGATAGGTATGATCTTTCAGATGTTGGTAGGGTAAAAATGAATTCTAGATTAAATTTAAATTGTTCTGATAAAATAACTATTTTGAGAAATGAAGATGTTTTTGAAATTATAAGAGTCATGTTAGATCTACGTGATGGAAAAAACGAGGTTGATGATATAGATCATTTAGGAAATAGACGTGTTCGTTCAGTTGGTGAATTAGTTGAAAACCAAGCAAGAATTGGTGTTTTTAGAATGGAGAGGGCAATAAAAGAAAAAATGACTACTTTGGAAGTTGAGTCTGCAATGCCCCAAGATTTAATTAATGCAAAACCGCTTACTATTTCTTTAAAAGATTTTTTTGCAACTTCACAATTATCACAATTTATGGATCAAACTAATCCTCTATCTGAAATTACTCACAAAAGAAGAGTTTCCGCACTTGGACCAGGCGGTCTTACGAGAGAAAGAGCAGGATTTGAAGTTAGAGACGTTCATCCAACTCATTATGGTCGAATTTGTCCAATTGAAACACCAGAGGGACCTAATATTGGTTTAATAAATAGCTTATCGACTTATTCAAAGATAAATAAATATGGATTTATTGAAAGTCCATATAAAAAAGTTTCTAATGGAAAGATAACAGATTCAATAGAACATTTATCAGCTATGGAAGAAACTAAATTTACAATAGCCCAGGCTAATGCTGTAATTGATGCTAATGGAAAATTTTTAGAAGAACTTGTCTCTTGTAGAAAAAATTTAAATTTCATTTTATCAAAACCTGAAAATATTGATTACGTTGATGTTTCACCAAAACAACTAGTATCTGTTGCAGCTTCTTTAATTCCCTTTTTAGAAAATGATGATGCAAATAGAGCATTAATGGGATCTAATATGATGAGACAAGCTGTTCCATTATTAAAACCTGAAGCTCCATTAGTAGGAACTGGAATAGAAAGAGACGTAGCACTGGATTCAGGAGTTACTATTGTAGCAAAAAGAAGTGGTGTAGTTGATAAAATTGATGGAAAAAGAATTGTTATTAAAGCGTCAGAAAAAGATGTAAATAAATCAGGAGTTGATATTTATAATTTACAAAAATTTAGAAGATCAAATCAGAACACTTGCATAAATCAAAAACCATTAGTAAGGGTGGGAGATCTTGTTTCAAAAGGTGATATAATTGCAGATGGACCATCAACTAAACTTGGTGAACTTGCTTTAGGAAAAAATGTCGTCGTGGCATTCATGCCTTGGCAGGGTTATAATTATGAGGATTCTATTTTAATTTCACAAAGATGTGTATCTGATGATGTTTTCACATCTATTCATATAGAAGAATACGAAGTTATGGCTAGAGACACTAAACTTGGAACAGAGGATATAACAAGAGATATTCCAAATATAAGTGAAGAATCTTTAAAAAATTTAGATGAATCAGGAGTAGTTTATGTTGGTGCAGAAGTTAAAGCAGGAGATATATTGGTAGGTAAAGTAACACCAAAGGGCGATACTGCATCTGGTCCTGAAGAAAAATTATTAAGATCTATATTTGGTGAAAAAGCAATCGATGTCACTGACACTTCTTTAAGAATGCCAAGTGGAAGTACAGGAATTGTTGTTGATGTTAGAGTATTTAATAGACATGGAATTGAAAAAGATGAAAGATCTATTTCAATAGAAAGATCTGAAATAGAAGTGGTTCAAGAGGATAGAGAGGTTGAAGAAGAAATTTTACAAAGAAACATAAAACAACGAGCATCAGAAATTATTAAAAATAACTTAATAAGTAAAAAAATTAAAAAACTTGAAGCTGGATCTACACTTACTGAGAACGATCTTAAAGAATTATCAACAAGCGACCTATTAAAACTAACATTAACAAATAGTACTAAAAATGAATCCTTAGAGATTCTTAAAGTTCAATACTCAAAAGTAAAAGAAGACATAAAAAATAGATTTGAAGATAAAGTTGAAAAAATCAAACAAGGTGATGAATTACTTCCTAGTGTAATGAAAATGGTTAAAATATTTGTTGCTGTTAGAAGAAGACTTAGACCAGGAGATAAAATGTCTGGAAGACATGGAAACAAAGGTGTTGTAAGTAAAATTGTTCCTGTTGAAGACATGCCGTATATGGAAAATGGCAAACCTGTTGATATAGTGTTAAATCCACTTGGAGTTCCAAGTAGAATGAATGTTGGACAAATTTTAGAAACACACCTTGGTTGGGCATGTTCAGAACTGGGTTCCCAAATAAATGAATTAATTAATAATTATCAAAAAGATCTAAAACAAAATGATCAAGTAACAGGATTACTTAAAAAAATTTATGGTAAGGAAAAATTTGAAAATACTATTTTAAAATTATCTAACTCAGAATTTAAAGATTTATGTGAAAATCTAACTAATGGTTTACCGATTTCAACACCAGTTTTTGATGGAGCAAAAGTAAAAGATGTGACTGAAATGTTAAATAATGCAAAATTACCAAAGTCAGGACAAACTACATTATGGGATGGCCAAACAGGGGAAAAATTTGATAGAGAAGTTACTGTAGGAATTATTTACATGCTAAAACTTCACCATTTAGTTGAAGACAAGATACACGCAAGGTCAACAGGTCCATACAGTTTAGTAACACAACAACCACTTGGTGGTAAAGCTCAATTGGGAGGCCAAAGATTTGGTGAAATGGAAGTTTGGGCTTTAGAAGCGTATGGCGCATCTTACACACTTCAAGAAATTTTGACTGTAAAATCTGACGATGTTGCTGGTAGAGTAAAAGTTTATGAAACGATAGTAAAAGGTGAAGAAAATTTTGAGTCTGGTGTGCCAGAATCCTTCAATGTTTTAATTAAAGAAATTAAAGCTTTAGCATTAAATATAGAATTAAACTAACTATGAAAAAAGAATTAACAGATTTATTTAAAAGCAAAGAATTAGAAGAAAAAAGATTTAGGAGCATCAAAATTACTCTTGCTAGTCCTACTATGATAAAATCATGGTCTTTTGGTGAAATTAAAAAACCTGAAACAATTAATTATAGAACGTTTAGACCAGAAAAAGATGGTCTTTTCTGTGCAAGAATTTTTGGTCCTACAAAAGATTACGAATGTTTATGTGGAAAGTATAAGCGAATGAAGTTTAGAGGAATAATTTGTGAAAAATGTGGTGTTGAAGTTACAAAATCAAATGTAAGACGTGAGAGAATGGGCCATATTCAGCTAGCAACACCAGTTGCCCACATATGGTTTTTAAAATCACTTCCAAGCAGAATTTCTCTTGCTATAGACATGAAGCTTAAGGATGTAGAAAAAGTTTTATACTTTGAAAATTTTATAGTTATTGAACCTGGTTTAACAAGCCTAAAAAAAGGACAACTTTTATCAGAAGAAGAATTGGTAAATTATCAAAATGAATTTGGTGATGAGTCATTTACCTCAGGTATTGGCGCAGAGGCTATTCTTGAAATTTTAAAATCTATAGATTTAGAGGATATAAAAATTAAATTAACAAGTGCAATTAAAGAGATGAAATCAAAAGTTTCTGAGGAAAGAGCAATAAAAAGGTTAAAATTAATAGAATCGTTTATTCTAACAGGTAATAAACCAGAATGGATGATCTTAACAACAATACCCGTAATACCACCAGAGTTAAGACCTTTAGTACCATTGGATGGAGGTAGATTTGCAACATCAGATTTAAATGATTTATACAGAAGAGTTATTAATAGAAATAACAGATTAAAAAGACTTATTGACTTAAAAGCACCTGACATCATTATAAGAAACGAAAAAAGAATGTTGCAAGAGTCTGTTGATGCATTATTTGATAATGGTAGAAGAGGGAAAGTTATTACTGGTACAGGAAAAAGACCCTTAAAATCATTAGCTGAAATGCTTAAAGGTAAACAAGGAAGATTTAGGCAAAATTTATTAGGTAAAAGAGTTGATTATTCGGGCAGGTCTGTAATTGTTGTAGGACCAGATTTAAAATTGCATCAATGTGGTTTACCAAAAAAAATGGCATTGGAATTATTTAAACCATTTTTGTATGCACGATTAAATAAATTAGGATTAGCTACAACTATCAAACAAGCAAAAAAGATTGTTGAAAAAGAAAAAGATGAAGTGTGGGATGCATTAGAAATAATTGTTAGAGAACATCCAATACTGTTAAATAGAGCACCAACACTACATAGATTAGGAGTTCAAGCTTTTGAACCAAGATTAATTGAAGGTAATGCAATTGAATTACATCCACTAGTGTGTGCAGCTTTTAATGCTGATTTTGATGGAGACCAAATGGCAGTACATGTCCCTCTTAGCTTAGAAGCACAGCTGGAAGCAAGAATATTAATGATGTCAACAAATAATATTTTAAGTCCATCAAACGGTAAACCCATAATAGTTCCAAGTCAGGATATGATTTTAGGAATTTATTATTTATCATTACCTCCAATAGAAGATGACAAAATTGAAGGATATTTTGTTAATTCAGATGAAATTGAACAAGCCTTACAGGGCAATAATATAAATGTTCATTCTAAAATTATATCAAGATTTGAAACAATTGATAAAAATGGAAAAGTAAAAATCCAAAAATATAAAAGTACAGCTGGTAGATTTTTATTAGCAAACATATTACCAAAAAATAATAATGTTAAATTTTCTGAAATTGATAGGGTTTTACCTAAAAAAGTAGTTTCAGAAATTATTGATACTGTATTTAGATACTGTGGTCCTAAAAAAACTGTTATTTTTTGTGATAAATTAAAAGATATAGGTTTTAAACATGCTTTTAAAGCGGGAATATCTTTTGGAAAAGATGATTTAATTATTCCTGAAAATAAACAAAGTTTAATTAAAGAAACAACAAAATTAATTGCAGAATATGAAGATCAATATTCAGAAGGACTAATTACACGTGGCGAAAAATACAATAAAGTTGTTGATGCATGGTCAAAATGCACAGACAGAGTAGCAGGTGAAATGATGAAAAGAATTTCGTCTGTTGATACTGACAACAAAAATACTTCAAGAAAAATAAATTCAGTTTTTATGATGGCTGACTCAGGAGCAAGAGGCTCAGCTGCACAGATGAAACAGTTAGCTGGAATGAGAGGTTTAATAGCAAAACCATCTGGAGAAATTATTGAAACGCCAATTATGTCAAATTTTAAAGAAGGACTTACAGCATTAGAATATTTCAACTCAACACATGGTGCTAGAAAAGGTCTTGCTGATACTGCTTTAAAAACTGCAAATTCAGGTTATCTTACAAGAAGATTATGTGACGTAGCTCAAGATTTAACAATTACGAAGGCAAACTGTAATAATCCTGGTTTTTTAGTCCTTTCTGAAATAATTGAAGGTGGAAATATTATTGTAAGTTTATCTGAGCGAGCATTAGGTCGTGTTGCAGCATTTGATATTAAAAATCCTATAAATGGAAAAATAATTATTCAAAAACAAGAAATGATTGATGAAGCTGCCTGTGAAAAAATTGATGCAGGAGGAGTTAAATCAATAAAAGTTTATTCAGTTATTACATGTAGCTCAAAAGAAGGTGTTTGTGCAAGTTGCTATGGAAGAGATTTATCTAGAGGCAAGTTGGTAAATATTGGTGAAGCAATAGGCATGATTTCTGCTCAATCAATTGGTGAGCCTGGAACTCAATTAACAATGAGAACTTTTCACGTTGGTGGAACAGCTTCTATCAAACAAGAATCTCAAATTATTAGTAATACAAGCGGTATTTTAAAAATAATTAATAAAAATTTGTTAGAAGATTCTAAAAAAAATCTTGTTATAATGGGCAGAAATACTCAATTGTCTATAGAAGACGAAACTGGAGTGCAAAAAGCTTTATACAAGGTTCCATATGGATCAAAATTATTTTATCAAGGTGATGAAAAAATAAAACAAGGAGATAAAATTTGTGAATGGGATCCTTATACAACGCCAGTAATTGCTGAAAAAAGTGGGATAGCTAACTATGTAGATTTAATAGATGGAATTTCTATTGCAGAGACAGTTGATGATGCTACAGGAATATCATCTAAATCTGTTATTGATTGGAGATCTCAATCAAAAAACACAGATTTAAAACCAAGAATTACTTTAAGAGATGATAAAGGCAATGTAATTAAAAAGGCTGATGACAATGAAGCCAGATATTATTTAGTTCCAGATTCTATTCTATCCATTGAAGATGGTAAAAAAGTTTATGCCGGAGATGTTATTGCAAGATTGCCAAAAGAAACATCTAAAACCAAAGATATTACAGGAGGTCTTCCTAGAGTTGCTGAGCTATTTGAAGCGCGTAAAGCAAAGGATAGCGCAATAATTGCAGAAAATGATGGAAGTGTATTTTTTGGCAAGGAAGTTAGAGGTAAATTAAAAGTTTCAATTCAATCTGACACAGGCGATGTTTCAAATTATTTAATTCCTAAAGGAAAACATATAAATTTTAATCCAGGTGAAAAAATTAAAAAAGGTGAATATCTTTTAGACGGCCAACCTTTACCACACGATATTCTTAGAATATTAGGAGTTGAAGAATTAACAGATTATTTTGTCAATCAAGTACAAGAAGTTTATAGACTTCAAGGGGTTATTATTAATGATAAACACATAGAAACTATTTTAAGGCAAATGTTAAAGAAAATAGAAGTAAAAGAAACGGGTGATTCTAATTATTTACCTGGTGAAATAATTGATAAGATAAAATTTGAAACAAATAATGAAGAATTAAAAACAAATGATAAAAAACCAGCTACTGGAGAAAGAATATTAATGGGCATTACTAAAGCTTCATTACAAACTGACTCATTTATTTCAGCAGCATCTTTCCAAGAAACAACTAGAGTATTAACGGATGCTGCAATAAAAGGAAAAGTTGATACTTTGCAAGGCCTGAAGGAGAATGTTATTGTTGGCAGATTAGTTCCAGCAGGCACAGGAGCTATAAAAAATAAATGGAATAAATTAGCTCAAAAGGAAGACGAAGCATTTCTATCAAAAGAAAAAAAAGAAATTAAACAAATAGCTAAATAACCAATAAGAATCAGCAATTTTACTTACTTTTTGCTTGTATAATTAATTGACATTTAAAGATTGTATGAGTAAATAGGACAAATTTTTTGGTTGGAAGTAAGGTATTTTAACCTTAGACGCTGCCAAAAGTATCTGATCTAAAATACTTTTCTTATCAAAAAATTAATAAAATTATGCCAACAATAAACCAGTTATTAAAAAAAAGTAGAATTGCACCTAAGATTAGGAATAAAGTTCCAGCCTTAGAAAATTGTCCACAAAAAAGAGGTGTATGTGTTAAAGTTTATACAACTACTCCTAAAAAACCAAACTCTGCTTTAAGAAAAGTTGCTCGAGTTCGTCTTTCAAACGGACACGAAGTTACAGCTTATATACCCGGTGAGGGTCAT
>Ga0187833_10005675_pt1 | contig 11707 bp, 9 predicted proteins | sample ETNtaG_37_FD_167968 | JGI IMG/M metagenome (GOLD analysis project Ga0187833, IMG submission 167968) | Marine microbial and viral communities from oxygen minimum zone, Eastern Pacific Ocean - ETNP2014_SV_400_PacBio MetaG (Illumina Assembly) | ecosystem: Environmental > Aquatic > Marine > Hypoxic... | reverse complement strand
CTTCATCATCTTGAGGGAATATTTCAAATAATACCCCAATATTGTCCACATCAAGTTTTCCAAATGAATCCATACATCTAAAGAATAACAAATTCTTTCGAGCATCATAGAGAAGTAAATAATCTAATAGAAATTGTTTAGCATTTTCTTCAGGCAAATTGAGCAAACTACCAATAAAGATAATAAAATCATCTTTACTAACAGTAAATCCACCAAAATTAATTTGAGCAACGTTAGGATCAAACAATTGCAAAACTGTAGTTATATCTAAAAGATCATTAAGTCGTTGACGGTATGCCTCATTATTTTGCATATTAATCTTCACAATATGTTCTTTCCCCCTATCAATAACTTCAAAACAAGTTTGTCCCAAATCACAAGCACCCAATAAATACTGACCAAAACCATTAAACACATTATTAAAATCTTGTCCAGGTAAAATAGATGCAGTGCAACTAGATTCTCTACTTGTATTAAATTTAAACTGAAATCCCTCGTCAGGCTTAATAGGTTCAATAATGTCGTGTATTTTTTTAGCAAAAAAGTTCACTTCTTGAGTATTAAATTCCTCTGGCAAACTATTTTCCATAAATTGGGCAGTTAATGGTCCTTGATTCTCTATTAATAATGATTCATCACTACACCTACCCCTCCCAGTTAAATCATCAAAGTGATAATTACAACCAGCCCCTAAACTTTTACATCTGTACTCCGTACAAGTTTTCAAAGGATCCAAACTGCACTGTCCACAAAGGTTCACCACATTCCTATTTTCCCAAGTTCCACACGTGTTCCCTCCTACAATATACTGTTTAAAACTATCTTCGAGGGGAGTCTTAGGAACTTTACCCCCAAAAGTTTTTTTACATTTAAATGCATCACATGCTTTCCAATTATTTGCAACTCTCTGAAATGCCAATAATTGAGTCAATACTACACTGGTTGGATAACTAGTCAAATAAAACATATCATACACCTTATTAAAAACATCATTACGTAATCCCAATCTAAAATCATGAGAATAACTCGCTGGCCCATACACAGTTTGAGATTCTATAGGATGTCCTTTTCCTTCCATCTCACTACTAAAAAACCGTTTACTCCTCCAATAAAAAGACCCAAGGGTATATTCTGGTTTAACCCCTACAAAATTCCTCCCATCTCCACAATCACCCATTGAAGAACAGTAAGATGCGCTACTTGCCACCCACTCCTGCGGAGCTCGAATAGTACGAATTGTTTGAAATATAGGTTGTCTAAATATAGTTACTTCATTTGCCATCTCGCACACCTGTTCTCCTTGTCCAAGCCAAAACTTAAACCCTGGTGGAACTTGTGGTGTACATAAACTATTAGGAACTTTCCTCCTTTCAAAAGGGATACCATTCAGGTTCTGTAATGCTAAATCTGCATTCCAATAACAATCTCGTACATCATCATCTTGGCATGATCGTCTATCAACTTGATAAGCACAATCTTCCCACCTATTAGGCCTACAAACTGCCTCTCCATTAACTGGTTCCGTACAAAGCCCTTCCCTATAATCTCTACACTCTTCAACATAAATTTTACCATTATGACAACTCATCTGACTATGACGACTTCCCACTCGATCATAACCCAATCCTGTAATCCCATCATAAACACACCAAGTCTCTCCATCTCCTTTTCCAAAATTTGTACAATCGTCACACACTCCTCCCAAACACTCATCATCCTCTGAATCATCTTCAGCGCAAGACTGAGGATTAGAAGTACTATCTCCTCCTTTACTCACACATAACAAAGGATCAACATTGGCATAACAATTATGTTCATCATTCATATCACAATAAGGAAACAGAAGAGGCTCTTTTTTAGAATCAAGTTTACTTACTGTATCTTCCCCTTGCAAAGCAAAATTAAACTCATATTCTTTCCCTTGACCCTCAACGAGCATTATCAATCTATACAAAGTATCAGGATAAGGCCTCATCTTTTTAATTCGAATAGTAGAACCATGGGAATCCATCCACTCATCTTTATTAAATTGTCCCTCTGTAATCTCACTATTTACAATCTCGATTGCTAAATCATACATCCGTCCTAAAGGAACAGCAACATCTGTAGTATAGAATGGAATATTTATTACACTACTTCCCTTTTGAATAAGAGTAGGATATGAAATTTTAACATTAATAGAATCATCTACAATCCCCGAATCAATAGCAAGCTCACCGGTTTCTACTTCAAATCCTGCATCAGTAAAAATATCATAATTAAAACATCTACTAATTGATTGATCTCGGATTTTAGCATTTAACTCCTTAATCATATCACCTTTTGTGATAAGTTCACTTACACATCCCTTTCCTGCCTTATGTTTACATAAGTATCGATAAGTCACATCATTAAAACGAATCCCAGTATTACTGAATGGAGTTGAAGAAGAATAAGTAATCTTAGAAAAACTACCCCCCAAAAAAGTAAGACTGGTAGCCAAATCTTTAGCAATCCCTCCAACACATTGTTCTACATTAGCCTTAAAAGAAGCAGGGTCAGAAGTTAATTCTTGATTTTGTAAAAGACCTTCCCCTTCAAATGCGGCTTTTTTCTCTCGTGCAACAATCTGCAACGTAACGGCAACACTAATAGTAATAACCAATGCCAACACTAAAAATAGTGAAATCTGGCCCCTCTTCTTTCCCATACCCTATAATTACCAATTTCCCCATATAAATCTTCCGAATACACCTTGTATAGCTCAAACTTGCTCGCTATCGAACTTAAGCAAGTTTGAGGAATAGAAAATCTCCAGGTAAGATTTTCTATAAACATTTATATACATTCTCTGTCCAAACACTCCTATGGACAAGAAAGATTTAGCGTTACTTCTAGTGATGGCAAGTTTCATATATGTTACTTTATTTCTTTCAGGCTGCGAAGAAGGATGTTCTGAACAACCAGACTTTCCTGATTTTCCACAACCTGCTCCAAACTGTTTTCTTGAAGGAGATTGTCCCTGCCCGCTTAATCCATTTTGTCCCGATCCAAATGGAGAACCAGTAATTACGGATCCACCATGTGTAGGAGATTTAGGAAGTCCAGGGTGTCCTCCAAGACCTCCAGAACCAGAAATTACTCCCCCAGATGCACCAAATAATCTCCCAACAGCAGAATCATTTATCGAATGTGGATTTTACTACTTATTTAATGTGCCTGATCATTATTTAGACAAAGCTACTAGAAAAGTACATAATATTAATGGCCAAATAGTCAGAGATCCCTCTCCTGCTGAACTTAACCTATTAACAACAACAGCCCCTGCATGTACCTATGATTTAGGAGACAGTTTTTATGACTCACGCCAAGGGAAAATTTTCAACTATGATGGATCAGTTATTGACAATGTACAAGAATCAAATATAGATGAAATACGTCAAAGATTACCTGATGAAAAAATAGATCTCGGATTTGGATTCTTTGATCCAGACTCTAAAACCATTTTTAATTACGGTGGCACAACAATTAAACAGGCAAGCGCTACTGAAATCCCAATTATCTTGCAGCAACCTCCAGAAAATACATTTCCCTTCCCTCCAAATTATTATGATCCAAAAACAGGTTTTATCCATAATTTATTTGGAAAAAGATTAAATAAACCAACTGCAGACCAAATCCTAAGAATAATAAGTCAACCTCCTGCAGGTCCTCCTACCTCCCAACCCACAAACATTGCTCCAGAAATAAAAGAGTTAAAAGATCTACCAGTAAGAGAAGATCAAATCATACAAGATATTAATATTGATGATATTGTATCTGATAAAGAAGATCCTCAAGGAGACCTGTCCTTAAGAGTATTCTCAGGTGATGCTGAGAAATTAAGTGCAACTGTAATTCAGAATCTAATAACAAGATTAATCCTAATTCCAAATGCTATAGGAACGGTACCAGTCACATTTACCATTGAAGATACAGATGGGCTGGAATCTTCTAAAACTATTAATGTAATAATTGCTCCAGAAAATGACGCACCAACAATATTAAGTCTCCCTCCAAGAATAGCATCATCAAGATTGGAATATATCTATGAAATCCAAGGGTTTGATGTAGATGGAGATCTTATTGCATTTGAATTATTTGATAGTCCAGAAAATGTGATCCTCACCCCCTCAGGAATAGACACAGCAAGAGTATCATTTCAACCAGAAAAAAGAGGAACTACAGAACTCATAACCGTTTTAGTGAAAGATCAATTTGGTGGACAAGGACATCAATCTTGGCAAGTAGAAGTAAGATAACAAAAACTATATTCTACTAATTGTTCCTGGTCTTGGTTCAAAAACACTTCCAGTTCTCTTCAATTTCTCAATAGCTTCATCAACTTCAGCTTCACTTAATCCTTTTTCAGTAGCTGCACGAACAATCTCTTCCATAGGAATATTTTTCCCCACCCTACCTTCCAATTCACTAATAATTTCCCGAACACCTACCACTTTCCCTCGTTGAGAAGCAGGCATATCGGTAGCAATTCTATCAATATCAATCGTTCCTGTCTCCTCATCAAATGCAATATTTCGAAGACTAAAGTTCAACAAATTAATAGCCCTCTTGGCATCCTTTTTGGTAACTTTATCTCCTAACCGTGCCTTAGCAACAGCTTCAGAGATACGCACCAATCCTTCTAATTGCCGTGCACTAATAGGAATACTCTTAATTCCTGACTCAGTATTTCCACTAGCCCTCATTTTAAGATAATAATCTTTAATTTCAGAAACAGCCCCTTCTGTCAACTGTGGAGTAAAATTCTTTTTAGCATAAGCGAAATATTTTCTTAATAAAGGTGTAGGAATTTCACTCTCTTCAATATCTGGATTTTGATGTAAATTCAAAATAAAACTGGCCATTTTTCCATCCTTTTTGGCATCGGGTAAATCCTTAATAGGAAATATGAGATCGAACCGATTTATAAGAGTAGGCGGCAAGTTAATTTGCTCTGCTACCGTTTGATAGGGATCAAATCGACCAAATTTAGGATTTGCTGCAGCAAGTACTGTAGTTTCACAACGAAGAGTAGCTTGAATATTAGCCTTGGCAATACTAATAGTCTGTTGTTCAAGACCTTCGTGTAATGAACTTCTATCTTCTTTTCCCATCTTGTCTAACTCATCTATCATCAACTGTCCACGATTAGCCAATACTAATGCACCTGCTTCTAAACTCCATCCTTGCAAAAATTCATCTTTAACAACACTCGCCGTTAATCCTGCTCCACTCACTCCCTTTCCACTCACATATCGAGCTTTAGGGGCAACAATATTTAATCGCTTAAGCATCTGACTCTTTCCTGATCCGGGATCGCCTACAAGTAAAACGTGCATATCTCCTCTTGTGGTGCTCCCTGCACCATCATCACGAACCTTTCGCACCCCACCCATGAGCTGATACACCAAAGCTTCCTTAATCTCACTATGTCCATATACACTAGGAGCAATACTGTTCACTAATTTTTGATACACCTTAGGATTATTTGCTATCTGTTTAATCTCATCTAATTCTTCTTCACTAATAGCCAAATCTCCAAAATTCTCTTCAATGGTATCTACAAAATTAGCTTCAATAAGAAGATCAAACCGTGTACTTTGACCTCCAGACTTCAATATAATAGGAACTTCCTTAATAACACCATTCAACACAATTTTAGTTCCAGGATTTGTTTTCTTTTCAGAAAGGGGGCTCACCATATCATTAGTAAGAAATATATTCATTCTCTTAGGTTGTTCTCCTCCATCAAGTTCTTCTGAAGCTTCCTCCAATACCAATCCTTGTGCATCCACCATCTCTTTACTTAATAATCTAAATTTCCCTTTTCTCCCACAACCACATTTAGTAGGCTCTTTTAACTTACTATCAAGTTGCAAAACAGGAATAATATTTCCACAACTAGGACACTCAAAACGACTAGCTGTCACTTGTGGTCGAACATCACTTTTCTGTCTTACAACACCAATTGTAGAATAAAATTTTCCCAAATGTGAACTTCGAATATCTCTCAACATTAATTTTTGAGATTCTGGCAAATTACAAAAACGTAATTTAAAACCTTTAACATCTCCCTCCACATCAAATTCTTCAATAGCCAACTCACCGACTTTAAACATATCCTCTGGTTTATCCAAAAGCATATCTGCCAAAACAGGATCATGAGCTACAAATTTACCAAAATCTACTACAAGAAATTTTTCTCCTTTACGAATTTGTTCTAAGAGCTCTGCGTGATAATGCTTCTGTAAAAACGTCGCTACCCTCTTAATTTGTTGACTTGCTTCCATTCTACTCAAATCCCTTGCAATTACTTAGAGAACTCTAAAGATTAATAAATGCTTCCCGCACTTGTCGTGTGGTCTGCAAATTATCCGGCAAACTATCTAATATTGCCGAAATCTTTTCGTTACCCCCCTGTTAATTGCAACATTAACGAAAAAAACAAAATAAAAAAAGAACCATAAGGCCCGTAAATAGTGTTTCCTTCTAAAAACTATTTACCTTTAACCTTTTTTAAGTTTACGATTAATTTGTCCAAAGCTTCGTATACTTCTTTCTCTGACTTAGTTCCAGTACATACAACCTTACCGTTACTAAACAACAAGAAAGTAGCATTTGCTTGCTGAAGTTTATACACCAAACCAGGAAATTGTTCTGGTTCATACTCTGTATTGTCTAACTTCATAGCTAAAGTATTCAAATTAAGATCCATACCCACTGTTCCAGATGCAACAATGTTCTGAATATTAATTTTCGGTTCAACAGTAATCTTAACATTAATTTTCTGCAATGATTTGATAATTTTTTGTAAACTCTCGCTTACATCTTTCAAAGTTCTCGCACCAGTGCTAACAACTTTTCCAGAACTAAAAATCAATGCACTCGTTTTTGGCTCTTTAATTCTAATAACAAGGCCAGGAAACTGTTCAGGATTGTACTCAGTATTCGATAACGTTGCCGCCATCTTTTCTAATGGAATATCATGTTCCAAACTGGTACTTACAACAATATTAACAATCTTTATTTCTTTTTTACCTTCTTTCTCGTCTTTTTTCTTTGCTTTTGCCATAGTGCTACCCCCAAATTATAGCTTTAAAAACCCCTTTATTTGGTTTATAAATACGAATTCATTTATAAAGGCTTCCCTTTTTAAAGGGTATTAAGAACGAATTCTATGATATGCTTCTTTACCGACGATATAGTCGGTACTCAATACACCCTAAAAACTTTCCTTAACACAATAGAAAACACAATACTAAAGATAATATAACTCATTAACCATCCTAACTTCCATCCAAACAAATTTATAACCTTCAAAGGCTCATTATTGATACGTATCAACTTAACGTCACCTTTATACTTTTGCTCAACTTTCTCATATTGCATATCATCAATAAGCAAATTCTTAACATAACTACGCTCATTATGCTTTACACCAAGTGTATACTCTCCTGCAGGACCATATAATGTCCAATCTATCTTACCCGATTCTATCTCCTTGATTGCATCACTCTGTAAAGTTAACGCCTCAGGATATAGTAATTCAGCTTCTCCAATAATCCCTTTATCAAAAAGTGCCGTAACACTAAACTGATCCTCAGGCATAATAGGCATATGAGTTAAATTAGCATTTAACCAACCAAATAAAATAATAATAGGAACAAAAGTATACAGTGTTGATTTAAAACTCTGCATCATATATTTCATATTAGTCTGCATAGCCTTTTTCTGAACTTTCATAGCCTCTTCAGGACTCTCTCGTAGTTCTTTAATCTCTTTTTGAAATTCCTTCATCTCATCCTTTAATGTTTTCATTAAATTTTGATCAGTAGTGTATTTGTAAATAACGACAATAACAAGAGAAATGACAAAGGAGATAATAAACAAAGCCCAAAAAGGACCGAGACTAAGAAGAGGATTAAACACTGGATCCAATAATCGTTCAAATACCATTTTTGTATGTTTGTATACTTCAGTTATATATTAACTAACATGTCGTAGACTTACTCCATAAACTTCCGCATAGCTGGATTCATATCCATCATATGCTGTTTACTAATATCTTCATATAACTTATAGATAATCATAACAGTCAGTAATAATCCTGTTCCACCTGTTAATGCTCCAGTCAAATCGGCAGCTGCCGCTAAAAAACCTACGGCAATCGCCCCCATAATAGTAAGTGGATTAATATATCGATTCAACAACCTTTCTAAAACTCTTTGATCCTTTCTAAATCCTGGAATTTGTAATCCTGAAGCCATCATCTGTTTTGCCTGACTCTTTGCATCCATACCGGATGTTTGTACCCAGAAGATACTGAAAACAACAGCTCCAATAATCATAACCGTCATATACACCAAAGCTCGTCCAACATCACCACCAGTCATACTCCCACGAATAACAAGTCCGACAATATTAGGAGGGGTAACCCAACTAACAAATCCAGAGACGGGAGTATTTCCAACAAAAGTACCTAACCAAGGATGTCCCCAATTCTGCAACAATCTGGCCCATAATTGAATATTAGCAAGTAAAGCAGCAACTAAAATAACTGGAATATTTGAAGTATAAATAAAACTTAAAGGCCATCTAATTCCATGTCCACGAACACGACCAAAACTAAGAGGAATCTCCACCTTCATACTTTGAGCATAGACTGAAATTACAAATACAAATATAGTACTTAATACAGCTGCAAGCATTAACCCTGCAGTAATAGGATCTCCTACTCGTAAACTTTGAAACAAAGCAGGAATAGCTCCTGTTGCAATACCTGGATTAGTTGGACTGGGTAAAGGACTTAGTGCTCTAATAAATACCTGTTGACTCACTCCTGCAGCAATAAAGAGACTTACTCCAGAACCAAAACCCCATTTACTGGTGACTTCATCCATAAACATAATCATGATACTACCTAAAATAAGTTGAAAAATAAGCAATAATTGTAGTTGAAAATAAACGGGTGTTCCTACCATAGCAGGCGGAGGAGCTAATCCTCCCATAAAGACATAGATAGCAGCTTCAAAAACAGTAAAAAAGACCGCCATAAGCTTTTGAACTCCTTGGAATCTCATTTTACCTTCATGGCTAGTGAGATCAAACTTAATAATACCCGATCCATTCAATAATTGTAAAACAATACTTCCTGTAACAATAGGACCAATTCCAAGACTAATAATACTTCCAAATTGGGCTCCTAGAATAACGCTTAATAATTCAAACTGTTGTAATGTATTTCTACCAAGACCAAATAAAGGAATCATACCTAAAACATAAAATAATACTAAAATTATCAGAGTCCATTTAAGTTTCTCTTTGAACCCCAACCTCTTTTGTGTTGGACCTCCCACTTCAGGCAAATTTGCCAGAATATTGTCCCAGATACCCATTTTTATGCTTTTTGCTCAGAATCTTGAGACTTCTCTTTCTTAATGCCTACAATCTCTCCACCAGCTTTTTGAATTTTCTCGATGGCAGATGCACTCGCTTGATTGACAGTAATAGTATATTTCTTAGTAGCATTTCCTCTGCTTAATAATTTATCGTATTTCAAAGCAGTAAGGTCAACAGTAACTTTTCCGTCTTTTTCCACACCTAATTTTCTCATCTCAATGTCTATAATATTAATAGTATTCAAATCTTTAGCAAGTGATGTAAATCCTCTTTTACCAAAATAACCTTTTTTATCCCATACACTCGGTTTAGTCTGATCTCCTCGTTTACCAGTTCCAGCTCTTCCACTTCCACCCTTATGGCCTTTACCTCTTCTCTTCTTCATACTACCGCAGCCATGGGTTTTACTTCCTCTATATCTGCTGTTCTTTTTTCGCTTCATCTAAATCATCCGTTGTATAAGTTTGTTAATATCGGTCCCTCTATACCCTAAAACACCACCTTTGGTATAAGGTTGTTTAATCCCTTTCCTCTCAAATCCACCTCTTGGAGGATGTAAATTAAAAAATTGCTTAGCTACTTCTTTTCCTTCTTTATCTGTTGTTTTCTGTCCTCGTTTCTCGACAAGTTCTTTAACAACTTCTTCGCTAACCTCTCCCCAAGTAACATAATGTTGAACCTTTAAAATCATTCCACGGATAGCAGGAGTATCTTCTAAAATTACACAAGCGTGTTTTCGCAATAATCTAAGCATAGTAAACGTTTTCCGAATACCATCATCTAGATTAATATCTCCTCTAATCCTAACCACAACTAATTTACTCATCCTTTTTATCCTCAGCAATTTTACCTTCAACAATACCTAATCCTTTTAATTTATCATCTCTTACCTTTGTAGTAGACAATTTTTGAAGTGCGAAAATACATGCTTTGATCATATTCAGCTTAGTAGCAGTATGTCCTTGAGATTTAGTCCACGCATCAGTAATTCCAGCCAATCCTAAGATTTTCTGACATTCCTTCTCTGCAACTAATCCTTTTCCTTTTGGAGCAGGCATAACAATCAAATGGATACTACCACATTTCCCATCAACTTTGAAAGGAATGGAGTGTGCTTCATTACTCGTACTTTCCCAACTTCCAGATCCTCTTCTAATCTTAAAAACATTCAGTTTAGCTTTTCGAATCGCTTTCTCCCGTGCAGGTACAGTCTCACGACCTTTACCATATCCAATCCCTACATAACCATTTTTATTTCCAACAACAGCAACTGTAGCGAAGTTAGGCTTATTACCCTCTCGAGTTTTCTTTTGAGTTTGCTTGAAAATTCTTCGTTGTCCACCACCAAACTTTCCTTTAGCCTGTCCAACCAATAAAATTTCAGTCTCTAACTGTGGAATTAAAGCGTCAACAATTTCTGCTTCTTGAATGATCATTCCTGCATCTAAAATAGTATCAATATCAGTAATTTCCTTTTTCTTTACTTGAACTCCAAGACGAGTTAACGGTTTCCATTCCTCAATGTTAAAAACTTCTTGAGGTCTCTGCATATTGCCTCGCTTAAAGTCTCTCTTATTATCCTTCCTTTTCATGTTATCATTCATTTTGTAAGTAGCTTCTGCTTTACCTCTTCCACTTTTTGAGGCATATCCTCAGGTTTATGTCCGTCTTTTGTGTATTTTGAATATAATTTATCATATTGTTCCTTATTCTCTGCAGCTAATTTAGCAGCATAAGCTGAAATATGTTTACCTTCTAATCGATCTTGGCTAGGAGCCTGATCATCCTCTAATTTAACATTCAGACCTGCATCTTTTAATCCTTTCATAGCAGCAAATAAACAATTTGCTTTAGTCACTCTTCGTAATCCGACATCAATAATAATAGTATCAACACCTTTTTCAAGTGCCTTTTTACCTGCTGCAATACCAGTTAAATAAAATCCAGGAAGATTAGCTCCATTGTAAGGCCATCCTGCTTTCTTTATAGTATCTGAAGTAGCTCCAATAATAACTTTATCTCCTGTCGCATTATATTGTGTAATTTGGATAATTGATTTAGTGTTAGTCTTTCTAATAACTGCCCGAGCAGTACCACTAAGCAAAAGACGTAACCTTTTTTTGTAGTTAGTCTTTCCGTTTCGTCTTCGTTTATAGGATAATACCTGTCTACCGTTTTTTGCCATTATTTCCACAATCCTTTTTCATTTACATACAACTTAATGTGTCGTACACTTCTGAAAAAGCCTCCTGAACATTTTTTGTACAAAGTTTTGTACACTTCTGCT
>Ga0187833_10005672_pt1 | contig 11709 bp, 7 predicted proteins | sample ETNtaG_37_FD_167968 | JGI IMG/M metagenome (GOLD analysis project Ga0187833, IMG submission 167968) | Marine microbial and viral communities from oxygen minimum zone, Eastern Pacific Ocean - ETNP2014_SV_400_PacBio MetaG (Illumina Assembly) | ecosystem: Environmental > Aquatic > Marine > Hypoxic... | reverse complement strand
AATACTTTCAGTAGAAGTGCCTAAAGCAGAAGAAGTAAAACCAAAAGGTTATGAAGTCAAAATTTCGTAACGGTTCCTTCTTTCATATAAAAAGCCCCTTTGAATAAAGGGGCTTTTTTTGTACAAGGAGTAAAATTATTTCAACAATACCATTTTCTTCACCGAATGAAAATTTTCGGCGCTGATACGGTATAAATACATTCCGGCACTAACGTCAATACCGAGACTGTTTTTTCCGTTCCACACGACAGATTTAAAGCCGGGAGTTTGTGATTGATTCACCAACATAATGACTTCTCGTCCCATGATATCATAAATAATTATTCCTACATGGGCTTGTTCCGGTAAATCATACCGAAGTGTTGTAACCGGATTAAACGGGTTGGGATAATTCTGATGGAGTGCAAATTCCTTTGGCAATAAATCTAGCGATTTGATTGTTTTTCTATAATATTCAAAGGGGGAATCGTCACTTGGGTTTTCATACATCTTTATGCCAATCACTATTTCTGATACATCCAAAATTTTAGACGATACGACAAATTCCAACATATCACCGGAAAAATCCATGATACCGTTTTTACTATAAACACTCAACGAGAAATAACCGCTTTCTGCTTGATGATACGCCAATGAAATAGCAGAATTACCCACTTGTGATTGAATATTCTCGAACTGGATTTCCGTAGTATCATATTGAACAAATAAATCAAATCCCTTTGTCATCATTTCTGATATTTTCAATGTAAGGATTCCATTAGACTTTGCAAGTAAGGAAAATAATTCATTTCCATCGCTCACAACGGACTTTGCCAATATCGTTTGGTTTAGGGTTGGAAGATTTTCCGCGCCCCAATACCACATTTGGGTAAATGTCGCTAAATCTTCAAAATCTATCACGGAATCCTGCGCCGTGATTAGAAAAGGTGCCGTTCCTGTGGATGGACCAATATCATAGCCCAGAACTTCTGCACCTTCATCATAAAATACATTTACCAACTGACCAATATCACTCGCATTAATTTTCACATCCAAATTATAATCTCCGGCAATGTTTGCAATAGTTAGGCTGTCAAACACAAGTGCATTGCTATTGACAAAACCATCATTTACCCACAAGCTGCATTCCGCCGTTTCTGAATAAGTCCAATTAATTTGATTTCCGGTTTTATCCAGTGTCTCCCACTCTACCGAAAATTCAACATTCCCCCCATAACTCGTATCCCTATTCACATTCATTAATTCCCAGTTATCACTTTGAGCCAAACGAAAAACACCATTAACCTGAATCGCATCTCCATCTACTTCATCGACAAACAATGGTATTGAAATGAATCCAGATAAAACATCTTCGGAAAAGTCCGATGACAAAACGGGCACATCATTGACATTTTCAACTGTGAGTATAACGGTATCCGTAACGCTTGTATCGCCATCATCTGCCGTGAGAAATAGTTTTGCTTCACCAAACCAATTCAACTCCGGTATTACACCAAGAGTCGTGTCGTTCATTGTAATAATGACGGAAGCCGTATCGGCCATTCCACTCATGATAACATCCGCTCCTTCTTCATCATAAACCGAAAATGCTATGGTGATTGGAATTTCTTCATTCGTGAAAGCATTTTGCTGAATGGTGATTACCGGTGGGTCATTTATATTCATAATTTCAACCATAAACGTATCGGAAATAGTTGCCATAGAATCATCAGTTGCAGTAATTGCAATAGTTAATTCACCTACAAAATTTTCAACTGTATAAGCCAATAAATGGGTGGAATCTTGCGCCATAACTAATGCTACCGAATCCAAACCGGCACCTAATATTTCTGTAGAAAATGTAAGAGTATCTCCAATGTCGATATCGCCAAAATAATTTTCTAATCTATTGATTATTACAACACCAATCGCATCTTCATTTATACTCACATCGGGTATTAATTCTAACATAAACGGACTATCATTTAATGGTTGAATCGTTAATGTAAAAGTAGTTGAATCAGCAAATTCACCATCGCTCACAACGGCTGTAATTAAGCTTTCGCCATTCCAATCTTCATTGGATGAAAGTGTTACGGCAGAATCTTCAACCGCTATCAATATTGCAGATGTATCAGAAAATACCGTATAGGATACATCATCATTTTCAATATCAGATGAGTTCAGAATAATCACCAAGCTGCTGTCCTCAGGGAGACTAGAATCATCAATTGTCGATATAACCGGTGCATCATTTACCGGGTTAGCCGTAGCAGTGAATGTAGTAGAGTCTGCATATTCTCCATCAGAAACAACGGCTGTAATCATTCCTGACCCTGTCCAGTTTAATGTGGAAGATAATGAGATTAATGTATCTGAAACTGTGATGAGAATTGCTGTTGTATCTGACCATGCCATATAAACTAAATCTTCACTATCTATATCGTTTGACGTTAAAACGAAAGAAAGATTATCGTCTTCTAAAAATTCTACGTTTGATATAAGTGTTATTAGTGGTGCATCATTTACAGGATTTATAGTCAAAATAAAAGTAGTTGAATCAGAAAATTCACCGTCGCTCACAACGGCTGTAATTAAGCTTTCGCCATTCCAATCTTCATTGGATGAAAGTGTTACGGCAGAATCTTCAATTGTTATCAAGATTGCAGATGTATCAGAAAATACCGTATAGGTTACATCATCATTTTCAATATCAGATGAGTTCAAAACAATTACTAAACTGCTGTCTTCAGGGAAATTAGAATCATCAATCCCCGATATAACCGGCGCATCATTCACAGGTACAACTGTAACCGTAAAAACAGTAGAATTTGTGTACTCACCATCGGAAACTGCAGCAGTTATTAATCCAGATCCAGTCCAGTTTAATGTGGAAGAAAATGAGATAAGACTGTCAGTAATCGTTACAAAAATAGCCGATGTATCAGACCACCCCAAATAAGTCAAATCTTCACTATCTATATCATTTGACGTTAAAACGAAAGATAGATTGTCGTCTTCAAAATATTCTACGTTTGATATAGGTGTAATTTCGGGTGTATCATTTACAGGACTTACGATTATCGGAATTGCAGCATCGGTATAATTCGTCCCGTTATTGGCACGGATACCTATTTCTGTTTCTCCGTTCCAGTTTTCTTCAATGCTAAAATGAGCACTGTCATCTGCTATCGTAACGGTTACCTGACCGGTATTTAAAAAAGAAAAAGTGAGTGCTGAATCCGGTGTACCAATATCCTCTACAAATGAAAACCAATAGGATAAAGCAATTGTTGTGTCAATATCTTCATAAAATGTCATTTCCGGTACTTGAGTCCATTGGGGAACATAACCAAAGGTGCTATTTTCAAATCCCGGTGTACCACCTTCTACCAAACTGGCACGCCAAGAATTTGCATCAGAATTATCTAAAACAGGATTCACCAATTCTAATGATGACCCCAGCCCATCAGCATTCTCCGGCCAAGGGGCAGTATCCGAATAGCTTAATGAATCAAGTGAATAACCATTGAAAGATAACTGAAGAAGACCCGTTGTATTGGAAAGAAGTTCTGAATATCCTTCAAAAACTATATTGTTATTCAAACCTGAATACCAAGCTAATAAGGAACTTTTATTCCGTGCGACCACTACAAATGAATCAGGTAAAACTGTGGTTGATTCGGAAAAACCATAATTAACTTCATTGCTCAATACCGTATTTTCAAGACGAATAGTATGCTCACTATTGTTTGCTAATTCTATAAATTCATATTCAGCATCACTCCCTTGACTCCCTGCAGGGTTATAATGAATTTCGTTTATCACCAATGTATTGCCAGGGTTATTTGTAAATATAAAAGTATCGGAGACACTATGGTTAAAGGGATAATCTGCTATTACAATTATGTCCGTAAAACCATAGAGTGCATTTCCATCATTTAAAACATCAAACTGGAGCAAGGTATCCTGTACCAGCGTCGTTTGAACAATATCCGTATTTAGACTTGAAACGAAAAAGGTTACGTCTTCCGTAACCGGATGGGGAAACCATTGTATTACATTATGGATTTGTGTGGTATCATTCGTTATAACCTGATTAGGAATAATCGAAATAAATGGGTTCGGCACATTCACCGGAAAAGTTTGTGTAAATGTGCCGTCATTGTTTGAAGAAACCGTTAGTTCAATCGTTACTTCACCATGCCAATGGGTCGTCAAGACTAAAAGTGTATCCTGCACAATAGAAGGCTTTACAATAGTTGAATCGCTTGATGAAACAGAAAATGAAAAAATGCCATCTTGGGGCGTTCGGGAATACCACGTATTCAAACTCACAGTATCAATGGTGGCAAATTCAGGTGTTTGGGTTGGAACATCAAGAAATACGTTATTGAATGAAGTTAAGATGCGTCTTTCCTGTTGGCTTCCATCTTCATAAAAGGCTGTAACGGTTAAATGGTCGTTTCCAAACCACAGGGGAGTTACCACTAAAATGGAATCATTAGTGATACTTGGATATACGATCGTCTCCAGATCGGAAAATACAGAAAAGGCCACGTCGCCACCTGTTATCGGATTATCAAAATGGGGCATGAGATTCAAATGAAATGGATCCGCATCCTGGGGTAAGGATATTCTGCCATGCCCGTTATCCCGACCCGGTGTGCCGTTACCGAAACTTGGGCCCCATCCGGAATCAGTTTTTTCCAAGGATGGACCCAATCCCGCTGTTTCCGGATAATCTATTGCCCTGTAAGTAAATGAATCCATTACCACATCATTCCAAAGAACTATAATAGAAGCACTATCATTAGGTAATTCTGCAAATAATGGACCAAACAATCTCCCTTCGTTTTCTAACGAATCTGCCAACATACCATACATATCGAAAAACATCGTTGAATCTAAAATTATAACCGGAAAACCAATTGTATCAATAAATGTAAAAACAGGAGTATTATCAATAACTATATCATAGTTCAAGGCTCTAACAAATTCTAAATATTCAGACCCATCAAAATTGGGGAAAAACATACATTCAATTATATTTCCATAATCAATTAATTTGCCTATATACATTTCTCTTTCATAATAAGTATTATAATCCTCTTGATATGTCCCTGTAGTGTAATTGAATGGGCCAAAATCTGCAGTACCTTCGAAATAACCTGTTACATACACGTCCCCATCATTATCCACCGTAATGGAAGTACCAGAATCACCAGAAGCTCCTCCGGCACGTTCTGCCCATCTCCAATTGCCATTTTTATCTAGTTTTGCGATAAAAATATCTCGCTGGTTTGTGCCGATATCATTTGAACTCAAGGTATATGGACCAAAGTCCGCAAGAGTACTAAAATTTCCTGTAATGTACACTCCATTATTGGTAACTGAAATTGATTGACTGTAATCGTTAGTCTGGCCACCGGCACGCTCTGCCCACACCCAATTGCCACTGCTATCTATTTTAGCTACAAATATATCTTGTGCACCTTCGGTTGACAGAGAGATATTGCCAAAATCTGCAGTACCTTCGAAATAACCTGTTACATACACGTCCCCATCATTATCCACAGAAATTGAATATCCAACATCAGTACTACTCCCTCCGGCGCCCTCTGCCCAGAGCCAATTACCTTCACTATCCATCTTCGCTATGAATATATCATTACTTCCTGAACTACTCAACGTAGTGGTACCAAAACTCGCTGTACCTGCAAAAGACCCCGTTACATATACATTCCCCACATTATCCACAGAAATTGAATATCCAACATCAGTACTACTCCCTCCGGCGCCCTCTGCCCAGAGCCAATTACCTTCACTATCCATCTTCGCTATGAATATATCATTACTTCCTGAACTACTCAACGTTGTAATACCAAAACTCGCTGTACCTGCAAAAGACCCCGTTACATATACATTCCCCACATTATCCACAGAAATTGATCTTCCATAATCATCGCTATTGCTGCCAGTATGTTTAACCCACAGCCAATTCCCATCCGAATCTATCTTTGCAATGAAAATATCCATTCCGCCAGTACTAATCAAATTAAATGAACCAAAATCTGCTGTACCTTGAAATTGGCCTGTTACATACACATTCCCAACATTATCCACCGAAATGGAAGTACCATAATCATGCTCTGATCCACCAAATTGCCTATACCACAGCAACTCTCCATTCGGAGAATATTTATAAATCAACCCATTATAATTATTCCATGCACCGCCACTACTAATTACAAATATATTTCCTTGAGAATTTGTTATTACTTCTTGTCCAAAATTTGAATAACCAGTATTGAATGGCTCAACCCACTGCCAGTATTCGTCTGGTATTTGGGCTTGCGAGAAAGTTAAAAGGGCAAGTAGGAAGAGTATGGTGAGTTTTTTCATTTGTGTTTTTCTTTTATATTTTTTTCCCATATTACAAATGAGGCATCGCTAATTTTGATATGTTTATTATTTATCGTAATAAAATATTGTTTCTTATCAGAATCAGTAAAAAACTGTGTAAAAGACATTAAAGAATCATCCAAATACTCCCTTATATTTTGTCTAGTCCTATCTAAATCAAAATGTTTAGAAATTTTGCGCATTGCTTCTTTTACTTTTTCTTCATTATCTAATATTGAAGAGAAGTTTTTTAAAACATCAATCAAATCTTTTATAAAGGCTTCGCGTTTCTTTTTATTTTCAAATGCCTTTTGAATTTCTTTTTTCAATTTTCTAGGTATTTTATCAAAGTTATTTGAGTTTTTATTACTTATAGAAATTTTTCTACCTGAATTAATCGGTATTTTAATTGTTAGATTACTTTTTTTCCCTTCAATTTTTGTTCTTGTATTTTTATGAATATGAACATCTTTATTTTTATTATCCCAATCATTTATTTCCCTGTTTCCTTGGCTATGATCATCGATAATTAATGACTGATTTTTTATTAATGGTTTTAACGACATATTCATTTAAGACCTTCAATTTGAATTATTCCTAATTCTTTGAAATTATCAAAGAAATAATCATCAACCCTTTTTTTATCTTCATTCGTAATATTAACTTCCCATATCAATTTTGTTACACGCTTTACTTCAATTTCATCTCCGAGAGCATCAATGAGAAAAGTAGCTGGTATTAATTTTTCAGCTTCAGAATTATTTGGAATTATTTTTACTCTGTAATTCATTCACTTTTCATATTTAATCCCCTGAACAATAATCTTCGAAATTTCATCTGCTTTTTTAGCATTTGATAAATTTTGATCATTTAATATTCTTTCAAATATTGAAGCTGTTTGATTGTATTTATCAATATCGCCTGTTACCTTTTTGAGAGCATTCTCTATGTTTAAGTAATTCATACCAATATCCTTTTTTTTGTTTATTTTAAAAATCTTTATTCAAAACTTATCACCCCATAAAACACCCCATTTTCAATTTCAATATTGCCATTATCCACATCCCGATATAAAGAATTGGCGGTAATTGTTAAATCGCTTGTGGTATTACTTAAATAGGTTTTGGGTTCAAGGATAATATTTGCTAAAACTCCGCTTCCGGTAAAAGAAGGACAATTATTCCCTAAAAAGGCGCAGCTTATTTGCAAAAGTCCTGTATCATTCGCATCATCATTCCAAATAAAAACAGGAGCAGAACAGTTGTCAAAAGCACTCCCTTGGGTAACGCTGTTTACCGTAAAAAGAGCATTGTCAAATTCAACTTCTATATAGGCAGATGCGATATTATTCACTTCTTCCGCAATCACTTCAACCGTAAAAGAATTTTCATTGTACAATATAGTTTGCCATGGAAATAATCGAAGAGAATTGGCGCTAAAAGCATTCACAGAAAAATTGATGTATTGAACATCCGTTGTATCACCGGTGGTGTATTTCGCCTGCAAAGAAAATGAATGATCCCCTTCATCCAAATAATCTACTGTAACCGTTTTATCGCTACTCCAGGCAGAGAGTAGTCCATCGTCAATTTTATATTGGAACAGCATGGCATCTTCGTTTCCATCCCAGACAAAAGTGGTAAATGCGGTTGTGAGCGTTTCACCTTGTGCAGGCCCGGAAATAATCGTTACTATAGGCTCTTCGTAACTTGGATTACTTGGGTCAAGGGGGTTATCAGAAATGAAATCGTCAGAACAAGCTGTGAAAAATAACAAAAATATCCACAGAATTTGGCATTTTTGGCGGCTTAAATATTTTCTTACCATGTTACTCCCACCGCCAAAGAAGGAGATTGCGTTTCGGGGTCATAACTACCGGCTACATCAATATCATAATTGGGGAAATTGATGGCAGCATCAATAATGTTTATTAACCATAATCCGGCAACCGCACCTGAAAATGAGATGGCTAATTTTTCTACATCTTGCATTTTACGGTGTAGATCTTCTGATTTTTCTCTATGAGTATTAATAAGGTCTAAATCCGATTGTTGCAGATAAATTTCATAAGCGTCATCGTATTCTTTTTGTGCATTATTAAATGAATCCCAACTATAGGCTGATGCAATCAAACTTATTATAGTACCATATTTAAAAATATTCCCCACAACCGCCCGAGTTTTATGCTCATCGTCGGATTGGTATAGTTGACCTCGGCCAGGGAACACTATTGAACTAAAAATGGCTTTGCGTCTGCTCTTTGGTTGTAAGGAAGTGATGGGAGCAATGTAGTCGTTGCCTTCCAAGACCGTAAATGGTTTTTCCCAAAGTTCAAACCCCGTTTTCTGAACGGAAATAATATGTTCTCCGGGAGAAATTTTTAATTTGTATTCCGGTGTGTTTCCTGTGAATTCTCCGTCAATTAAGATAGAAGCACCAAAGGGTTCCACTTCAAAATCCATTAAAGCAGGTTTTACCATTTTTTGTGATAATTCACCGGCAATTTCATTTGCAGTAGAAAAAATAACCCCATCATTGTTTGAAGGTGTATTTTTTGTAACTGTTGCATAAATTTCACCACTTTCAGTTTCAATAACTTTTACCACAAAATAATAGGTGTTATTTCGCATTTTTGTTACTTTGCCTATTATGATGTCGGCACCGATAAACTCTCCCAATTTTATGGCACATTCTGTTGCAGAACAATTGACCTGAAAGTCTTGTTCTTGGATTACCTTCTCAATTTCTTTCCGCGTAACCATTTTAAAACGCTTCATAGCAAGAAGGCGATTTTCTAATTCATCGCTGAATACGGATAAAATTGTTTCAGGAACTCCCACACCTTCAAAAGGATAAATAGCAAGTGTCTTTTTTTCTCTTTCTTGGGCAAGACCACACGTCATCACAAGTAAAAAGGTGAAAAATTTAATAGGGTAATATTTTTTCATATTCATTATTATTTTTTAGAAATTCTGTTTCTAGTTGTTGCGTGAATGTTGTTTTCACACTGTCTGCCATCTTTTTCAATGCAGCATCCGATGCACGCTCATCAGACATTTGCGATCCTTTTACGTCCGGCATTGATCCGGAGAAGATGATCCCATTTTGATTGGAAAAATAATAATTCATCTTCGCCATAGCGGTTGCCATGGTATGAATATGACCGGATATTTCAGTATCAATTTTCACGGATAGTGTATATTCAGCATCCGTTGTATCATTCAGGATAACAGCATTCATTTCATTCTGCAAGACCTTTATAATTATCGGTTTTACTCTGTGATGATTGGTTTCCTTCCCCAGTGATAATTCACTCAAATCCAAATAAATATTCACAGGTTCTTGACTTACGTTTACAATGACCGATGGCAGAGACGGTTGAAATTCGGTAGTAATAATTTTACTAATCTTATCATCACCCACCCAATAGGATAGATCAGGTTTAATTGAAATCTGTGTTTCTGCATTATTAGAAAAAAAACGAATGGGAAAACGAGCAGGAATAAATCCGCCATCAATTTCAAATCCGGTTTCAATCTTAATCTGGTCTCGCCACGTATTAAAAACATTTGCTGTAATGGAATCTTGATTTGGTACAACCACAATACGCATGAGACTCTCTCGAATATTGAAGCGAAGTTCAGCATCCAACTTGATTGACTTGAAATCTGAAAAAGGATCTTCAGCACGCAAAGTTTCACCCAAAAACGGTACGATTGTCCGATATGCGTTAAGGAATAACATCAAACTCTTTACAGGGTCAGATTGCTTTAGCTCCATTCCGTTTACATATTCTTTAAGAGCAGACTGCACAGCCACCTTCATGGGATATTCATAGTCTGCCACTGCCAATCTTTTATACACATAATATAATTCATTATCTTCCCATTCTCCCACATGCTCTACCCTATGCAATACCGTTTCGGAACGAATGTCTGAAATAAGATTGAATGACTTGTCCAAACTAGATTGCCAAGATTCTCCCAAAGATTCCTGTTCTTTAATATACCTTTTTGATTGAATCTTTACGTCGGCGCGGATAGAATTAGAAATTTGCTCCACAGCAATATTGTTGCATTCTTTTACGTAATCCTGCCTTCTACCAGATTTTTCAACTTGGCCGAATCCATGGAAATAATCAGCATCAGTTCGGTATTCAGATATAAGCCAATATGGTGGTGTTTCTACGACTACTTGTCCTTCGAGCATTGTTTTCGCAGAAATAGACTCCATGAACACGGACACCAGCAAAACACCGATGATGTCGTATTTGTATAATTGCATATATAAGTTACCCCACTATTTATGTGGGTAAAACCATAATGGCTTTACTGATTAGTTTGAGACTTTTTATACTCCTCTAATCGAGAATGAAGATCGTTAAAAAACTCTGTTTTTTGGAATTCAACCCAAAGTTCTTCATCTTTTTGCAATTCATCTACTATAGCTAATTCAGGATTCGGAGAGGTCATCAATACATAAGCACGGTAAACACTACCGTCTTTTTGTACATCGCTAATGACTGTTTTTGTATTTTTTAACATAGCATCCGATGCACTTCTTGTAGCCACTTCCCAGCTTTGCACAAATTTTGAATGGTCATTAAAACCAGTTTCTTTTTTAAATCGATCACTACCAGCTTCACCAATATCTTCTGCATTCATGCGCAATTCTCCACGGGCAGCATTTTTTGCTTTTTCTAAAGCCGTGCCCATATCACGACTGGTTTCATTCCCCACACCACCAATAAATCCAGTAGGTATTTTAAAATTTGGGTTGAGATACCAATCTGGTATTCCTGTTGAACCGGTTGGTTTGACAGAAGGAGTAAGCGGAACAGATTTTTGTTTCTCGTACTCATAAATTCTGTTTGGTTTTTGAACTTCAACTTGTTTTTTGGGCGGTTCCGGTTTTGGTTGTGGTTTTTCCCCGCAACCGATTATCATCACTACAAAAATTGCAGTTAATATACTCATTATAGTTTTTTGCATTATTAGTCTCCTATTTTTTATACTCTAAATGTTTGTATAATATTTTCGATGCTTATTCGATAAATCTCAATCTGCACCGCCAACGGAATTTAGCAATGTGGCCTGTGAAATCCAATTCAGAGTTCAAACTACTACTCCACCATCAATATGCAAAACAGCTCCGCTGATATAGCTGGCTTCATCGCTAGCTAAAAAACAATACAGATTTGCCACATCTTCCGGCTGGCCCCAGCGTTTTAACGGAACTTTGTCCCCCATCATTTTGATAATCTTTTCCGGCATTTGGGCTGTCATATCCGTGTGGATGAAACCGGGTGCCACCGCATTTACACGA
>Ga0187833_10005671_pt1 | contig 11710 bp, 17 predicted proteins | sample ETNtaG_37_FD_167968 | JGI IMG/M metagenome (GOLD analysis project Ga0187833, IMG submission 167968) | Marine microbial and viral communities from oxygen minimum zone, Eastern Pacific Ocean - ETNP2014_SV_400_PacBio MetaG (Illumina Assembly) | ecosystem: Environmental > Aquatic > Marine > Hypoxic... | reverse complement strand
TGTAAAGGGCCATAGATTAATTTATCTTTAGGAAATTTATACAAGAGCAGTTTTCCATAATTCTCTCCATCTGACCTTGCAGCAAGCCATGAGATCATGTTATCCTTTTTAATTGGAGTAAATGTAGTCATTAAGACAAATTCCTCTTTTTCTTCTCCGGGTAGCTTCATAATAATGTAATATGGCTCAACCTCCACTTTTTGGCCTGTTCCATAAACCTCGCTTGGGATCTGCCAGGCATCCTCTTTATTATAAAAAACAGTTGGATTGTTCATATGATAGTTGGAATAAATTGCTGACTGGACTGAGAATAAGTCCTCAGGATAGCGAATATGGTCTTTTAGGGGCATATCATCAAAGGGTTTAAATTGATCAGGGAAGATTCTTTTGTAAGTTTTCACGATTGGATCCTCTGTATCAATAACATAATAGGTTATGCTGCCCTCATAAGCATCCACAACAATTTTAACAGCGTTTCTCAAATAATTTATGTTTTCATACTTTTGCGAGTAGGGAAAGTTTCCAGTAGCTGTGTAGGCATCCTGGATCCAAAAGAGCTTTCCTTCATCTATTACAAGATAAGGATCTGAATCGAGCAAAAAGAAAGGAGTTAATGTTTGTATCCTCTCTTGGATGTTTCTTTTGAATAGGATTTTGCTTTCTGGGGTGATATCTGAGGATAGTAGGATTTTTACGTCTGCGAATCTTATGGCCATGGCAAGCTTTCTAAAGAAGGATGATAGTGTTACACCCCCCTTGCCGCTATATTGAGTATATTCGTTAGTGCTCCCTTTTGGAAAGTCAAACTCCTCTGTATCTGTATTTACTAAAACATAATTATTGTCAACCTCCCCATAATAGATTCTTGGCTCTTCCACCTCAATGGATTTGTCTTCTATAGTGTATACTGGAGGAATGTCCTTAATTAAGTAATTAGGGAGGCCCTGAGTTGTTACAGAGTTTACTGGACTCATCACTACACCAAAACCGTGGCTGTAGACCATATGGAGATTCACCCATGTTTGCGCATTAGATGCTATCTGATCCTGATTTAACTCTCGAGGAGCTAGCATAACCTGAGTGTATTTTCCATTAATTGTGTATCTGTCAACGTCAATTCCAGAGAGATCATAATATAGACGGATCTCTTGAGTTTGCTTGTATGTTTTTATCAAAGGCCTATAATCCAAAATTCTCACATTGTCAATGGTTTCTTTTGCATTTTCCAGGGTTTCTCTAGTCATGTTCTGTGCTACTGCAAAATCCTGCTCCTCTACTTCATCAAGGCCATAGGCAAGGTTTGTGAATCTTATGTTATTTTCAATGTACTCTTTTTCCAGATTGATTTCATTTGGACTCACAACTAATGATTGTACAATGCCAGGGATCACTGATTGACCAATAAATGTAAACAAGAGATAGAGAATAACCATAAAAGCCAGCATATGTCTCTTCTTAAGTCCTTTAGAAAAGGCCCATCCAAAGAATACTACAGCTACGATAGCTGCAAATATCATTAAGAATTTAACAGCTGGAAGGAAAATAACAACATCGGTGTAGCCCGCTCCAACAACAATGCCCTGCTCTGAGAACATAACGCTGAATAACTCCAGGTAATGCTTCACAGCCAACATGAGAAACATGAGAGCTATTAATACGCAAAGATGGATCTTGGCTGGATTCTTTATTTTTGAAAATTGCTGCTTAAAGTCAAATGATTTGTAGACAGTTTTGACATCTGCATCATAGGACGCTGTTTGCTTCTCAATATCTGCTGAAAAAAGAGAGCGTATGAATTCCTGGAAGTAAAAGATAGCAACTACGACTGTTGTAAGGAGGAGGGTTGCAAAGATAAATGTCCAGACAAAAAGGAAAAAAGGCAATGAAAAAACATAGAAAGCAGCATCTTTGCCAAGAATAGGATCTACTAGATTAAATGTGGTTTGGTTGAGGTATTGCAAGACTGTCAGCCATGCGCTTGAAGAGAACAAACCAACAAATAAAGAGATGACTGCGATAACTGTATTGGTTTTTGCAAATTTAGAGGATTGAAACTTTGAGGCTACTGCTAGATTAATCCTGACAAAGATGTAGAAGAAAATTCCAGTTATTAAGAATAATGTAATTTTAGCCCAGAGTGATTTTGTGAATATTAATGAAAACCCTAAAGCATCAAACCAAAGAAAATCCGTATAGAGTTGGGATAGCTTTCCTATTGAGAGAAAGAAAATAATAACTACTGTTAGAAAAATACCTTTTAGATAATTCTTAGGCTCCCCCATGCAGTGAGGTAGCGTTGAGGGGTTTATAAATGTTGCTTATCTGTGAGACTCAAGTTCTATAATTACTTTTCTTTTCTGTTTGTTGATTGCATCGAGTATTTGTTCAAGTGGAGCATTTTCATCGATTCCAACTACTCTTGGCACTCCTGGATTGGAATCACTCATTTTTTGAAGATACTTGTCAAGGGCCACAGTTGGCGTTATTATGGCACTCCCATGTCTATTTCTCATTAACTCTCTTTCCCTGTTTACTAATCTGTAGGCAGTTAATCCTCTTCTATCTGGATAAAAATAGAGAATATCTCTTGCTGGTCCAGGATGGAAGTGGTAGAGAAACTTTCCTAAAGAGGGGATAAATTGTCCAGATTCTTTTCTCTTTTCTGGGCGCATACTTTTATTATACACAGCATGCATAATCGTACCTTCTGAAGTTGCAAAATCAAAATCCTCATTTGGATGGCAAGTAAGAAAATAACCTGATTGAGCAGTTTCTGGAACTTTTTGAGGGCAATTATCCTTTGAGCTATCAAGGCGAACAAGGATATCTCCCTCAACATCTTGGAACGGATCGAACTTAACAACATAGCAATCCTGACCTTTAAAGTGCCCAGATTTGATTCCACCAACAGCTTTATAGAAATGATCTGATAATGTGCATTTAATAGCAACCCTTACTATCTCACCCCTATATTCTTCCATTCGTCCCATAACTGCTTTTTAGGGATATAAGTTATTACATGTTGTTATAGAGAGTATATAGGAATTAGAAGGATTATTGGAGAGTGAAAAGGGTTTAGTTAGTTCTCGGAAAAATACCTGATTTTTTGGGGAAGAATATTTAAACAATAACCCTTATATACATAGAGTATACATCATGTATACATGGTCAAAGCAATGATAAACATTTCAAAAAAGGCAAATCAAGTATTGAATATTGTTAAGGCAAAGCATAATCTTAAAGATAAGTCTCAAGCAATTGATTTTGTTGTTCTAGAGTATCGAAATGATTTATTGGATCCTCCTCTTAGACCTGAATATATAAAGAGGGCTAAGAAGATTATGAAGGAGAAGACATTTCATATTGGAACAGCTGAAGATTTTAAAAGGAAATTTTTAAAAGATGTATCAGATTGAAGCAAGAAAGAAATATAATAAGATCATAGCCAAACTTCAACAAAAGAACCCGAAACAATTGCGAATAATCCAAAAGAAATTAGAAGAAATCGAAAAAAATCCTCATCGATTTAAAAATTTAAGATCACCACTACAACATCTAAAAAGAGTTCATATCGATAAGCACTTTGTGTTAACGTTTTCTATTGATGAAGAGAATAAAAAGGTTATTTTAGAAGATTATGAGCATCATGATGTGATTTATGGGGTGCAGTTTTTTAGATAGTCTTGTTTTTTTCTGCATTCTGCTATCCTCATTTTTCATTCAGTGCTTCCTTTTGATTCCACATTAAAACCAAACTTTTCATGTTTTTGAGCATATTCTCTGTCATTGGTCTCAAAGACTAATCTTATGCTTTGATCTTGGAATGTTGTTGGAGTTGTATAGAATTTGATAAAGAGATATTTTTCAGGATCATGATATTTCTCTTGGATTACTGCCCGATAGATATCACTCTCCTGACAACCAACATGAGGCACACCTAATCCTATCTTTAGCAGCCATCTAAACGACCTTGATAAGACATTATTATCAAATCCATATATGATAGTTTTTCCATTTCCAGAAGGCATCTCAAACAATTGCTCAGATCCCCAACCATATACAGAATTAACTATCTCACCTTGATAAGCATCTGACCGATCAAATAGTTCCATTGCTTTCTCAGCAAATTCTTCAACTGTTTTAGGGCGGGTTATCCTTGCATATTCATCTCTTCTTTTATCTATATTTCTAGATATCTCTTCATCTTTTGATTCCAGTTTTTCAGAAAGTTCTTTCAATGTACTGCTGGTCGGGTCTATGTGTAACATCAACTGCAATGTTCTTGCGTATAGATCTTTCATTTTAATCTCCAGATCCGTATAATGGCATATAAGGGCAATCTTTCTCTTCACTCACATCTTTCATTGTTCTTGCAAACTGATTTCTTTTTATTTTATCTGCTTCTTCTCTTTTGTTTATTCTTGCCATAGCTTCAATTAATAAGTCTTCCAATTCTTCTGGTTCTTCTTCCATTTGTCTCACCTAAAGTGTTCATCATCAGTCAAAAACTTTTCACTGCTGATGGTTCTTATTATGTTGTGCACACTCTTTGTAATTATACTGTGTTTTTCCTCGATTTCACCTATGAAATCATACATCTCTTTTGGATTCTGGAATATTCCTTCAACCAAATAATCATAGCCATCATTGATCTCATACAGGTTGTTTATGTATTTGTGCTTTGAAAGGAACTCTTGGAGTTTTTTCCTTTCATCGTAATCTACTTTAAGGGCTATCATCGTCCTCATGGTAAACCCGATCTTTTCAAAGTTTACAAGCATCTTGTGACCTACTAGGCCTTTTGTTTCAAGTCTATGCATCATGTCAAACAGTGTTGATACAGGTATCTTCGTTACTTTAGCAACTTCAGTCAGCTTTTTCCTTCCGTCTTTCCTCAGCTCTTTTATGAGGAGTTTATATTTTTCATCCATGACTATTCCTTTTATTGCATAAAAATAGATTAATTATCATGAGTAATAATCTGTATGGTTATTAGAAACCCTATCTGTAGTCTCAGAATAACCACTATTATTACATCTTGCTGTTTCACTATGCCTTCCCATCGAACTAAAACATTCTACATGATGAGATGTATCATCATAATTGTCATTATGGTACTCACTATGGCTCCCGTCATTGTGGTCTGTATGTTTTTTCTCCCTATTACTCTTAGTTTCTTTGTACGAAGAACCCCAAAATGCAAATTTATCCTTTTGTAGTCTATTACTTAGAATTCTTACTAATCTTGGATTTTGTAAGTCTTCTAAGACTACTTGCCTTCCCCTTAAGGGAATTACTCCTTCTAACATTTTTTGTTTCATTTTATTTTACCTCCGCTTTTGAAAGTTCTATATCCACTGCTTTTTTGATATGATTGAACATTTTTTTGTATCCTGCACAGTAATAATCCCTATCAAGAAAATTTCCTTGCCTCATATAGCCATTGCTTAGACATCCTGAATTACATATTGGAACATATTCACACACTTTACATTCATCATTATACTCTCCTCTTTTTGTCTGAAGATTCTTTCTCAAATCACTTTGCAGGATTTCACTAAGTGATGTCTGATTAATATTGCCTAATCTCATCTCTGTGACTCCATCAAACCTTCCGCAAGGATAAACATCGCCTCTAGGTCCTATCGAGACGAATGTATCTTGGCATGATTCTTTGAAAGTGCAACACCCATATGGCATTTCAAGAGAAACATTCCCGATCAATGTATCAAACGGGTCTAGCCTTGAAGTAAACTCTCTATCATGAAAATACATATCGAATAGATGTATCATAGCATCAGCATATTCTCTTGGTGTGATTCCTAGTTCATCATAATTTAGATCTGCTTTTCCTGACCTTATGAGAGGATTTATTTTTGCATTGACTTTTATCTCTTTTATGAACCCATATATCTCATCAAGATGATTGATATTCTTTTTATTAAGGACAACAATAAATCCTCCTCCAAGTCCTGCATCACATGCTCTTCGGATACCTTTTGTTACATCATCAAAACTGCTTTCTCCATTTCTATATGGTCTTGTCTCATCATGTGTAGATCTTGGACCATCTAGACTGAATCCTAGGCCTACGTCTTGACGTTTACAAAAATCAATCACTTCTTGGTTGATAAGTGAGCCGTTTGTTTGTATGCCATTATCAAACTTACATTCTTCCTGTTTTCCTATCAACCATTGGTAATAAAGAGCCCTTTCAAAAAAATCTAATCCTACTATTAGGGGCTCCCCTCCATGCCAGATAATGCTACAATGTCCTTCTTTTTGGTTCTTTGCCAGTTCTTCTGTCATCTTTTTCAATGTTTCATCACTCATGACACCATTCTCTGCTTCTTCTTCTAGATAGCAATAACTACATGAGAAGTTACATCCATGAGTTGGTTTCACAATCGCAGTTAACGGTTCTCCCATTTTGATTCCATTTTATTTCCGATTTATTCGGAATGATTATGGTAGGTCTATAAAATATATATACTTTTACCAATTATAATTATTATAGGTAATTATGTAATTACTAATAGAAAAGTATTTATATAAGTCCTACTTTACCTATGAAGAATGAAGAGAAAAGTCAACCTAGTTGGAATAAACACATTAACTGTTAGTCTACCGAGTAAGTGGGTTAAAGAGCATAATATCCGCAAAGGAGACGAATTAGAGATGCGTTCTGAAAATGATTCTCTTATTATTGGAGGTTCATATAAAACTCAAAAAAAAAAGAGATTGCGATCCATATCCCTCGTTTCGAGGACTATCTTAGAAGGTTTCTTTCAGGGCCTTACGTCAAAGGATATGATGTTATAAAGGTGAAATTTGATGATATTAGGGTCTATGATAAGATTCTTGAGGATTCTAAGATGTTTATAGGTTTTGAGATTATAGAGAATACCCCTACTTCTTGCACATTTGCTAATGTATCAGGCACTCTTGAGCAGAATTTTGATGTATTACTTTCAAGGCTTTTTACGATGGGAATATCATTTCATAAAGAGCTTTTTAATAGATTGCAGAAGTCCCAGTCTCTGACTAGTTTTATAGAGTATGAATTCAATGCAAATAAGCTGAATTATTACTGTAAACGTATTCTCCAGACTACTAACATGAGTGATAAAGTCTATTCTCAGAAATCCTTGTACCTCATAACTGTCCTTCTTGAAGAGACAGTAGATTCATTGAGAGATATTGTCATTGTGGCTGATGGCAAGAACATAAAGCTAAACAAGAATACAATAGAACTATTCAAGATAAGCTTGAAGACTCTAGAGTTAAACTATACTCTTTTTAACCGTATCATCAAGGGTTCTGACAGACTTGATGAGTTGTCTAAATTCAAGGATCATAAGGTATTGACCAAAAAAATTGCATTCATGACAAAATATTTTAATGGTGACAAGTACAATTCGTTTATAGCAGGCAGGCTTTATGATCTGTCTATCATATCAACACATATCAATGAAGAGATGTTTTACTGAATTAAACAAGATAGGTTGTTTAATTATTAATAGTTTTCTATATTTTCCACCCTATAAATACTTATAAACCTAAAAGGATTCTCTATGTCATATGGGGTATTTTACTGATTGTTTGGATTTATTTGCTTTGAAAGACGATACTTACAGAAAGGTAGGTAATGATCCTCAAGCATTCAAGAAATTCTTCTTAGCTTATCTCATTGTAATGTATGGCATGATGGCTTTTATTGGAATTTTTGCAGCAATAGGAGTTAGTTTTTTTATGCCAGAAGGAATTCCTTTTCCACAATGGGCTGTATTGGGCATTCTTGTGGTTTTTTTAATATGTCCTTTTATCTGTTTTATCTTTACGTATATTATCACACTTATACCTCATGTGATTGGATTAGCACTTGGTGGGAATCCTCGGAGTTACAATGATTTTTTCAAGGTGATTCAATATAATTATCCATTTGCTTTTCCATTAACTGTTCTCTTCCAGAACATCTTTGGTCCAGTCTATGCTGTTTGGTATTTTTTTATGCTGTATAAAACATACAGGATTATCCATAAGCTAGAGCCGCAACAAGCTGGTTGGGCAATTGGGATTAACCTCATTATCTGCCTTGCTTTTGTAGGTTTAATAGTTCTCGTGGTGTTTTATGTTCTGACTTCCTATCCTTGGATGATGCAAGGCATGAATTTTTAGTTTTCGAACTCTTCGAAAATAACAATGTTTTTTCTTGTAAAGGCTTATTAATTCTGTTTTCAATTTACAATTATGGAATGATGGTTGGTGGAGTAGAATGATATTGGTTATCAACTAGTAGTAACATTTATATAAGGTGGGAAATTTTTCTTCTTATGGCAGAAGTATTAGAAAGGTTTGAAAATCTTGAAGGTTATAAATCTCTTGAAAGTAGAGCTATTGAGATTATAAGAGATGAAGCAAAAGCAAAAAGGATATTAATATTCCTGAATAGTGCTTTTAAGCTCATCATTGACTCTGATGATAATCCAGATCTTCGCCTTCGTCCTTGTGAAAATGAGGAGATTGATTTCGAGCTTTATGCTGATAGTGGAAAAATTGTTGCTGTAAGAAATGATAGATCTGAAAATGGAGAATTAGAAGCAAGGTCTGATTATTCCCTAGCATTAATTCCTCTTCGATGGGATAGGCTGGCTGCGCGAGAGGATGAAGGAAGGGTAAGGATTTTCTACAATCAGTAAACTATATTGATGATTTTTTAAAGTATATTCGGAAAGGAGATAGAATGGCAGAAGAAACAACCTTAATAGCGTATAATAGTCAAGAAGGAGATCGTGTTAGAGTTGTCCATGTAGTTGGTAACAAGAAGGGTGAGGCTGACATGCCTGTTTATGATAAAGATGGCCCTTTTGTTAGTCCTACTGATCCAAAGGAGAGAAAGTTTAGGGTTGATGATGTAGGCCAGCACTATCATGTTAATCAGCTACAAATCTATGAAAATGGAGATCAACTAGATTCTGTAGATGTTGCTGATGATTTTGAACTCTCAGAACTTGAGGAGAGTTTAGAAGACTTGCAGGATCAAGAAGCAAGTGCTGATGAGGTTTATAATGCACTTAGTGAGATTGTTGAAGAGTTAGTCTGAGGTTTCTATTACTTCGTTGTTGAGGATTTTGCATGTTGCTACTGGTAATTTTAGTTGATCACAGTATTCAAAAACTCGCTTATAGGAATCATCAGTGATATCATTTATTGTATCGAGAGTAACTACTCCTGATTTTGATTGAGCCTCAACCCAATAGTGGACTGGGAGGGCAGGAGTCTCAGGGTTTAGACCGATTGTTCTTTTTATATCGAGCTCCTCCTCCTCTTTGAGAGTTAATCTCCCTAGAGTTGTATGATAGATCCAAGGATGTTTTTCCTGCTCATCCATGTTCCAAGGAGGAGTGTTTGCAGCTATCTCCTCCCATATTTCCATGGGAAAACTCTCGAATCCTACAATGGTTGCTGGAATTGAATCCTGGATACATGATTTTATGAATGTAGACCTTGTCATGCATGCCCTCATGGAGTATTCCAAACAGAATAGTAGTTCATTGCTGAGTCCGAGAGTCAAAGCTCTCTTTTTATGAGGTTGTAAGCCTTCCATACCATAATCTGGAAAGGATTTATAGACTAGCTCTCTGAGTTGAGGGAGATAATCCTCACTACCAGATGCTGTTCCTTCGATAACCTGTCTAATTTCTGGGTTAAATGGTTCAACATAGGATGGTGGAGGAATCCATCTGCCCATTGTAGCATTATACATACCAAGATTTATTCGCTGTGTTGGTACAGATTCTACAAATAGGTCATACATCCCTTTTGGAACAGCAGCCACCAAAAAAGGAGGGAGATCACTATCAACTCCTACTTCATCCCAATCAGTAATATGTATTCTCTTACCATCCAAACTAGGCATTCTAAACCAATATTCATGGATTTGGTCTCTCATTCTATTCGAGAATTAAATGGCGCTTAAAAAGGGAATGGTTTTAGACCATAACTCATATAAATAACAACTAAAAATAGTTATCATGGTTGAGTTTAATCCTGATGGGAGCCTAAAACTTCCTGAGCATATTGTTAAAGAAAAAGATCAGAATAAAGATCGATTAAAGACGCAGCGATGTATTAAGATAAAAAGAGAGTTAGTGAGTGTGGAATCACCAAAGAAATGTGTTCTGCATCTTACTCTGTCTGAGGGGATTAGTGATGATCGATTTATAGACACGATCCACAAGGAGTTTAGTGAAAAAGCAAGTGTTCCTTCTAGGATACTTAAGGTAGGGGATAGAAAATTTGAAGTCCATATAGGAACTGATTTTAGGAGGTGTAGTGATTGCAGAACATTACGATGCCAGTATCGTGAGTTTTTAGATGGCAACATGATTGATGTTAAAGGTGGTTGCACTTTTGAAGATGATAATTTTAATTATGAGGATTATTTTGATTATCTTATTTATTGATTTTCCTCTATGTTCTTCAGAACCTAAGACTCTAATGGCGACTTTTTTATTAAGAAAATGTTTTTTTAGGCATTTATCTATCTTGTTTCCTATTTTTTCAAAATTGGGTTGATTATCATAGTATACTTTTGGAATCTTTAGATTAAACCAAGGCGTTCCTGGATAGTCTATCTTTTTAGAAGTTTTCTTAAAAGTTTTAAGTTTATATTCTGGGATTGTTATTTGGTATGTTTGCATGATTGGAGGATAATTTTGGAGTTTATAATGATGGTTGGTTTCTCTTCTGAATGTTAATGTATAACAAAGTTTTTATATTCTTCTTAGATTTCATAGTATAATGTCCATAATCGAAGAAGCAGAGGAATGTCTGGATCAAGGATTAAATGATATCCGAAACAGTAGGTATGGCCAGCTTAAGTATATTGGGATTGAGTCTTTATCTGTATTGGTTGGAGCTGCAGTGGGAAGTGTTGCTAGAATGACTGGAATACCTCAGGTGATAGTAATTCCTTTTATCCCAGATTCTTGTGGTATGATCTCTGTTGGATCACGTAAGCTAATGCAAAGATATCTTAGTGAGAGAGCAAAGTATCTCATAGGAGCAGCTATGACATATTCAGATGTTATTTATGAGTTTGGGAGGGAGTTACTTGGGTGATTACCTATTCCTTACAATTTTCCAACCAAAACCATACGTTGGTATTTCTTCCTGAAGGCTATAACAGGCTTTGGGTTCAGTATATGGTCTCCATTACAGAAAGGGATACCTTCAAGATCTGGGCATTCAGAAACAGGTAATCCATTTAAAGGGCTATGCTCGAAAACTGCTTGTTTTCCTCTGTATTTTTCAATACGATTGCTAAGCTGATAATAAAGCTTTGATATCCTACAAAATCCACAACTTGGCCTGTCGACAGTACTAAACATCAATTGTCTCGTGGTTTCTAGGATAATGCCTTCATAATTATCCTCAGTGATAATTCCCTTAAATCCACTATACTGAAAATAATGATCAATACTATTGAATCTGGCTTTATGGACTAGTCGTATAGCTTTTTGTTGGTTTTCAAGTCTATATCTTAGGATAAAAGGATTTTCAATACCAGAAGCTTCTTTTAATTCATCTTCTCTTTGTGTGTTATGAGCATAACAGACTATGACTGCGTTTGGGTGGGTTTTGCTTAATTCATTGAGATCTGTGGGAAGATTAACAAAAAGCATGAAATCATCTTTTTGTGGATCAG
>Ga0187833_10005670_pt1 | contig 11710 bp, 19 predicted proteins | sample ETNtaG_37_FD_167968 | JGI IMG/M metagenome (GOLD analysis project Ga0187833, IMG submission 167968) | Marine microbial and viral communities from oxygen minimum zone, Eastern Pacific Ocean - ETNP2014_SV_400_PacBio MetaG (Illumina Assembly) | ecosystem: Environmental > Aquatic > Marine > Hypoxic... | reverse complement strand
CTCACAACCATCAACATCAAACTTCTCAACCTACGCAGGAATTATCCTAATAATCCTACTAATCGCTCTAATAGCCTTCGCAATCTGGAAAATCAAACAAAGAAGAAAAACCAAAATAAAATCCCCTAAACAAATATTAAACGACCGATCAGACAGATACAAACAAAGAATGAAAGGCGAAGAAGTTAGGAAGAGTGTCGATAAGGTTTAGAATTATGAAATATAAAATATTTCTCACAGAAGAATTTAAAAAAGACTTCAATAAATGTGATAAATCAATTAAGGAAAGAATTGAAAAAGAGATCGATCAGCTAGAAGAAAACCCTTAAATTATAAATTTTTAAGAGAAAAGAAAGTAGACAATTATAGATTTTATTATTTAGTTTATGAAAAATATGTAATTGTTTTAATTGTTGGATTAAGCAAGAAAAAAGATCAACAGGAAAAAATCGATAAAATAAAAAATCTCCTTAATGAATACGAGGAAGAAATAAAAAAGAAATTTATCTTTTAGATTCTTTAAAAGAATCCCAAGATTCAATTCTTCCATGCTTCACATCTTCTAAACCCTTAACTAACTTAACAATTAATTCATCTCCTAACTCAACTCTCTCTCTAAGCTCTTCAAGTTCTTGTTTTGATATACTCACAGTTTCCATAAAACATACAAGCTAAATCATTATTTATACTTTTCCATTCATCTCCCCCAACAACCCATTAACAAACTCAAAATCCCCATCACCAATTATGACGACATCATAATTTCTCTTAAAATCATCGACACTCTTCTCAACATTCTCATTCAAAAACCCAACCTTAATCAAATTATCATATTCAAACCCTTCAACCATTTTAACATCTCCAACATTATCTCCCAACAACAAAACGTTCCTTTTATCAACTAACTCCGAATAAATCTCAAGATCTTTTATCTCCATCTCATGTTTATTAAGAACATGGATAATTTTCTTAAAACTCACAGCCTCTCCATTTTCATCATACTCAAATTTATTCCCAATAACATGCACATTATTACTTAATGCAGAATTCTGCTCCATAAATTCGCTAACCAAATCCCCAAGACTCGCAGTCATAACTATCAAAGGAATCTTATTCTCATCAAGACTCTTTAAAAAACCCACAACACCTCCTCTAAACTCAGGGTATTTCTCATCAATCATCTCTTTAACACAACTAACAACAATTCCTTTATTAAACCCAGACTCAATCAACAATTCCTTATGAGCTCTCCACCATTTATCCATCTTCTCATTCTTCTCCCTCCATTTGATATTAGGATCTATCTCAATAGGATGATACTTATCAAACAACTCATGAGCCCTCTCAGCATAATCTTCACTCAAATACTTACCATTCCTAAGATGTGATATAACCGACCCTGCCCTATTCCCAGAATAAGTAGCCCTAGTAAGAGTCTTATCAAAATCACTCAACACATGCAATTTCCCAACTCCTCCAGAAATAAATTCCTTTTTCTTTTTCTCAAACTCTTCAGGATTAGAAATAATTATATTATCTTGGTTCATCTTTCACATCACTCTTTTCTTTTTCATCCTCCTTAACCCCTTCCATATCCTCCAATGAAACCTCTTTATCCTTCCCCTCATCAACCTTCCCATCATTTTTCTCCCCTTCACCCACTTTCCCATCTCCATCTTCATTCCCATCTCCCTTCGGCTCCTCAAACTTAACCGGCGACTCTCCTCCCAACGCCCTTATCTTCCCATCCATCTCCTTCATCAAATTAACCATCTGAACCTTCTCCATCTCGATCCCCTTAGCAACTTCATCATATCTATGCAACTTAGCAGCCAACTCCGACAAAGAATTACTAAGATCAAAACTCTTTATCCTCAACTCAGTTGGCTCCATAATCTCAATACTAGACGGCAACGTATTCATCACAAGAGTATACAACAAACTCAATCCATCAATCTCCATCTCAACCTCGGCAAAAGTAGTAAAAATATCCTCACTCACTCCAACTTGTTTCTTCTTCTCTTCATCAATAACTGCCGGAGGATGAACCTTCCTATTAATAACCTCAATCCCCTTATTCTCTCCAATCTGATCCAACAACTGCTCCAAACTAATCCTTATATGCTCCGCCGGACGACCAAGAATTTCATATATAAACAACGCTTTAATTTTATCTGCCATTTTATTCTTTTATCTTTTCACAAAATGGCAGGTTTGGAAATTTTCGATTTACATTATCTGCCATCCTTATAAAATCTACAAAAAAGAGTTTTTAAAGATTTTGACATTCAATACCCAAATCCTTTATCATAACTCTTGTGATTTGTAAACCATTCTATTATCGTTGCATTAATCTCTGTCTTACTCAAAGGAATAAGTCGCTTCGCAATCGGCTCACCAAAAGTAGGATTTATTTTTATCTGCTCAATAATCCAATCAATCTTCTTTTTAACTCTATCATTTTTTAATAAAGAAATATACTTAGCCTCTATATCATCATTAACAAATGTAACCACAACTTTCTTTCTCATACTCCAAAAATAACAAAGAACTTAATAAGATCTTCTCAGCATAACTTTCCTAGCAAATTCTGGATTCCAAATGTAAGTGATAACTCCATTTTCAGAAATAATTATCTTATTAATCTCTTCCAAATAATTAAGCACAGTAAGGTAAGTTGACCACATAATCTTTCTAGGCAACTTTTCCCATAATCGCGTTTTATTAAACTCCCCACTATTTTCATCAATAACTTTCTCAACCATCCTAACCGTCTCAAGTGTCGGCGATCTTAAATCTCTATTTTTATTATTAATTAATTGCTCCATACATACCTATCAATTGATATGTATATAAAACTTTCCCATCACTCCAATTTCCTAAACATAACCAATATGCTCATAATCACACATAGTAATGCAAATGCATACAATGAATAGCTTTTAACTATTTCGGTACTTGACCTATACTCCAAATCTTCAATCCTATTCTCATTAACATTCTCTACTCCAAGAGTTTCAATATCCTTACTACCTAATTTTATAGTATCAAGCCTAACAACATCTCCACTCACCAAACTCTTCTTAGGAACCACAATCTCCAATTCTCGAACCTCTTCTTCCTTCTCCAAAATCTCAATACCTTCATTAACAATAAACCCATCTCTCAACTTAACAAAAAGCAAAGCATCCCCAATAAAACTCCTATAATCCTCTCTAATCCTCAACTTAATCTCTCCACTAAAATTCCCAGGACCTGCAACAAAATTATCAAGATAAAACTTACCCGACTTCCACTCATCAACTCTATCATCACGCCTATCACTCATAACATTATCATCATCCTCAATCCACAATCTAACATCATACTCTTTATCTTCCAATCCAGAAAACACAATCTCGATATCAAACCTCCTCCCATTCACAATATCATCCTCATCCCATTCCATCCCTACCTCAATTCCATTTTCCTCACTATCATTATTATCTTCCCCATCACTATCTACATCAACACCCTCCGAACTAATATTCATCAACCCATACTCCTCAAAATAAAAATCTCCCTGATTCCTTATCTTAACAGAAAAATTATTCAACCCATCATAAACCTCATCAATCAAAATCCCAAAAACCCCTTCGCTACTCTCCGAACTATTAATCGCCTGATTCATCCAAAAATTAGTACTTTTCCACTCATTTTCATAAAACCTCTCGGCAATATTCTTACTCCCATTAACTATTTCAAACTTAATATCATAAACATCTTCTTCAAATCCCTCCAATCTAACAACCATATCAAACTCTTCATTATATCTAATCTCGCTAGGATAATCCAAACCCGCAACTAACTCCTGACCAACAATCAAACCAATAGACAAAACTACCAACATCACCATTAATAATAACCTCAAACTTTCCCCCATACTATTATCACACCAAACAACTTTTTAATAATTATGAAACTTCAAATAGTAATATTTATATCTTTGTTTAACCTAATAAAACAATGCCTTACTATAAAACAGAACTAGAATCAGGCCACACTTTACATTTTAGTAAAGAGGATGACAATTCAGCTCGTAATCATGCAATTACATATCTAGAAAAAGTTAAAGAGCTATATCCCAACCAAGATCCACCAAAACTTTTTATTGACCGAGGAAATGAAGATCAACAAGACTACAGAGAAATACCAATGAATAACCAACCTCAACAATCAACACCTACGCCAAATCACACGAACTCCCCATCGGATACTCTTCCAACAAACTAATCAATAACAATCTATCTGGCCTATTTATATATCCATCTCCATTCAAATCAGCATCAGAATCAACATGAGGATTTCCTATACTCTCACAATTATTAAACAAGTTAATCAATACAAGAACATCAAAAGCCGTCAAAAATCCATCAGGTTTAAAATCCATCACCTCACAATAACTATTACTCTCATCACAACTTCCCGGAAACCTATCTCCATTTATAGCATTAACAACATTAAGAATATCCGTAGTACCCACATTCCTACATTCAGACTTAAAATCTTTTATATATCTATCAACATCTCCAATATCCACAACCCCATTCCTATTTATATCGGCCCCACCACAATGCAACCCCTCAACAACCTGAAGAGCCCTTTCCACGTCTACTATCCCTCCAATCTCTGCAACACCCGTATTTGGATTAACACTCTGCTTTATTGCAGTTCTAACTTGATCAGACGTCAATTCCGAATTCTTAGACAAAATCAATCCAACCAATCCAGAAACATAAGGTGTAGAAAATGAAGTCCCCTCCACTAACTCGTAACTATTAAAAGGTGTTGTAGTTAATACTCCTGGATTCCCTCCTGGAGCAGAAAAATCTAACCAACTACCAAAATTTGAGAAATCCGATTTCGATCCATTAGAATCAACAGAGCCAACACATAACACACTATCAAACGCGCAAGGGTATACCTCTTCTCCGCTGTTTTCATTTCCAGCTGCACTTACAAATACTACATTGTTTGCTTCGGCATAATCAACTGCACCCCTAAAGTTCTCTGAATACTCACTCATACCAGCACTCAAACTAATAATATCTGCATCATTATCAACAGCATAATACGTAGCATCGGAAATATCCGCATCAAATATAAGATTCTCTCCTTCAAATTGCGGAACATTACTTATTATCATTCCTTCCTCTCCATTCAACGGGAAACTAACCCTTAACGGCATGATCTTACAATTCGGACAAACTCCAGAACCTCCAATATTATTATCACTCTTACTCGCAGCAACACCCGCAACATGAGTCCCATGACCCACATTATCAAAAGGAATATCATCTTTATCAAAATAATCTACTCCCTCAAAAGGAAATAAACCTCTGGATCTAAAATATTCAATTGGACCAGTGCCCACATCAACAAAGTCATACCCAGTCCCCTCAGAACAACCATCAACACAATCACTTAACATATTATCCCTCAAATCTTCATGATTAAAATCAATTCCACTATCAATCACTGCAATAACCACCTCAGAACTCCCTCTTTCAATATCCCATCCTTCTTCAGCGTTAGTAATCTGATGGGCCCACTGCTCACCATACCTCTCATCATTAGGAACAAAGTCACTATAATAAATATAATTCGGCTGAGCATACTCAACATTAGAATCCATCTCCAAGTCCAAAACAGTCTGCAATGTATCATCAACTCCTTTCAACAAATAACTCCTCTCAAAAAGATCAGATGCCTCTCCCTCACCAAAATACCCAGCAAGAACCTCCTCAGCTTTTTCTTTATTTATCTGTTCATAACCTTCCACTAAATGATTCCTCAATATCTGGTTAACAGAATCTTTATTAGTATTAACTGAAGAACCCTCTCCCTCTCCTACAACACTCCCAAAAGAAGTACCTTTTTTAAACTTCACAATAACATGCCCTTCCATAAACTCCAATTTATCACCTTGAGGAGGTTCAACCCCCGACCCATAATCATAAACCAAAACATCTCCATAAACCATACTCACTCCATATCTTTGCCCTTTCTTAAGCCGATCAAACAATCTACTACTAAAATATGGATGATTATTATACGTTCCATAAGGACCATCCGGATTAAACCAGTATTTACTCTCAGAATATGAATAAACATAATAAATATTATTAACAATACTATCCAAAGCATCTGTCAATGGAATATCCTCTTCTATCTCCTCAGTCCAATAAAAATAATTCCAACCCGCATCAAAAACCACTCCCTCTCTCAACTGATCAAGCGTAAACGGAGTATTATAAACCGCCTTACCCGTAATAACATTCCCACTAACACCTCCATTAGATGGAACCAATCCCAATCCATCCTCAGATTGAAAATAAAAATAAACACTAACTATCAACAACATTATAATAACAAATAAAACAATCAATCGACAATCTAACCTCTTCTTATTCACCATAAAAATAACAATTCAAAATACTATATAAACATTTTCTATCCTGAACTTTTGCGTTTTAAGTGGGGGCCCTGTGTAATTAAAAGGGGTGGGCAAAAGTTCAGTTAGGGGACTTTTAAGTGTAAAATGCAAAAGTCCACCTATCCTCAACGCTACCCAAAAAACTGCGCAAACCTCTTACCCTTTTCCTTAGCCCTCGCAAGATTAACCACATAATTCTTCCCACTATCCTTCAAATATTTAGGATGAAGAAAAAACCACCCCTCCCTATTAAACCGAACCGCAATAACCGGCTTCAACCCAAATATATCTGCAAAAACCATAAACCGACTAACTTGATCCTTAGTTATATATTTAATCGGTTTCTTCGATGCTTTAACTTCCACACAATACTTCCCATTCCCTTTCTTCCCCGCAATAATATCACAATCTGCATTCTCCATCATCCCACTCCCTGCAACCCTAACCGCACGAAAATGATTATCCACAAATATCTGAAACAACTCCCTTTCTACCTTACTCCCTTTTGCTTTATTGTTTGGCATTTTGTTCTCCTTGACTTGACAAAATGACAAGCTCAAAATCTATAATTTTGTTGTTTGGCATTTTGTTCTCTTGAGATCAACCTCCAACTAAAAAACAAAAAATATTATTTAAACCTATCCAACCCAAATCCCCAATCCAATACCCCATAATCCCAACACCAATCCCAAACCAACCTTCTTCCAATCCTTATTATCATACCAACCCCCAAAAACTACTAAGAAAAAAACAATTCCAACCAACCAATTGAACATCAAGTCATTATAAAAAACCGAACCAAACCACCCTAAAACTCCAGCACGAGCAACATAATAATCAACACCAACTCTCCGATTAACCAATTCAACAATTAAAATCAAAAAACCAGCAATCAACAACTGATTAAGAAGGGGCCACTGATTCGGCAATATCATAACCCTCACAACAAACAACAAAAAGAAAACCCAACTCCCCAAAGCCCGAACATCTCCTAATAATTCTTTCAATAACAAATTAAAATTTTTCATTTTCCCTTCAAATTAATATACACTATAGTAGCCAACGCTCCAAGAGTATTAAATATAATATCCCATGCAACATTATAATATCCTCCAACACCAGTCTCAGGTAAAAACAACACCGGCAAGAACTCAATTATCTCATTAAATGCCCCCACTCCCATACTCGCAAAAACAACCAATCCACTCACAGCAAGCCAATGAGCATCCTTCTTGAAATATCTTTTAGCAATCTGATAAATCATACTAGTCATAACAACATAAAAATAGAAATGAAGTAAATGATCATATCTAAACAGCGTAGTATCTCCCGTAGTAAACAAATTCACCAAAATACGTGCATAAACTCTAGGCTCTCCAAGCAATGTCGAGCCTCCAAACATATGCGCTATTCCCCAAACACTCAATCCAACCAAAGTCAATGTACTAAAATTATATTTCTTATGAAGAAGACTAAAAACTCCAATAAGAATCAACATAATAAAAATATACCAAATAAATTCATAATTCCCCCGATTCAAGAAATGTAAAGCAAATAATATCAAATAAGTAAAATTAAATACTAACACTAACCACTCACTTTTTTTAACCATCTTTTTTATCCTATTTTTTCTTTCTCATACAACCAATCACAAATCCCGAGCAAACAACGTCCGTCTCTGATTCTTCTTAGCCCTATTTATAGCAATCTTCAAATCCCCCCGAACCTTCTCCTCAAGCGCCTTCTCAACTTCCTCTCCCACATTCCCAATAACTCCTTCTTCATCAATCTCCTTAACTACTTTCCTAATATTATTTTTTATTATTATGTTTGCCATATTACAATTTCCCCGAAATTGGAACTACTCTAATTATTACAATTTCCCCGAAATTGGAACTACTCTAATCCTACATCACCTCTAATCTTTTTAATACTTTCTATAGCAACCTCAAAAAAATCATCCAATTCCATAACTTCCTCGATCTCCCTAACTATCTCTCTATGACATCCAGCCGCAAAATTCTTGTCCTTAAACTTCTTCCTAAGACCCTTAACCACCATCCCTTCAATCCCTCCACGCATCAAAGCATAAGCATGCACAATTCCAGTAATAGTCTCCGAAGCAGCCAATATAAACTCCTTCTTCTCACTCCTTTTCTTATCCAAAAGCCCAGCACAATCAAATCCATACCCATGACTAACCAACAATTCAATAAACTCTTCATCAAACCCAGCCTCTCTCAAAATCGCAGGAGCCTTAGTCAAATGCTCCTTACTATTATCTTTAGTCAACCCCCAATCAACATCATGCAACAACCCCAACATCCCAAAATACTCCACATCCTCTCCCAACTTCTCAGCAACCCCTCGACAAACCGCCTCGCTCTCCAAATAATGAATAATATCTTTCGGATCAGAATTATATTTTTTAACAAGTTCAAATGCTTCTTCTCGTGTTATTGGTAATGTCATATTATCATTAAAAACATTTATCTAATAAATCTTTAGTTAATTGAATAGATTCATCACAATGATGTTGAAGATTTATTGAGGAACTTTTTTTAAAATAAGCATTTATCACCTTTTTGCTTCTTCTCTGAACTGCTCTAACTGCCGGAACAAAATCTCCATCTCCAGAAACAACAATTGCAATATCAAACTTGTTATCAAATGCACCTTCAACCATATCCACAGCCATGTGAATATCATCTTCTTTAAGCACATAATAGTAATTATTCGTTCCTCTAATCTTTCTCTTCAATAATCTACAAAGAATTAGATTAAAATTATCAATCCTCCTCAACTTACTAAAAAATCTTTCTTGACTAATAAATTTACTAGTATTCTCTATTTTATCTAATTTAGCATTATAATAAAAAATAACAACAATCCTATTATTCTGCCCCAAAATATCAGAAAATTTTTTAAAGTCAAAATTAATAAGCTTTTTAGATTCCTCGTAGATGTTCCTTAATCCATGATAAAAATTATTCCCATCAATAAACAAAGCAACTCTCATAGTAAAAAGTGCCCGCGCGTTATCACTAACCGCGAGCGTATATACTTAATCCAGTAATTATTAGTATTTAAAATTTTCGTAGAATTGTCATTTCCCCTTCCCATCACCCTTCTTCTTATCCTCCCCATCCAATGGCCTCATAAACGGAAACATAATCACATCCTTAATACTATCCTGCTCCGTCAACAACATAACCATCCTATCAATCCCTAACCCCAAACCCCCCGTAGGTGGCATTCCAACTTCTATAGCATTAATAAAATCCTCATCCAACGGATTCGCTTCCTCATCCCCCTTATTTAATGAAGCCTGTTGCCCCTCCAACAACGACCTCTGCAACTCAGGATCATTCAACTCACTATAAGCATTTCCCAACTCAGCCCCCATACAAAACGGCTCAAACCTCTCAATCATCCTACACATTTTCTCATCCCTATGGATCTTACACAACGGAGTAGTCTCAAGCGGATGATCCAAAACAAAAGTCGGCTGTTCCAACTTCTCCTCACAAAAATGCTCAAAAATCGCCTGCACATTCCATCCCCAACTCTTATCGTCCTTACTCTCAATCTTATTCTTCTTAACAAAACTAGCCAATTCCTTAGCACTCTTCTTATCCACATCAATCTTAGCATATTTCTTAATACAACTCGCCATACTCATTCTCTTCCATGGCCTCTTAAAATCAATCTCCTTCCCACGAAACTTAACTTTAGTTGAACCATTAACTTTCTTAGCAACATACTCATAAATCTCCTCAAACAAATCCATCATATCATTATAATCATTATAAGCACAATAAATCTCCATCATACTAAACTCAGGATTATGCCACCTATCAATCCCTTCATTCCTAAAGTTCCTACTTATAGTATAAACCTTATCATACCCTCCAACAATCAACCTCTTCAAATACAACTCCGGACTTATGGCCAAAAACAAATCAATATCAAGAGCATTCAAATGAGTCTTAAACGGCTTAGCCGCCGCCCCTCCATAAACCGTCTGCAAAAACGGAGTATCCACCTCAACTATCCCTTTCTTCTTCAACAACTCCCTAATAGCATCAAGTATAACCGTCCTCTTATCAAAAACCTCCCTAACTCCCGGATTCATAATCAAATCCAAATACCTTTTCCTATATCTCTCTTCATCATCTTTAAGCCCATGCCACTTCTCCGGCAACGGCAACAACGACTTACTTAAAACCCGACTTTTCTTCACCAAAACCGAAACCTCTCCCGTCCTCGACTTCATAACCAAACCTTCAACACCCACAAAATCCCCAGCATCCACATACTTCTTAAAAATACTAAAATCTCCATCACCAGTAACACCTTTCTGCAATATAATCTGCATCCTCCCCTTACTATCCTGCACCGTAGCAAATATCAACTTCCCCAGATTACGAACAGTCATAACCCGACCAGCAACCCTAACCCTACTCTTAGTCCTCTCATCATTCTTCAACCCCTTATACTTCTCCTTAACATCCTCAGAATAATCCTTAACATCAAACCTATGCGGATAAGGATTAACCAACTCGCGCAACTCCTTCAACTTCCTCTTTCTCTCATTAACAATCTGTTCTTCTCTTCCCATTTTATTTCTCCAAATCCCGTTTAATCTTAATAATTTTCCGTTTCAAATCTGGAATATCTTCTTTAATAATATTCCATATAATATCTGTATCAATTCTAAAATAAGCATGGATTACAATATCTCTAAACCCTGCAATCTTCCTCCAAGAAACGTTAGGATATAGTTTACGAAATGAATCAGGAATATTTTTAACAGCCTCACCAATAATCTCCAGTCTTCTAACTGTAGCATCTCTTAAATCCCGATCCAATGATAGACCTTCTTTCTTAATTTTGTTTGTCGATTCTTCAATTAAAACAATATTCTCCAAAATATCTGAGATAAATAAATTTATACTTCTTTTCATAATATCCTTACCTCCTCATTCAAAACCTGATTTTTTATTAATGGATGTATTCCATTATATGTTATAAGATCAATCTTTCTTCCAAGTTTATCCTCAAGTTCAAACTTAACTCCCACAAATTCAAAACCCATACCTCTACTCGGCTGTATCAATATATCAATATCACTATTTTTCTTCTGCTCCCCTCGAACATAACTCCCAAATATCCCAGCTCTCTTTATCCCATGCTTCTTCAAAATCCTAACTATATCCTTCTTAATCTCATCAA
>Ga0187833_10005668_pt1 | contig 11713 bp, 10 predicted proteins | sample ETNtaG_37_FD_167968 | JGI IMG/M metagenome (GOLD analysis project Ga0187833, IMG submission 167968) | Marine microbial and viral communities from oxygen minimum zone, Eastern Pacific Ocean - ETNP2014_SV_400_PacBio MetaG (Illumina Assembly) | ecosystem: Environmental > Aquatic > Marine > Hypoxic... | reverse complement strand
CGCTTGAAAACAGCCGCCATTTAGGGCAAGTTGTGAGTTGTGGATAAAAAACAGAAGGGATGAGGGGATGAAATGGCGGTTAGGGATGACAGGAGTGATGTGAAACAGACAACGGCAGGGTTTCGAGACCCAAGACACCACATCTGCCAAAAGCAAATTCCTATCCCTAGATATTCAGATTTCAATTTCTACATAATTAGTATTGGTTAAATATTGACCAAGTAGCATTCACCAATGATATCAATAAGGTGAGTTCTTGCCGTATTATGTAACATAGTAATTACCGAGATAATGCAGTCATGCCTAAAGGTTCTAGTGGGCGTATAGTGATCGAGGTCGAGCCAGATTTCAAAGACGAGCTATACACAGTCTTAGAAAAAGAAGGGTTGAATATGAAAAGCTGGTTTGTCGCGAATGCCCAATTTTTCTTAAAAAACCGATCTCAAATGAGTTTGGGTTTCGTTCAAGAAGAAGAACCCGATTATAAGAGAGGGGGAAAAAATAAAAATAATGAAACCACCTAAAAGTGCAATTTTATCACCGTTTAATCCAGAGAAAGTTGCTTTTGGCCGCCATGAGACATTCGCACTTAGATACGGTTGGCTTACTAAAGGTTTCCAAGCACTACTAGCAAGTAAAGATGGCCGCATATTCGATTCTGAAGATGCGACAGTCGAACTTGGTGTCGGGCGCAATATGGTTCATGCCATACGATATTGGCTTCAGGCAGCTCGTCTTATTGAGCGCAAGCCAAAAGGTGGATTTAATCCCACAAAACTCGGCAAACACCTATTCTCTGAAAATGGTTGGGACCCGTACCTCGAAGATGAGGCTACTATTTGGCTTGTCCATTGGCTTATTGCTTCAAATGCAGAAATGGCTACCGCGTGGTATTGGTTCTTTAATCGTTTTCATAAGCCAGAATTCACCGGTGAAGAGATTTCAAGCTCCTTACTCGATTTCGCTAGACAACAAATTAGCGCGAAAACCGCAGAAACCACACTAAAAGGTGATGCAGCACTTATCCTTAGGATGTACGTTCAATCTAAGGGTAATACAAACAGACCCATAGAAGATGCGCTGGACTCACCCCTAGCACTCTTGCGGTTGATTACACGAACGCAAGAATCAAGAAGCTATGTATCAAAGCCTGATACACGCGATGGATTGCCTCTAGACATTTTTGGTTTTGCCGTTGCTGAACTCTTTAATACTCGTGCCGACAACATGCTGCCAATTGAGTCGCTTATGTACAGTAATGAGGTTTATCCCGCCGTAGGTTCTGTATTTCGCTTAACAGAAAATGCACTACTGCGTCACCTAGAATCCTTGATTCGTGAGATGCCTGGTAATTTCGAGATTCGTGAGACAGCAGGTATACACCAGATTTATAAACTCTCTGACATCGACCCAATAACGTTTCTAAAAAATCACTATGGTAGGAAGCCAAGGAAGGTGGCAGCATGAGTATTGAAACTAAAATTAATCTTAATACCCACTATACACGCTCAGTTAATCTTGAGCGTGATGTTGATTCAAGAGGTGTAGTCGAAGCCTATATCCCTACCTCGCGCGCCCTTTCAACCCTCGGTCGAATTGCTGAAACATTCGGCGACCATGAAGCACCCCGTGCTTGGGCACTTGTTGGCCCGTATGGTTCAGGTAAATCATCCTTTGCCGTATTTCTTTCTCACTTATTAGGTCCATCAATTGATCCAACTCAAAAGCTGGCAAGTAAGATATTAAAAGGAACCGATGCAACCATAGCAAAGTCCTTTGCATCTGAAATCAGAGGTTCCGACGGGTATTGTCATGTTCTTTTAACAGGCAGCCCTGAGCCCTTAGCAAAGCGTTTCTGTGAATGCCTGTTCGAAGCCGCAGAAAACTTCTGGGCAAGTAAGCGAGGCAGGACACCTGCCATTGTCGATAGCCTACAAAAGCTCGCTCGTAAAAATGATCCAAAGGTAACTGAAATTCTCGATCATATTGAAGAGCTACAATACTATGTTGCCAATGCTGGTGGTAAAGGTGTACTGATAGTATTTGATGAGTTTGGTAAATATCTTGAGTATGAGGCACGGCATTACGGTGCCAATGACATCTATCTACTACAGGCTCTAGCTGAGCACGCATTTTCTGGCAATGATTCAAATCTTTATATTTTTGTATTATTGCACCAGGCATTTGAACAATATGCAAACGGACTTGGTGATACGCTAAAAAATGAATGGGCCAAGGTACAAGGTCGTTTTGAAAATATCCCTTTCCTAGAATCTGCTGAACAGGTATTGCGCATTGTCTCTGCGGCATTTAATCATCAGTTTTCTGGCAAGGAACAAAAACTAGTTCGTGACTATGCAAAAAATGCTGCATCAATTCTACATGCAGACTCAGCCTTACCAAGCGTCATGGGGTTTCAAGCTGCCAGCGAAATATTTTGCCAGTGTTATCCGCTTCATCCTGTTAGTGTGCTGTTATTACCCGTCTTATGTCAAAAAGTGGCACAGAATGAACGAACATTATTCAGTTATTTAGGTAGTAATGAGACCCATGGTTTTAAAGATAGTCTTCGTCAACTCCCAAAAGTTGGTGAGTGGATTTATCCTTGGGAAATCTATGATTATTTCATTCTTAATCAACCCGCTGCGTTAACGGATCACTACACACACCGACGTTGGGCTGAAGTAGTCACAGCAATAGAACGCTTAGGTGATGCCGCTCCTGAAGATATTCAACTATTAAAAACTATTGGGCTGTTGAATATTATCGGTGTTCAAGGCGGCTTTAAGGCCTCTAAAAAAATTATTCGACTCTGTTTGAGTGAAGACATTAATTTTAATAAAACTATTAAGTCACTCACAGATAAATCGATTATTCAATTTCGCAAATTTAGTGGCGAATATCGTGTTTGGCAAGGTAGTGATTTCGATATGGATGGTGCTGTCGAGCAAGAGGTCGCCCAATATGGACAAATAGACCTAGCGGATGAATTGAATAAACGTAAAAGCTTCTTGCCCATTGTTGCACGTAAATACACCATTCAAAAAGGTGCCTTACGCTACTTTCAGCCGATATTTGCCGATGCCCAGAATCACAACAATATCCCAAGCAAATCAAGTACGCCTCGCATAATCTTCTACTTGTCCGCCACAAAAAGTGATCAAGAAATATTTACTCTGGAAGTTATCACTCACTTTGGTGATATGGACCTTGTCGTACTTTGTCAAAATGGCAACCAACTGCGAAAAGTAGTTGAGGAAGTCATCGCATTACAACGGGTTCGAGTAAATAGACAAGAATTAAATACTGATCCTATTGCTCAGCGAGAATTCAAGGATCGTCTTGCCTCTGCTGAATCTAAGGAAGACGAATTACTTGCTAGCTTAATTGAATATCCAGAGGATCACGTTTGGTACTGGAATGAGGAAGCGTTCAAAGTTAAAAACAAACGTGATCTACAAAATCACCTTACTGAAACCTTAGAGGCCGCCTATTATCAAAGCCCAATTATTCAAAATGAATTAATCAATCGAGATGCGCCATCTGCCCAGGCAAACGCAGCGCGTAATAAGCTCTTATTTGCAATGATGCAACATGAAGAAAAAAAGGAACTCGGAATTGAAAAATTCCCTGCTGAAAAGGCGATATACCGATCTGTTTTACGCGAGACGAAATTGCATAGAGGTGATAATAATGGAGTTTGGCAATTTGTTGAACCTACTAGAAAGACTCCTTTTTACCAAGTTTGGAAACGGATTAATGAATTCTTAGATTCAACTGAAAAACAGGCAAAATCTTTTGCCGATCTCAATGATGAATTGATGTCACCACCCTATGGAATAAAAGCCGGAATTTTACCAATACTCTATATTGCGGTATATCAAGTCTACCAACATGAACTCGCCCTCTATGAAGAGAAAAGATATCGACCCTTCTTTGACGAGGAAATGTTAGAGCGGTTTGTAAAACGACCGGATTTATTTACCTTCCAGCGCTTCAGAATTGAAGGTTTAAATGCTTCAATCTTTAAACAGTATTCAAAAGTCATACACAAAGACACAAAGAAGCGAACCATATTAGATTTAGCAAGACCACTTGCTACTTTTATGGGGAAATTACCAGGCTATGTTCAAATAACTCGTCGTGGTTTAACAAAGAATGCGTTAGCCGTCCGAAATGCCTTTAATTTAGCCAAATCACCAGAACAGCTGCTCTTTATTGAATTGCCAAAAGCACTAGGCTATGAAGGTCTACATGAAAGTGCAAAAAAATCAGACTTAGAAGGTTTTGCTAGTGCTTTAACTGACACCTTAAGAGATCTTGGCAGTGCTTATCAGAACCTCCTCGAGACACAAAAAGAGTTATTAGCTCAGGCCTTTAACCACGACTCAAAGTCATCACTGACTGATCTCCGTCGTCTAATATCAGGCAATTGCGAAGGTTTAGAAAACTATACGGTAGATACACAAGGCTTGCGAGCTTTTATTATGCGCCTAACAAAGCAATTAGGTACCGATCAGGAGTGGTTTGAGAATATCTTGATGTTTCTTGGCCATAAACCTTCAAAAAAATGGCTTGATAGTGACCAAGACGCAGCAGAATACAGGTTGTCTGATTTTTCTCGGCGTGTAATAGACCTTGAGAAATTACGCCTCCATGAAAAGGATCGAACGGCAAATATGACAGGCGACTTTGATGTTTATCTATTGCGCAGTATTAAGAAAGGCGGCGATATCGTTGATGAGGTTGTCGCAATCGACGAGAAATCCAAAAAACTCATTAAGGATACTAGGGAAGAAATTCAATTAGCACTTGCCAATTTACCCGATAATGAACTCATGTTAGCCACCCTAGCAGAAACAGTGGATGATTTTTTAAAAGCTTATCGTGAAAACCAACAGAAAACCAACATAACAAATCACAAAAAACGTGGGCGGAAACCAAAGACTCTAGAAGATACAGCGGCATGACAAAAACATTTTTAAAGTTTATCGACGCACCTGAATATCGCCATGTTCTAGGTTTGTCTGGCGGTAAAGATAGTGCAGCACTGGCAATTTATATAAAAGAAAATTATCCAGCCTTACACAAGAAAGTTGAATACTTCTTCACTGACACAGGTTCTGAATTGACAGAGGTCTATGATTTTCTTGACAAACTCGAATCTTATTTAGGTAAAGAAATTAACAAATTAAGCAGTGGCAAACCATTTGATCACTGGCTAACAAAACATCATGGTTACTTGCCATCACCACAACAGCGCTGGTGTACGAGAGTCATGAAAATTGAGCCTTTTGAAGCATTTGTTGGTGATGATTCAGTAATTAGTTATGTGGGAATACGTGCCGATGAAAATCGCGAAGGCTACGTAAGTAGCAAACCAACAATAAAAGCGGTTTTCCCATTTATGGAGGACAATATAATCCGGGATGATGTTTTTCAGATATTAGAAAATACGGTAGGTATTCCAGAATATTATCAATGGCGCTCACGCTCCGGTTGTTTTTTCTGCTTTTTTCAGCGTCATGATGAATGGCTAGGTTTAAAGCGAAACCATCCTGTATTATTTGAAAAGGCTCTCGAAATCGAGCAAAGAATAAGAGAGAGATACAAATGGGGAGAGGGACTGGTTACAATCGATGAGGAAAAAACTTATACATGGAGCTCACAAGGGCCACTGGAAGAGATTATAAAAAGGGCCGAGAAAAGGGAGAAGGAACATTTAAACAAGTCGCTAAAGAAATCGGAGCGCTGGCAGGATGTATTGCGATATGACAATGAAGATGATGATCCAGAAGATCAGGCATGTTTGATTTGCTCTTTGTGAATAATCTATTGGATTAAATAGGTAGTTAATAGAGTTAAATAATATAAAAAAGAAAAATAAGTTAATTGATAATCACATGACTTTATATTCATTGAATAGTCAAAGCCTTAATTTTTCATCGGAGTGTCCTCATTCACGTTATTCTGGCTTGAAAGCATAGATTTGGCCCTGTCGGTCGATAGCTAAGCGAACTTTTGGGGTTGAGGACTTGGACTCCTCCCACAATGTTTTCTTCACCTTTTCGATTTCCCAAATAGGTTCGTTAGTCGTCTCTAAATTCATATACTGTTCCACGCATAGTGCCGTTGCTGTCTCAAAAATCGGGAAATATCCAACGGAGGTCCTGAGTTCAGAAGCAACCGTTTCTAACCCTTTCTCAATGGCTTCCCATTCGATACGTTCTGCGACCGAGTGAACTCCAACATCACGGCAAAAGAAATAATTGCGAATCAAAACTTCTCCGCTTTCATCAGGATCGCAAAGAGAACGAAATCTGCGCCCCGCTGAAGTAAGGCTGTATCTGGTTAGACCGTGCCGCTCCTTCTTTCGAAGAATTCCGGCATCGACCAAGAGTTCCAATCGGGGTATCAGGAACCATGACCAGGGTTGCCCAAGGTTTAGCTTTTCACGAACATTGCGCTCAGTAATTTTCATCAACTCATTCAGGCGAGTTCGTATTTTGGCATTATGAGGGTGACCAGAACGTATCTGCCGGGCGGATAAAACGTGCTTCCAGCTTTTCAGCAGGAGCTCGACGCGATTCTCGACTGTTATCTCAAAGGTTGAATCGTCTGGAATCTGCCCAAGAAAAGCCCAAAGCCAATCACAGTCAATATCCAGTAGCCAGAGACCAAGGTAGAGAGCGTCCCTGTCACCGAGCTGAAAGGGATCGTCTGCTGCCCAGCCAGTGGATAAACTTAAACGCCCCCTGGCCAACAAAAGATTCTGATTTTTCTTCACGAGTTTCAATGTGTGCGCAAGCGATAGCGCGTCATCAAAATAATCTTGGGTCAATGCACCTACAGAGGACTGCAACGTCGAGTCTGCTAATAGCAGGTCTTGGTGCTCCACCTTGAGAGGTTGTCCCCTTTCTATCGCTTGTCGGAGCGGCGTGTATCTCGGTGAGCCCGGCTTGTTATACAGATAGTCCTTGAAATGCTTTAAACTGCCTCCTGGAACCTCGCGCTTCTCGGTGAGGAATACAGCAACTTTCTTGCAAACGTCCTCAGAGAAGATATTCCGGCTTGGATTTGTGTACGATGACGCTAGGAGAGCGTTCCCGTATCGCATCATGTAAAGACGGAATGTCAGGGCAACCCTCAATGCTCTAACCCTCTATCCCGCCGTGAGCTGTCACTCTCGGTCTGATTTCCGATATGAATGCCCGTGTGGTATCGCCGTGGCTGATGTAAGCCTGCCCTTGTGCGAGTTCCCTAAGCAGGTCGTGGGGTGAGAGCGCCTGCGTGCCGCTGGATATTTTTTCGGGAGATCGCCCCTTGGCGCTACGAAGCACAGCATCGATGTCAGATTGAACGGTTAATCTGTGCGCAATTACGCAATCCACTTGAGACAAAATCTCTGGGTGAATTGCGCTGGGTTGTTGAGAGGTAATCATGAGAGATAAACCGTGATTTCTTCCCTCTTTCACGTATTGAATCAGTATGGAAGTGCATGGATTTGCCTTAGATGGCGGAGCGTATCCCTGTGCTTCGTCGATGCAAAGCAGCGTGCGCGGTGGAGAAGACTCAATGGTTCTTACGGCTTCAGCGCGTTCGCTCTCAGAGATACCACTGTCCAATCGCAAGGTCTTGTTCGCTTCTGCGGCGGCGGATCGCAAATTGAACAACTGTCGAACAAGAATTGCTGCTATCAGGCTGCGCATCGGAGGCGGCAAGTGCCCTAAAAGGAGAATTGTGACCTCGCTAGCCCTAACCATCGATGACACCAGGGTTGGCGTCGATGAAAACAATTCGTCTCGGGCAAGGGTCTGTAGGCGGCTGCGAAGAGCCCTGACTGTTGTGCGTTCAAAACTGCCAGCAGTATTTGTCTCGTCAGAAAGATACTCAATGAGTTCCGAAAGGCCGGCTTCTTCATTCCCGGCGCGCTCCACCGAATTGTGTGTATACCCGGAGTTCTTCACTGCATCGAATGCCGCCAACAAGAGATGCCCAGTCGGGTCTTTAAAGAGATCGATCTCGAAAATATGGGCATAGTCCTCAGGCCGAATGAGTGAGGTGTCCAATGCGAAAGGCTCGTACCTCGACGTATAGAAACCTTTGCGCCGCCCTTCCGGGTAGTATGTTTTAACTGCTATATCTGTTTCCTTTAGACTGAACACCGCAATTTTTGCGGAAAGTGTCTTTCGCAATGAGTCATCTGGAATCTCTGACACCGGTACTGCAGCGTACTGGTAGATGTTGAGCGTGTCCAAAATCAGCACAGCACGGTCATTAACGTTAAAGCCGATATTTGCCTCGGGGTCCTTTGCGCCCAAAGCTTCGATGACAGTTCCTAGCGTGTAGGATTTCCCGGATCCTCGCTGCCCGAAGATCCCTGTTACCACTTCTCGGGCGAACCCCAACACGACCTTCGGACGCGAACCCTGCTCGCTCAACCGTCCGAGATTGACGTGAGTGATCACGTTCATATTCGCCTGGTTACAACCAAGACAGATTGTTCCGTCTTCATCTCGAAGACTAGGTGATACCTTGTAGCGAAGCATTTAGCCCTCCCTGGAGTCGCTCTTCAGACCCCCTCAGTGAACCTCAGTGAAAATCGTCTGCGCCGTTTTCAGGTCATCTGTATCTATGACGTAGGAGTCTCGACGTGCAGCATGAACCGCCCCCTCATTGAGGGCCGATATGAAGTTCCGGGGTAGACTGGCGGTTGGAGCGCTGATAGCTAGGTTCACCAACTCATCCAATGCCTCATCGGTCAACGGGTAGTATTCGAGACCACTTGGCACCTGCCCCTTTTTCTCTTTCTCTTTCTTCTTCTCGTCGTCAATGACGAGTGCCAGAAGGTCCTTCAAGAATTGTCGTACGTCGTCGTCGTGGGCTAGATATTCAAGAGGGTGAATATTGGCTTTGTTCAGTCGCGTGACGATATCCTGCGAATAGATGAAATCAGGTATATCCTCTTCGCCAACCGTGAAGATTGATACTATGAAACCCAGGACGTCGTTATCATCGTCAGCCAGTTTCCGAAATGCGTCATGAAATGACTCTCTACAGTCTTGGTTGCGAATGTTCTTCAAGCCCTCCATCTCGTCCAATAGAAACAGGTAGTACGTCCCCTTAGCGACGAAGAGTCGCATTATCCCAATAAGGACCCTGTACATTTCGGATACAGTTTCCATGTTTCTTGTCAGGTTGTATGAGGTGAGTTCGGACGCGGTTAGTGGTCCACCGCATAGCCATTTCCACAAAGTGATCGGTTCCCCCGCATACCCTAGCGCCCGGATTGCCCGGGCGATGTTGGCGTCACCGAAATCAATCCTCAGCTTGTCTTCGAGGTCTGGTCCAGCATTTGTCGCGAGATATTCGTCGATGATTTCCTTTATCTTCTCCAGGGTCAGCGCCTCCATCATCTGCGCATGGAGATGGTTATAGTTCGTCTTTTCCTTGAACTCGGCATCTATGAAACAGCACTTAACCTGATAGTCAGTGATTTTCTTCGCCTCCGGACTTTCCTCAAGTTGGTATTTGATATTGAACAATGTATGCGTCTTTCCAACACCATATTGTCCATAGAGATATTTTTTCGGTTGGTTACCCATCATGTAACGCTCGTGGATACCTTCAATAATATCCTTGTTAATTTTTTTCTTTCCGAAATACGCTGCGCGATCTTCCTCATTCAGGCGGAAATTTATGGAGAAGTTTTTTCTGTCACCCTTTAGACAGAATCTTTTTTTCAGCGGTGCGGTCATCTTTTTCGCTCCTATGCTCTGGATGTGTGTGGTGTTACCCGAAGGTCGATTGCGAGCTGCTCTAACTTGTCTACTAACACCTCTCCTTCGCCACGGGCCTCTATAACAATCCCAAGTTCGTATGAGCGGTTTGACCATTCATACATATTCGCCGAACCCAGCAGGGCGTACCGCCGTTCATTGGTTACTGCGACATAGAATTTGGCGTGAAGCATGGGCATGTAGATTATTGAGGCGGTTGGCAGCTCCTTGGCATCCCGGACAAATTCTTCGTGCGGACTCCCCGGCTCGGGTTCACGGGTGATGACGACGAGATTGACTCCTTGCATCCGAAGTTTCTGCAACAGCCTCTTTGTAGTTGCTGTTTTGAAGTTTAAATGGGTAAGCCATGGCGATACCCAATAGACAGTCCTGGGATTCCTTTCCCCAAATAGGCGTGCCAGGAAGGGCTCGATAACTCTTCCTGCACCGTATCGTAATTGGAGAAAGTCAGCTCTTTGCATGTCGTCCTAAGTTCTCTTTGTTCTTTACCGCAGCTTCGTGGTCCTTTCCCGGCACCAGTCATTCAAGCTGCACAAGCTCCGCTAAGACCTTCTTGGCAAGGTCAGGCGAAACGACCTGTATCTCCTTGGCTTCAATTTGAGAGTCCGCTTCCGATAATACGGCGTGGAATGCCTGCATGATGGCTCGTGGCTTCAATTCATCGTTCTTAAGGATGTCTTCAATAATCATGCGGCAGGTTTTTTCCGAAAAGGGGAAATAGGGATCGATGTCGGTACTCTCTGGCGGGCGGGCATGAGCCAATACGTCCCTTACAAACTTTAGTGCGTCAGTCATTTGCATCGGTGGCAAGATCATTACCTTTGTTCTCCCGATACGATCCTTCAATTCGGGGCTGAACCATTCTGGCAGCGTTTCAGTTGGCTGACCTGAAAACGACAGAATCATACTGAAACCAGTCGGACACGCATTGAATGTTGAGTGTAGGCCTGTGTTGATCTCGTCACGCACCCGACGTGGTGACTGGTCGATCCTTTGCAGTTCGTCGAGTAGCCAGATTAGTCGCGAATTGGTATGGTTCTGTGAGTTGGCGCAAAGGCCAAACATTCGCACGAGGGCAATCAAAATTCGGCTCGACTCTTCTGACGAGGTGATCTTTTTGGATATACCAAGTTTGCGACATTCGGCGACGGGAAGGGCCTCTGCGTGAAGCCAGCGCAAGGCTAGGTCTTGATCAACCGCTTCCCCAATTACCAGGACCTTAAGGGCGCTAACGAGATCAGATGAAGCGCTGAGCAAATCTCGCTCAAGGCGGACGGCCTCGGAGGATGTGCATATTTCCAGATAAGCTTGAGCTAGTTCCTCTCGGTCCAGTTGAAGTGCGAAACTCTTATAGACATCTACAAAGGAACGCGGATTTCTCGGGAACTCGCTGTATATGGTTCTCAGATTGCTTGTGCCTTGTCTGTGTATCTGGGCTGCTCGATTTGATAGGTAATAGAGTGTGTGGGTCTTACCCGCACCGAACCAAGACCAAATGGGGTGGATCGAAGAAGCATTCTGCCGGGACAGGTTGCGCAGGAGTTTCTCGATGTCCTCTCCGAATTGTTCTCTATCGGCTATGAAGTCGCACAAGGCTGGCTCTGGCACGACCACGAATGGCCATCGCTGTAGGCATAAATGGTTAAGCATCACAAAAAAAACCTCGACCGTGCTTCAGTTTCCGGTGCCGCGATGCCGATAGCCATTGCATTTGGTTCCATTTCTAGGTCGCGTTTAAGGGATAGGAATTTGCTTTTGGCAGATGTGGTGTCTTGGGTCTCGAAACCCTGTCGTTGTCTGTTTCACATCACTCCTGTCATTCCTAACCGCCATTTCATCCCCTCATCCCTTCTGTTTTTTATCCACAACTCACAACTTGCCCTAATTGGCGACTGTTTTCAAGCGGAGTTACC
>Ga0187833_10005666_pt1 | contig 11715 bp, 9 predicted proteins | sample ETNtaG_37_FD_167968 | JGI IMG/M metagenome (GOLD analysis project Ga0187833, IMG submission 167968) | Marine microbial and viral communities from oxygen minimum zone, Eastern Pacific Ocean - ETNP2014_SV_400_PacBio MetaG (Illumina Assembly) | ecosystem: Environmental > Aquatic > Marine > Hypoxic... | reverse complement strand
CTAGGTAACGATGGGTTTTTACGCCTTGATCGCGTCCTCTGAACTCACCTGCTCGGCATAGATGCGGGTCATGGTCAGGCTGCTGTGGCCCAGCAGGCTTTGCACATAGAAGACGTTCAGGCCATTGCGGACCGACTCGGTGGCGAAGGTCCGGCGGAAGGCGTGGGCATTGCACTTGATGCCGGTCCGCCTCTCTAATCGTTTCAGCATCTCTCCTACTCCCCATTCATTCAAGTCAAAGAGCCTGTGCCCTGGAGAGCGCACCTTGAGCCACTGGAGGAAAAGGGTGTGAGTACGCGGCCCAAAGCAAACTACTCTTTCCTTCGCTCCTTTGCCCCACACTTTGATCGTCTTCCGTTCGGGGTCGACGCCTTCCACGTCGATACTGGCTAGCTCGGAGCGCCTTAGTCCAGTGTCGGCTAGCATGGAGACTATGAGTTTGTCCCTGATTGTGGCACATTCGGCGAGGAGCCTAATCACGTCATCCAACTTCACGGCGTGGCGCAACGGCTTGGGCACTTTGGGAGCTTTCATCTTGTTTAAGGGGCTAGCTTCGATATGGTCATTCTCCAGTGCCCACATGTAAAAGGCCCGTATCGCTCGGTAGTAGGCGTGCTTTCCCCCTGGGCTGCAGGTGAGGGACGCGAGAAATTCAGCTACGTCCTGGGTGTTAACAACAATAACCGGCTTTCGGATTCGTTGGATGAACTTCTGTAGGTAGCTACGATAGAATTCGATACCACCATGACTCAAATTGCGGGCCTGCCGGTCATGCAGAAAGCTTGCCAACCACTCGTGATCTTGGTAGTCTTTGTTTCTGCCGTGGTGGACTGGCGGGGCGGGACTCTTAATCCGTAGGTTCTCGGTTCGACCCCGAGGCGGGTCACCACCCCCGGCCCGGTCACCTCGGGCATCCAGCAGGGGGAAGTGTCGGAACTGGTAGACGAGCATGATTTAGGATCATGTGCTGAAAGGCGTGGGAGTTCGAGTCTCCCCTTCCCCACCAGGCCTAATTCAATGCTCCGCTCCGAAGTTTGACTGCAGTTCTGAGCGGTGATCCCGCTGCCCTATTGCCACCCCCGGCGTTCCCGCCGGACCCGGCATTCCAGGTCGCGCTATTGCCGGTGCCGGTTTAGCCGGTGGTCTCAAACTTTGATTCGGACGACTGCTTGCCCCACATGGTAGAATTGGGGCACTCTACGCGTGCGTCCGGAATTCGACGGAGGTCACACCATACCAGCCTCAGGTCACCTCCTAGGATGCCAGTGCAGTGTGCATATTCCGCTCCGATGGAGGGCAAACCGCCCCAGACCCACACCCCCAGCCAGCCCTCCCCAAAGTGCCGCCAACCCAGTCGTCAAGCAAGTCATGCCCGGGCACAAGAGGATTGACCCAGATTGTGGCTGCTCCGGATGCACGCTGCTGCGCACTGTTCTCCTACCTAACAAATCGACCGCAACGCCCTATTTATTGGGCGGGATTTTGACAAGTGTAGGTGAGGCCATGAAAAACTTGCTGAAATGGCCTTTCGGGCTCTTAATCGTCGCCTATCTCGCCGTGACCATAGTTCATCTGTCCAATGGCATCGGGTTTGGACGGAGTTTGGCAGGGGGGGTTATCGATGCACGGGTTGCCGTCACTTGCCCGAGCAATACTGGGCTACTTTGGGACATTGTCAACCGGGATGCGCTCCAGGATTTTGGGCTCAGAGCAGTCTTTGCGTTTGGCGGAAGCTACTCAGACCTTTGCGAATTTGGCCTTGACTCTACGTTCGGTTCTTGAATACTCCATGCTCAACGGGCGGCACCCCGTCAGAAACCCACCCCAGGCATTCCCGCCGGACCCGTCCAGCTTCGTCTCGGTTCCTCCGGTACTTGTGAGGCCCGCCGGCTTCGAGAGCCACAGGGCTATGGCGAATGATATGGGGATTTCGCTCCGTTGCCACGGTTATCCACCTTTTTACGTGACCAACTGTGCCTGTTCCAAGAATTCTCAAGAATCTTAACAGGGTCCGGGTGCTGACTCCATGGAAGCGCAGGGGTTTGATCTGGCATCATATTGGTATAAATATTATATTTTGGAGAAATTCTCAATATGGTTTGGTCCGAGTGGACGTTCATAGGTTTTGTACTCAGCGGAATCAGCATTTCCTACGCTCTTGTAATCCTCTCCCTCAACGTGGAGCGGATCGCAGACGGTTTCCGAAACCGGCCATCGAGCAGGCCGTCCCCTTCTCAGCCATGAAGGTCTGGCATAAACGGCCGGGAGCTACCTGCCCCCCAGTAGCCTCTTAGTGAATCGGGGATAGGCCTGGGACAGCCCTGGGCGTCACAGGGCTATGGGAGCGAGACCAACATGCTGTCCCGAGGCCCGCCCGGAACCTCGGACCTCTTTCCCAGCCGCCGCGAGGGACTGGAAGGACCGGAAATCGGCCCAGGAGCAGGGATGTTCCCGAGGACCTATCCCCAAGGAAAAGAGCGCGCCGGTGCGAATGGAGGCCGATCCCTCTCCTCAAGTCCACCGAAGGCATAGCCATCGAGGAACCGGTCGGTTTCCTGGTGGACGGCCAGCGTCAGACCGGGATGTCCCACGGGACAGGCTGACATCTCTACGAAAGGCAACGTGAGGCTCCCATATCCTCCAACCGTGCTGCATCAGCAGGTTGGCTCCCTGCCTGGTGGGCCGCAGGGTACTGTGGAAGTGGAAGCAGGCGTCGGGGGCAGCCTTGGCCTCCGCCTGTTCGAACGGACCTTCGAGTCCACATCTGGGTGCTTCGCCGTCCGCCACTACCGTTCCCCGAAGATGTATTCGCCGGACCGCCCCTTCCCGTCAAATCTCCTTCTACCCGGCTCGACACCATCGCTCGCTATTGCTCCCTCGCATTGAATGAAACTATCTCCCTTCTCATGGGGTGACATCTTCACTGAACTGTTACCCGGTGTCATTATCTCTGAACTACCACAATGGACTTGGCCCTAGCTGGCACATAGTTTATACTGTCCGCAGTTTTGACCGTATCGGGGAGAAACGCTTGGGGCAGTGTGGTATGATCTCCGCCACTCGACGGGGTATCTTCGTTTCAACAAGTACGATAGAATACACAGGCAATCGGCCGGCACAGGACTTCGAATCATCTGACAACAGTGATAACAGGCGCGGGATTTCGAGTTTCCCGCTGCCCACCAGGATACCTGGCGCCGGAGTTTCGGGTTGAGATGCGCTGGGAACATGGGCCCGATTTTGGGCAGGTAGATTGAGGATTGATTCCATCAGCCAAGGAGGTAGGTTGGTAACTTTACTAGATGTGAAAGACCTCAAGACTTACTTCTTCACCTATGAAGGCGTCGTGAAGGCGGTGGATGGGATTTCCTACGAGTTGGAGCAGGGCGAGACCCTGGGCCTGGTCGGAGAGAGCGGTTGCGGCAAGAGTGTCAGCGCCCTCTCACTGATGCGTTTGATTCCCGATCCCCCGGGTAAGATTTTGAACGGCGAGGTTCTGTTCGAAGGTGAGGACATCCTCAAGATCGAAATGGACGATATGCGCCGTATCCGGGGCGGCAAGATGTCTATGGTTTTCCAGGAGCCCATGACCTCGCTGAACCCGGTGCTTACTATAGAAAAGCAGCTCACCGAGACACTCCAACTCCATAAGGGAATGAGCCGGGAGGAGTCTCGAAAGGAGAGCGTCAACCTGTTGGCCAGGGTGGGTATCCCCGACCCGGACAAGCGGGTCAAACAATATCCCCACCAGTTCAGTGGCGGGATGCGGCAACGGGTAATGATCGCCATGGCCCTAAGCTGCAACCCCCGCTTGATCATCGCCGACGAGCCGACCACCGCCCTGGACGTGACCATTCAGGCCCAGATCCTGGAGTTGATGAAGTCGTTGACCACCGAGTTCGGGGTGGCCCTGATCGTCATCACCCACAACCTGGGCGTGGTGGCCCGCTACGCCGACCGGGTGAACATCATGTACGCGGGCAAGATCATCGAACGGGGTTCGGCGATGGAGATTTATTCCAACCCGCGGCACCCCTACACCGTCGGGCTGCTCCGGTCGGTGCCCCGCCTGGACCAGCCTCGCCGGGCCAGGCTGGACCCAATTGAAGGCCAGCCTCCAGACCTGATAAATCTGCCGCCGGGATGCTCCTTCCGGGAACGGTGCCGTTGGGCCATCGACAAATGCGCCACGGAACCCCCCGAGTTGATGCAGGTGAACGACGGCCACGTCTCCGCCTGCTGGGTTCCCGAGGAGTTGGGCACTGAAGCCGTGCTATCCGGCGTCAGCGCGGAACCTTCCAGCAACGGCGACGGCACCTAGCCGGCTTCCTGCTCCAACGCGCCACCGGACAACCAGGAAACGGAGAGCGGTGAACAATGACCACATTGTCAGGCACACAAGCCAGCGAACAGTCACCAACCGCGACCGGTGAGGTTCTCGTCGATGTCAAGAACATCAAGATGTACTTCCCCGTCTCGTCGGGAATGCTGTTCCAGAGATCCACGGCCTACATCAAGGCGGTGGACGACATCTCCTTCGCCGTCCATCGTGGTGAGACCTTGGGGCTGGTTGGAGAAAGCGGCTGCGGCAAGACGACCACCGGCCGTTGCATTCTCCAACTGTACCGGCCCACCGCGGGCCAGATCTTTTTCGAAGGCCAAGAGTTGACCGAGCTTTCCAGCCGGCAATTGCGAAGCATGCGGCGCCGGATGCAGGTCATCTTCCAGGACCCCTACAGCTCCCTGAACCCGCGCATGACCGCCGGGAACATAATCGGCGAACCCCTGGTGGTACACCGGATGGTGAGCAACAAGGCCGAGTACCGGGAGAAGGTGGCGGACCTGTTGCAAAACGTCGGCTTGAACCCCTACATGGCCGACCGGTTCCCCCACGAGTTTAGCGGCGGCCAACGCCAGCGTATCGGAGTGGCGCGGGCCCTCTCGGTGAGCCCCAACTTCATCGTAGCTGACGAACCCGTGTCGGCGCTGGACGTATCCATCCAAGCCCAGATCATCAACCTGCTGGAGGACTTGCAGGAAAGGTTCAACCTTACCTACCTGTTCATTGCCCACGACCTTTCGGTGGTCCGTCATATCAGCGACCGCGTGGGCGTCATGTACCTGGGCCATATTGTGGAACTGGCGGGAAGGAACGACATTTACCGCGACCCTGCCCACCCTTACACCAAGGCCCTGCTCTCCGCGGTGCCCATTCCGGACCCGATAGCCGACTCGAAGAGGGAAAGGGTCCTGTTGACCGGTGAGGTCCCCAGCCCCTTGAACCCTCCCAGTGGATGCGTGTTCCACCCCCGCTGTCCCGTTGCAACGGATGAGTGTTCCCAGGTGCTGCCGGAGCTACGGCAGGTACGGCCCGACCACTGGGCCGCTTGTATCCGGACGGAAGGTTCCGGGCCGGTCTAACACTCCGCCATGGACCCATCGCAAATACGCAATTTCTGTATCATCGCCCATATCGACCACGGAAAGTCGACCCTAGCCGACCGCTTCCTTGAAATCACCGGCACCGTCCGCCCTCAGGACATGAAGGCCCAGTTCATGGACCAGATGGAGTTGGAGCGGGAACGGGGCATCACCATAAAGGGCAAGGCGGTAACCATGTCCCATCGGGCCCCCGATGGGCAGACGTACCAGCTCAACCTCATCGACACCCCCGGCCACGTGGACTTCAGCTATGAGGTATCCCGGGCCCTGGCCGCCTGCGAGGGCGCCCTGCTGGTGGTGGATGCCAGCCAGGGTATCGAAGCCCAGACCATCGCCAACACCCTGTTGGCCATGGAATACGACCTGGACCTGGTGCCGGTCATCAACAAGGTGGACCTTCCCCAGGCCGAGCCCCAGAGGGTGGCCGCCGAGCTACGCCAGGTGTTCGGGTTCAAGGAAGATGAGGTCCTCTTCGTCTCGGCCAAAAAGGGCACCGGCGCCAGAGATATCCTGGACGCGGTTGTGGACCGAATCCCGCCGCCCCAGGGCGAAACAGACCAGCCCCTGCGGGCCCTGGTGTTCGACTCCGTCTACAACCCCTACAAGGGCATCATCGCCCACATCCGCGTGACAGACGGCTCAGTATCGAAGAACGAACGGATTCAGGTCATGTCCTCGGGGAACGTGACAGAGGTAGTGGAGACGGGCGTGTTCGCCCCGTTCCCTTCACCGGTGGACACGCTGTACACCGGGCAGGTGGGGTACATCGCCACCGGCTTCAAGGATGTCCGGGAGTGCAGCGTCGGCGATACCCTAACCGGAGTCCGCCGGCCCGCCAGCGAATCCCTCCCCGGCTACGTACAGCTTAAATCCATGGTCTTTGCCGGGCTCTATCCCTCGGATGGCGAGGACTACGGCCACCTGCGGTCGGCGTTGGAGAAGCTTCAGCTAAACGACGCCTCCCTGACCATGGAACCGGAGAGCAGTGTCGCCCTGGGTTTCGGCTTTCGCTGCGGGTTTCTGGGGCTGATGCACCTGGAAATCGTCCAGGAGAGACTGGAACGGGAGTACGACCTGGACCTGGTCCTGACCGCCCCCGGAGTGGCCTACCAGGTGGTGCTCACCAACGGGGAGACCATCCTGGTGGACAGCCCGGCTAAACTCCCGCCACCCACCGAAGTACAGGAGATCCGGGAGCCGATCCTGAATTTGACCATCGTCGCCCCCAACCGGCACGTGGGAGTCATCATGGAGTTGATGCACTCCCGCCGGTCCGAATACCAGCGGATGGAGTACATTCAGGGGCAACAGGGACCGGGGGAAGGAGAAATCACCGGCCCGGATCAAGGGCGGGTGGTGATGGAATACACCATGCCCTTGGTGGAGTTGCTGGCCGATTTCTACAACCAGCTAAAGTCGCGAACCCAGGGCTACGCCTCCCTGGACTACACGTTGAAAGGCTACCAGGCCGCCCCCCTGGTAAAGATGGATATCCTGATCAACCAGGTGCCGGTGGAGGCGCTGTCGATGATCTTGCACCGCGGCCAGGCGGCCCGCCAAGGCCGGGCAGCGGTCGAGAAACTACGGTCGGCCATCCCCCGGCAGCTCTTCGAGGTTCCGATTCAGGCGGCCATCGGCGGCCGCATAATCGCCCGGGAGACGGTGCGCGCCATGCGCAAGGACGTGCTGGCCAAGTGCTACGGCGGCGACATCACCCGCAAGCGCAAGCTGCTGGAGAAACAGAAAGAAGGCAAGAAGCGGCTGAAGATGGTGGGCCGGGTGGAGATACCCCAAGAGGCGTTCCTGTCGCTTCTTAAGCTCAACGCCGAAGATTGATGCCCGCCACGGGTGATCGACTGTCCACTCGCTCTTACGGCCCGCACGCGGCTCACTCGCTACGTTTCACGTCAGATCGGGAGTTGGCGAGGCCGGTCGCAGGGCCTAAGCCCAGGGGGGTATTTCGCCACTTGCCGTCTCAATTTCCCGGCGCCGCCTTCTGGCATCCGGCTCATACCCTTCGACGAGGCTCCAGAACTTCTCGGAGTGGTCAAGCTGCTTGGTGTGGCAAAGTTCGTGCACCAAGACGTAGCGAACGAGTTGCGGGGGAAAGAACAGGAGATTTCGATTCAGGTTGATGGAGCGTTGTTTCGAGCAACTACCCCACCTGGTCTTCTGCCTTCGGATGGTGACCCGGGCAAAAGGGATGGACAAATCCCGGCTGAGTTCTTGAAGCCAGGGAACTAATACCTTCCCGGCCTTTGCTTGCAGCCATTCGTTCAGGGCTCCGGCAACTCGGAGTGGGTCATCGACGGCGCCCTCAACCGCCAGAGTGCCGTCGCCGCCCTCATAGACCGTCAAGCCGCCTCCAGAAGTCGCCAGGTATTCAACCTTCCAGCACTCTTGAATGGATTTCAGATCGATCGACTCGGGCCGCTGCAACTTCTCTACGGTAGGGGTCTTTCCCAGGTGTTTGGATATCCATCCAGCCTTTGATTCGAGAATCTCGGGTATCCGCGCCTCGTCGAATCCCAAGGGAACGACAACCTCCAATCCAGTTGTCCTTGAGAGTTTCAGAGTGACCCTTTTGGCCCTCGTGCTCCGGCGAACGCTGTAGGGCCAAGGTACCTTTCTTCTGGGAATCGCGCATACCCCCGTCGCGGCAGGCTAGGTCTGAAGGGCTCAGTTTTCGAGGCCGCTCCAAGTCTTGAGGGAGTGGTCAGATGGAAAACACGGACCGGCGGGGCCTCTCCCAACTTGGGTTGTGATCGGCCCGGCCAGGCCATCCAACGGCCTCCCAGGCGTCTGAAACGCTCCCTCCGGGCCTACGCCCGGTCCTTTATGATGGCGGTGGAGGGAGGCGCGATACACCGGTAGATCAGGTTCTTCCCGGCGGGGCCGCCCACGACAACCATCTCAATGTTACTGGCGCTTCCCATTACCGGCAACATTATCTGGTCCTGCTCCCACTCTGACAGCTTCAATAGCCATTCCCACTGCGGCCTGATCTTATCCGGAGTGCAAAGCACCTTGTTTAGCAGCCGCCGGGCGCTGGTCCGGCAACGGTTGTAGACGTACTCCCGCACCGCGTTCTTCGACCAACCGGCCGTGCCGCAAATGTTGGCGTGCTCCGGGCCGAACATGAGCAAGAGCCTGTAATACGGGTCCCATCCGGGGTGACCCTGGTCCAGATATTCACCACCGGGGATGGCGCTGAAGAAAGCCATGCTGTTGAGCACTCCCTCCGGCGTCCAGTTATCCAGGTCGTTTACATCTATCTCATCCCTGGTGGCGAAGAGGGTTACGGTGCTTTCTTCCTGATCAAACCCCTTCTCCACGTGGAGAGGCTGCCAAGGGGTCTCCTCCTCATTTTCCGCGACACACATTCCGAACTTGCGGGCCGTCCCAATAGTATCCAGGTCCATGTGTCCGGGGTAGCAGTGTCCAACGTTCATCATGATGAGCCGCAGCGCCCGGCCCAGGACTATGTTGTGGCGTGACTGGGCGCCCGGCCCCATGGCACAGCGCTTGGAATTGATGCCTATCTCCCTCCCGATGGGCCCGTTGATGACCATGAGCGGCGCGTGGGTACTGGTGGACATGGCCATGGCTCGGACCCGGTCGCCCAGACCTGTATAAGCTTCGCAGGCGGCGATGAGAATCGGCAGGTGGGCGGGTTCACAGCCGGCCATCACCGCGTTGATGGCGATCTTTTCCACGGTCGCCAGGCCGTTCCCGGGCTCCAGCACCGTTACCACGTCTTCGGCGCTTCGGGTGGCGCCTTTCAGCATCCGCTCCACCTTCTCCGGCGTGGCGGGTATGATGGGGAAGCCGTCGCTCCACTCAAGCTCCAGGAACTGCCGGTTCATCTTCTCGAAGGCATCGTAGGAATCCGTTGCGTCTATCTTCAGCCGGTCGGTGGCCTTGGGCTTCGCCGCGGTGGTGTTGCCGTTGCCGCCGGCGTCGGTGGTGAGGACTTCCACCATCCGGTCCACCGCGTCGGCCGTGTCCCGCTTGATCCGTTCGGGAGTCAGTCCGGTGAGGACCTCCGGGAACAACGCATAGCGGAACTGGGGCAGGCCGAAGGCACGGGCGGTGGCCATGGCGTCCCGCTCGAAGCCGACGGAAACGATGCCGACGCTGGGCTTGCCCGCCTTCTCCATGACGACCAGGTCGTGGACAATCCACGACGTGCAAGAGCCTCAATCTCCGGTGGAGCCGATGAATACATCGCACTCCTGCTTGGCTCTCTCCATCAGTTCCTTATCGCAGGGCATGGAGCCGTCGTAGCGAATCACCTTGACGTCTTTGAACCGGTTGCTGATCAGCTCGCCGGCCTTCACCAGCGCAATTTCACCACCGCGCTTCGAGTTCCACAGCAGGCCCAGGGTCAGGCCGTCCAGGGAGCGGGGCCGGCGCGCGGTTCCGCTCACCTTGATTTCGCCCTCGCTCTGAGCGACGGGATTGAGTACTTCCAGGGTAAACATGGCTGCCCTCCTTTGCCGGGTGCTCCCAGCCTACCGACCCGCGATTTTTCTGTCAATGTTGGGAACCGGCATCTTGGTTGCGGCACGGAGAAGGTTGAAAAGACCCGGCATCGATTCCCGCGCCGCCCTCACCTCAATCCTCTCCCTGAGGGAGAGGAGGCCGAGCGGTCCAAACCGGGCACATGGGTAACACTCGCCGCGAGGAGGACACGCGTTCCTTCTCCCCGGACGGGAGAAGGTTAGGATGAGGGTGAAAAGCACGTCCGCCTTACCCGTGTCGACCTGGCATTCCAGGCAACCATCAGCGGTGAGGGTGACCAAGCCGGGTAAGCCCCGTCCATTCTCGAAGCACCGGCGGGGACACTAGAGGGACCGGTTCGAGACAATGCCCTGATTTCCAACATCCGTCTCCTCAAGGCAGGAGATTTTGAATCAGCGTTAGAATAGAGTTAGTAGAACGACGACGGAGCATCGGGTAGGCCCCGAGCCGGCAAACTGGAATCCACCCAAAAGGGACCAACGACACGAACATGCTGCAAACCCACGTTGAGAAGATATCCGGTGAATTGAGGGTGGCTGCCCGGCGGATCGCGGCCGCCGCCAACCTCCTGGATGGCGGCGCCACCGTGCCGTTCATCGCCCGATACCGCAAGGAGGCGACCGACAGCCTGGATGAGGTGGAGGTCACCCAGGTGCGGGACCGCCTGGAACAGCTCCGCGATCTGGACCAGCGCCGGGAAGCCATTCTGGCCTCGCTGGAGGAGAGAGAGCTTCTCACTCCGGAACTGGCGGCAAGGATCAACGCGGCCCAGACCATGGCCGTCCTGGAGGACATTTACCTGCCCTACCGTCCCAAGCGGCGCACCCGGGCCACCATTGCCCGGGAGAAGGGTCTTGAGCCGCTGGCGGAAATCTTGTGGCGTCAGGACGAGACCGACCCGCCGCGGGCGACCGCCGGTTATGTCGACCCGGCGAAGGGCGTCGAAACGGCCGGGGATGCCCTGACCGGGGCCAGAGACATCATGGCGGAGTGGGTCAGCGAGGACACCACCGCGCGGGCTACTATGCGGCAACGCTTCCTTACCCGAGGGATCATTGTGTCCAAGGTAACCGACGGTCCGCCGGACCAAGCCATCAAGTACCGGGACTATTACGATTGGCGGGAGCCCGTGGCCGCGGTAACGTCCCACCGGCTGCTGGCCATGCTCCGTGGCGAGCGGGAGTCGATGCTCACGGTCCGCGTTCAGCCGGAGGAGGAAGAAGCCCTGCTCGGCCTGGAAGCCCGGTTCGTCAAAGGCGACGGCCCGTCTTCACAGCAGATGAGGCTGGCGGTCCACGACGGCTACAAACGGCTGCTTTCCCCCTCTATGGAGACCGAGACCCGCAAAGTCATCAAGCAGCGAGCCGACGAGACGGCGATTCAGGTGTTTGCCAGCAATCTTCGTCAGTTGTTGCTGGCGCCGCCACTGGGTGAAAAAAACGTGCTGGCCCTGGACCCGGGTTTCCGCACGGGCTGCAAGCTGGTCTGCCTGGACCGGCAGGGAAAGCTGCTGCACCGGGAGACCATTTACCCGCTGCTGGCCCAGCAGCGGGCGGAACAAGCGGGGCAAACCGTCAAGGACCTGTGCCGGAGATTCGAGATAGAGGCCATCGCCGTGGGCAACGGCACCGGCGGCAGAGAGACGGAGGCTTTCCTGCGGACGATCGAGCTGGGGCCGCAGATTCCAGTGGCGATGGTGAACGAAAGCGGTGCATCGATATACTCGGCCTCAGAAGTCGCCCGGGCCGA
>Ga0187833_10005665_pt1 | contig 11717 bp, 14 predicted proteins | sample ETNtaG_37_FD_167968 | JGI IMG/M metagenome (GOLD analysis project Ga0187833, IMG submission 167968) | Marine microbial and viral communities from oxygen minimum zone, Eastern Pacific Ocean - ETNP2014_SV_400_PacBio MetaG (Illumina Assembly) | ecosystem: Environmental > Aquatic > Marine > Hypoxic... | reverse complement strand
AATTCCAGGAGATTAATTGATGAATTATTCGTATTTATATATAACGGACAACGCGCAGAAGCTATGTCTGGATATAACGATGATTTAGTAATTTCATATGGAATTGCACTTTGGATAAGAGAAACTGCATTGAGATTGAGGGCAGAAGGAATAGAATTACAGAAAAAATCTTTAGATAGTATAAATTCCTCAAATTCACCTAATGGCATTTATACTAATAAAACTCCTGAACAAGAAACTTGGGAGTGGGAATTAAAAGGAAAGAAAGAAAGTCTTGATTGGCTTTTATAATTAAGAGGTAAAATATGGCTGATACATCATTATTTAGTAGACTACAACGATTATTTTCTACAAACGTAATTGTAAGAAACGTTGGTGGGAAAAAATTACGAGTAGTTGATACTGACGAAATGCAAGCTACACCCAAATCTAATTTAATTGATAGATATACTAAATTACATAAGGGAATTGGATTAAGTGGTTATAGCGATACGGGATTAATTAAAACAATGCGATTAGGATTGTTTAAAGATTATGAAGCTATGGATTTAGATCCAATTATAGGTTCTGCATTAGATATCTATGCAGACGAATCTACTATGAAAAGTGAGTACGGAGAAGTTTTAACAGTACAATCTAATAACGACAATATTAAAACAATATTAAATAATTTATTTTATGATATTTTAAATATAGAATTTAATTTGTGGCCTTGGGTTCGTAATATGTGTAAGTATGGTGATTTCTTTTTAAGATTAGAAATTCAAGAAAAGTATGGTATTACAAATGTAGAACCACTTTCTCCATATGATATTTCAAGGATGGAGAATACTGATCCAGAAAATCCAGAATATGTTAAATTTATACAGGAAAGTGGAGATCCACGTCATTCAGTTAGTGCCGTTAAAACTGAATATGAAAATTTTGAGATTGCACATTTCAGAATGTTATCTGATACTAATTTTTTACCATATGGTAAATCTATGGTAGAAGGTGGTCGTAAGATTTGGAAACAATTAAGTCTTATGGAAGATGCTATGTTAATTCATAGAATTATGAGAGCACCAGAAAAGAGAGTTTTCAAAATTGATATAGGTAATATTCCGCCAAATGAAGTTGATAACTATATGAATAAAATTGTAGATAAGATGAAAAAATCTCCTGTTATAGATAAAGCAACAGGTGAATATAATCTTAGATATAATATGCAAAATATAGCAGAAGATTATTTTATGCCAGTTCGTGGTGGAGATAGTGGAACATCAATAGAATCAATGCCAGGGCTAACTTATGATGCAGTAGAGGATATAGAATATTTAAGAAATAAAATGATGGCAGCACTTCGTGTACCAAAAGCATTTCTTGGATATGAAGAAGGCTTAGGAGCAAAAGCAACTCTTGCCGCAGAAGATGTACGGTTTGCTAGAACAATAGAAAGATTACAAAGAATCACAGTATCAGAGTTAACTAAAATAGCTATTGTTCATTTATATTCACAAGGATTTCAAGATTCAGAGTTGGTAAACTTTGAATTAACATTAACAAATCCATCTACAATTTATGAAACAGAGAAAGTTGAATTGTGGAATAGTAAAACACAATTAGCATCATCTATGATACAAGATGGTTTAGTTTCTACAGATTGGATTTATAAAAATATTTTTAATTTTACATCAAAACAAATTAAAAAACAGGATGAACAAATTTTATTTGATTATAAACAAAAATTTCGTAGATCTCAAATTGAAAATGAGGGAAATGATCCAGATAAATCAGGGCAATCGCAAGGTACACCTGCAGATTTAGCTATGGGTAGAACTGGACACGAATTAGAAGATGAAGGTGGTTCACCTCCAGGCGGATGGAATGGCGCAGGAAAACCAAAAGAAAATCCTAAATATGGTAAAGATGGTAGTGCACGTGGTAGAGATCCATTAGGTAGTAATGATAAAAAACGTGCTAGTAAAGGAATTGGTAATATGGCATTAGCACATTACGATTCAATGAAAAAAACTCTTTCAAAAATGGATAAAAAAGGTGTACAGTTGATAAGTGAATCGGAAGAATTAAAGAAAGAGTATAATAAAGAATTAGATTCAACTAAAGATTCATAAATAGTGTATTTTTAACTATGAATATATTTATAGTTAGGTAATAACACAATAATTATTGGAGCATAGCTATGGCTAGAGTAAAACACTCGAAATTTAAGAATATTGGTATTTTATATGAACTTTTGGCACGTCAGTTGACAAGTGATGTATTAAGAGATAAAAAAGATGGGATTGCAGTAGATATTTTAAAAGAATATTTCGGAAAAGATACAGAAATATCAAAAGAATTGGAATTATATAACATTTTACAGAATAAAAAGACTAATAATTCTAAAAAAGCTGAAGATTTGTTAGAAATAGTAATAGATGCTAGGAAAAAATTATCTAATGCTAAATTGAGAAAAGAAACTTATAATCTTGTAAAAGAAATTAAAACAGTATTTGATACAACTGCATTTTTTAAAACACGATTACCAAATTATAGATTTTATGCCTCAGTATATAATTTATTTGCAGATGCGGGTACTGGTAAAGAATTAAATCCAGTAACCAAAGTAAATAGTAAGTATACTATTTTAGAAAATATATCTTATAAGAAAGTTAAAGAAGAAGAAGTTGATGGGGAAGTTTTCAAAGAATTTAAAGAAAGTGATGCTGATGTTAGATTACTTACATATAAGAGATTAGTAGATAAATTTAATACTAAATATTCTACTTTAACAACAGAGCAAAAGGGTATTCTTAAAAAGTATATTTATAATGTTTCTAATAATTCAGAATTAAAAGAATTTGTTGCTAAACAGTTAGATTCAATTAAAACTGTATTAGAAAGACATCGTCCTAAGATTAAAGATGAAGTTACAAGTATTAAACTTAAAGGGGCTATTAATAAGATTGAAGAAATAAAACAGAAAAAGCATGTTGATGAAATAACATTAACTTCAGTTTTACGGTATTACGATTTAGTTAATGAACTGAAAGAAATAAAATGAAAATAGATGCTTTTAAGAAATTAGTTAGAGAATTAATTCAACAAGAGCTTGAAGAAGCAAGTGTTTCTTCTGCCACTCCAGGTTATATGACACCAAATGCATTTAGTGGAAAAAAGATTAGGAAGAAAAAAATAAAAGAGGCAGCTGATATTTCTGCGTTAAGAGCAAGAATGAAAGCTGAAATGGATAAAGTTGCAAAACATAGAGATGATGTAAAAAAACATTCTGGTAAATTTGTAGATAAAGCAAAGAATGCTTTAAAGAGACAGAAAGCAGCGCAAGCTAGAGTTGATGCTTTACAAGATAGAATTATTGGTATCAAAAGAGAAAATGTTAAAGCAGCTTTGAAAGAAGGTAAGTATCATGATTGGAGAAATGATGATTCTTTATCTGCTAAGCAAAAAATTGGTCTTTCAATGCGAGAAGTTAAGGGCGCATTGGATGAAATAGATAAACTTATAAAAATGAATGTTAGATTGAAGAATGAAATGGGGGTTGATTCTACATCCTATTGGAAACGAACACATTCTGCAATGAGAAAAATTAGTGAACGGTTAGTTAAAATAGCTCATAAAGTTGGTAAACTTTATTAATTAATCTTATGAGTGAGCCTTGGAATAATAAGGCTAGTTTGGTTTATGTTAAAAAGCTAGCTCGAGCTGGAGAAAAAGCAAGTAAATTTGCTTTTATGAAATTAAGAACTGAAACTTCTAAGATAGAGCTAGTACAGTTCGTAGATATATGGATTAAAAAACTTGAGAAGTTAAGAATAGATTTATTAAAGGAAAAATCATGAAGTTGAGTGATATAATTCTTGGTAAGGTTTATACTGATAAGGATATGAAGCCGTTTAAGACTGAAAGTGCTGGAGATGCACGGAAGGCAGATTTAACTTTACGGAAATTGCTTAAAGCAGAGAGTACAATGCGAAAGCATATGTATACCTTGAAAGATAGGATGCAAGCAGATATAATAAACCATAAACTTATGGCAGAATTGGAGAAGTCTTATATGAAAAATGTAACTAAATTTATGCGAGATGTAGTAAGAATTGTGAGGAAGATGAAATGAAACAACTATTAGTAGATTATTTACCATTTGAAATATCACCAGAACAAATTACTGAATCCGTTAAAGAAAATAACGGTAAATTAATTGTTCGTGGAGTTTTACAACGAGCGGAAGCTAAAAATCAAAATGGTAGAGTATATCCAAAAGAAATTTTAATGCGTGAAGCAAATGCATATAATAAAAACTTTGTTAAACAAAGTAGAGCTATGGGAGAACTCGATCATCCAGAAAGTTCTGTAGTTAATTTGGCTAATGTATCACATAATATTACTGATATGCACTGGAAAAGTGATGATTTGGTAGGAACAGTTGAAGTATTAACCACACCAAGTGGAAATATTTTAAGAGAATTATTTAGAAATGGTATTAAACTTGGCATTTCTTCAAGGGGAGTTGGTTCAGTAGAAACAGTAAAAGAATCTACAGATGGTGAAGAAGCTCAAGAAGTACAAAATGATTTTGAGTTAATAGCATTTGATTTCGTATCCAACCCATCTACTCAAGGTGCTTTTATGTATCCTATGAATGAGAGTGTAGATAGACAGAATCCAGTAGGTAGAACGTGTGGAGATTATTGTAAGGCTGAAGATATAATTAATAAAATTATGCGTGAAGAATAATGAAAATTTTAGAATCATATACTAGATTAGCTAAAAGTCTTTTTGTGGAAGAAGATGTGAAAGATAAAAAGATTAAGTTTAAAGACAAAGATGGTAATGATAAAGAAGCTACAGTTGGTGGTATTCTAAAAAAGGGTGAAAAACATCCCGCGTATGATGATGCAAAAGCAATGATGGATAAAGGTAAAGATGGTGAAAAAGAAGAACCATCTGGTAAATTAGGTGCTGGTGATTTTGAGAGAGATTCTGATGATAGTGAACCAGAAGATAAACCATTTGGTGGAGATACAGGAAAAGATGCAGATTATGGTGGTGGAGATTTTACAAAAAGTGCTGATTATGATATGTGGTCAGATGATGAACCAAAAGGTGATGATAAACCAAGTGGTGAACCATCTAATCCATCAGGTAAAAAAGAAAGAGATCATGAACCTGAAGAAGGACCAACTCTAGAAAATCATGAAAAATATTATGTTCACGAGAATGAAAATAGCAAGATTATTGGAACACTGCATAAGCCACAAAAACCAAATTATGATGATTATGATGATGAAAATAAATATAAAAAAGATTTAGAAATCTATAAAAAAGAAAATGCTAAATTTATGGATTTCTATGAGGAAACTGTAAAAAAGGAAGTTGAAGCTTTTTTGAATAAACATGGAGCAGAAAATGTAGTATTTATGCCAGAAGGTGGTGATGAAGGTGATAATTATAAAGAGGGGTCGGAACAACATATGGTGGCAGACCACGTGAAAGGACAGGGGGGAACGGTTGATACATTTGATGGGCCAGAAATGAGTCAATGGGTTAATCAAGAAGGTTCAAAAGATGAAAATGGTGATGATTTGTTTGATAGGTTGTCGAAGAATAGTAAACCACCAAAAACACGAAGTCAATCGGCTGCGGGTATATATGCGTTTATGGTCGGTCAGGGTGATGATGGTGGAGATGCTATGGAATATATGGATAAAAGAAGTGGTGTAGATCAGAAAGAAGCAGAACAATATTTAAAAGATAATGGGTATGTGGGGTCAATACCACCAAAAAATAAATCTGAAAAGAGACACCTTTATTTATTAGCATTTCCGGGAGATGCATCCGAAAAAGAGAAAAAGAAATATAATATTAAAGAACCAAATGGAGTTTCAGAGGTGGAAGAGATTCATAATAAAGCTCGACAAAATAACATGATAAAGAAAAAGGAACATTATGAAAATTCTGATCCACCTAAAAAAGTTTTAGTAGTTCCGGGAGCATCACATGCGTTTGAAATGAGAGATGAATTTTTAGAAAAGAAAAAAGAGGAAAGATTCTCAATTGAGGCGGCTAAGAAAGGATTTAAAGCACAATCAATACCAAAAAGTCCTGAATCGTGGTTTGGAGATGATGAAAGCGGATTAAAAACATATGGACATGAGGGAGCTCCAGAAAGTATTTCAGATGTTCAAGATTTAATATCATTGGCAACACCAACAGGAAAATGGTTTAATAAAACTATGGATGGAGTAGAAAGTGGTCGTATTAAAAAAATGTCGCAGAGCGTGTTGGATAGTATTAAAAAGGTAGCAGCTAATCCTAAAGTCCATTCTAGTGGACCAGAAGGTGAAGCTATGATTATTAAATACTTTGAGGATAAAATTGAAAGTGGAGATATTGAAATAGTAAAAGGCGAACCAAAAGCTGAACCAAAGAAGAAAAGAAAAGCTATTGGTACTACAAGAAGTATTGGATATCGTGGAAGTAACTATTAATGAAACTCTCTGAATTACTTATATTAGCAGAATTCGCAGATAAGCGAGGACTTTTCGACTTAGTTGAAGATAAAATATGGGAAGATGAAAAAGAAGTTTCTCATCTTTTATTAGCATTTTTAAAAGAAGTAAGACGAAAAAGAGTTGTTCGTAATAAAAAGATGAAATTTAAAGCATTTTGTCCGAAACGAATGAAGTATAACGCATCAAAAAAGGCTTGTGTACGCGTCGGTAGTGGAGAAATGGTACGAAGAAAGAGATCACAAAAGAGGGCTGCGTTGAAAAGAAAAGCTAAGGGAAAAAGAATTCTTAGAAAAAGATTGAAATCTTTGAGAGTAAGAAGAAATTTGAGAATGTAAGTGAACGATACTATTTATAAAAGAATAATGACAGAACTTGCTAATTTGAATGAAGATCCTCCTAGTACAATGCAGGCATTTTCAAATAAGGAAGCAAAAAGGTTTGCTGAAAAAGATATTCAGCAAATGGCTAAAATTTTAGGAAAAGCTTCTTATCAATCTATAAAAACGATGATTGATGGAGTAAAAACTGGTAAGTATACTTCAATGGATATGATACGAGCTATTAAAGTAGGTAATATAAGATATACCCATGAAGGAGAAAGAGATTTTCTTAGAGTATTATGGGTAAAGCTAAAGAAAATAGGAAGATTTAAACAATATGAGGGAGCCGAAAATGGTTAAGTTAAAAGAATTAATAAAAGAATTTGCAACAATTGGTGGAGTGGTAACACAAAAACCTGTTGGTAATGGAATTTCACTTTCTCAAATTATGAGAAATGAAGAAATGGAAGAGGAAACTCCAAAAGTTTCAGCTAAAGAATTGAGTGAAAGGTTAAGTACTTTTGCACGGTATCGTTCTGCTATTTTTTCTGAAAATAATATGAGACAGGTAGCAAAAAGTCTTTCTGAATTAGCAACTTATGCAAGAGAATATGCTTTGAATGAAACAGAAGAATCTTTTGATAAAGTTACTATTAATAGAAATATGAAAGAACTTGCTGGATTTTCAAAACAATTTAGTAAGATTGCTCATGAAGCACAAGGACTCAATGAAAGAATGGGAGTTCTCTATGAAGATATGGGTAATATTTTAAATAGATATTATGATTTAGGTGAAGCTCTTGATAAAGTTGATCCAAGTAAAGTAGAACCTGAAGATGATTATGAAGATAGAGATGATAAAGATATAGATAATGATGGAGATTCAGACTCATCTGATAAATATCTTCATAAGAAAAGAAAAGCTATCACTAAAGCAATGGGCGAAACTTATCAGGATAAAAAGAACAGACCTGTTAAAAGATTTAAAGACATTGGTAATTAAATTTAAAAAGTAGAGGTTATAATTGATAGAAGTAAAAGTAAGACATAATAATATAGAAAAAGCTTTAAGTATTTTTAAAAGAAAAATTAAAGATTCAAAAATGCTTTTAGAGTTACAACAAAGAGAATATTACGAAAAACCTTCTACAAAACGTAGAAAAGCACGATTAAAAGCAAAATTAAGACAAAAAATAGCTACAAAGCAGTAGTTTTTTCTTTTTTTTATATATTTATATAAAAGAAAATACACTATTGAACATTCGTTCATCATATAGTGTACCTAAGTAACTTAATTATATTGTAGTTCCCAATAACTATATTGAATCCGTAAATAATGGAGAAATAGTAATGGAAGATTTACTAAAAGATGCCATTGCGGACGCAAAAGCGGTTCGTGAAACAGCAATTGAAAATGCTAAATTAGCATTGGAAGAAGCGTTTACACCTACTATTCAATCTATGCTTTCAAAGAAGCTTCAAGCTGAAATGTCAGAAGATGACGAAGAGTTTGAAGATGAAGAAGAAGTGGAAGATGAAGAAGCTCCTGAAGAAGGACATTATTCTGAAGATGAAGAAGAAGCTGAAGAAGCTCCTGCTGAAGATGAAGAAGAAATGGACGCTGAAGATGAAGTTGATGAATCTGAAGTGATTGAAATTAATGGTGTGAAATACATCCCTCTTGTTTCTGAAGAAGATGATGAAGAAGAAGCTGAAGAAGAAGAAATGGAAGATGAAGAAGAGATGGAAGAGGATGAAGAGCTGGATCTCGAAGCAATCATACGAGAGCTTGAAGATGAACTTGAAGAAGCGAAAGACGAAGAAGTAGATGAAGCTAAAGATACTGAAGAAGTAGATGAAGCTAAAGATACTGAAGAAGTTGACGAATCTAAAGAAGAAGAAGTTGATGAATCTAAAGAAGATGAAGTTGACGAATCTAAAAAAGATGAAGTTGATGAATCGGACGACGTTGATTTAGAAGAAGTGATTAAAGCTATCGAGGAAGAAGAAAAAGCTGAAGAAGAAGTTAATGAATTAGAAACTGTTAAATCAGAACTTAAAGACTATCGTGAATCTGTTAAAGTTTTACGTGGACAACTTTCTGAAGTTAACATGCTAAATGCAAAACTTTTATTCACTAATAAACTCTTCCGCGCTTTTGGTCTTAGTGAGGCACAAAAAGTTAAAGTAATTGAAACATTTGATCGTGCAAAGAATATTCGTGAAGTTAAATTGGTTTATTCCACTTTAGCAGAATCGTTTGGTTCTGAAGCAACACCAGTCAATGAATCAGTTAAAACGAAAGGATCAGCATCCAAAGTACAGGCAACCACAAAATCTGCGAAAGCAGAAGAAGTGATTACCGAAGGTACTGAAATGCGTGATCGATTTAAAAAATTAGCTAACATACTATAATTGGAGAAAACAAATGGCTAAATATGAAAAACTCTCTGAAATTATGGATGGATATAATCCACAACGTGCTCTTATTGAACAGACACGTAAGTTAGTAGATAAATGGGAACCGACCGGTCTTTTAGAAGGTATTGAAGATGAAACTCAATCCCACGGTATGGCAGTTCTACTTGAAAACCAAGCTCGTCAGTTAATTGATGAAGCTAGTCGTACAGGTACAGGCGCCAATTCTGAAGAATGGTCTGGCGTTGCATTACCATTGGTTCGTAGAATCTTTGGTGAATTAGCAGCTCAGGAATTCGTTTCTGTTCAGCCAATGAACTTACCTTCAGGTCTTATTTTCTATCTAGATTTCAAATATGGTTCTGCACAAACAGGTCTACATTCAGCAGATGCTGATATACACGGTAACACATCAGGTTCTGGTGATGCTACTGGTGGTCTTTATGGCGCAGGTCGTTTTGGATATTCCATCAATGATGTCTCCTCATCTTCACTAACAGCACATACTGCAGCTAGCGCTACGCAAATTGCAACTGGTTCTGTTGCTTGGGGTGATGTAGACTTCGAACCAGACCTTTCCGCATCTGTGTCAACTGGTGCAGTAGCAGATAATGGTCTACTTAAAATCACAACATTAGTTGGGGCTATCTCTGGATACGATCCTGATGGTGTTCGTGCTTTCTCAATTAGTGGTTCTAATTTTGATGATTTTTACCCAGCTTATACAGCATTAAATGCAGCGAAGACTTCGATATCTTTTATCGTTAAGAAATCCAATGCAATTAATCCTGCGGCAGCTGTGATTAAATATCACAAAGTTTCCAGCACTAATTACAACCGTACAGACTTTGAAGCTGATACAGCATCTATTGATGCAAACCCTGAAGCGGATATTGATATCCCTGAAGTGGACATTAGCTTGAAGAGTATTCCTATCGTTGCGAAAACTCGTAAGTTAAAAGCTGTATGGACACCTGAATTGGCACAGGACTTGAATGCTTATCATTCAGTTGATGCTGAAGCTGAACTTACATCTATGTTAAGTGAATACATTTCAATGGAAATTGATTTGGAAATCCTTGATATGTTGATGGCAGCTGCTTCTGCTAAAACTGAACGTTGGAGTGCAAGACCTGGGTATGAGTATGATTCCGCAACTTCATTGTTCGCAGAATCAAGCGCAAACGCAAGTGCTTATACAAAAGGAACTTGGTTCCAGACTCTTGGCAATAAGATACAATCCGTATCCAATGCTATTCATCAGAAAACCCTCCGTGGTGGCGCTAACTTTGTTGTAGTTTCTCCTGAAACAGCAACAGTTTTAGAATCAATGCCGGGTTGGGCAACTGGTGCAGATGGAGATGGTAATGCCAAATCCTATGCAATGGGTGTACAGAAGGTTGGTATGTTAAACAACCGCTACCAAGTATATAAGAATCCATATATGAAGGAAAATACCATATTGGTAGGTTTCCGTGGATCTAATTTCTTGGAAACAGGCGCTGTTTACGCACCATACGTTCCGTTAATAATGACACCTCTTGTTTACGATCCTAAAAATTTCACCCCAAGAAAGGGTGTAATGACCAGATACGCAAAGAAAATGGTAAGATCGGAGTTTTACGGGAAAGTCATTGTGGCAGATGTAAATTACGTGTAAGTAATTTAATGTCATAGAGAGGTGTTAAACCTCTTATTTAAAATTGGGCGGGCGAAATTTATTTTTCCCGCCCTTTTTTTATACCTTTGATATTTATTATTGAGTTAGAATATTTATATTATATAAGGAAAAAGTAAATTATGGCAAATTTAAAAGTAACAATCAGAGAAGAATTGATTTTAAATGGTTATGCTCAGGGTGCTACGAATACTTTAACTATTTCAGGCATTAATGAACTTTCAAAACGGATTGTAACAGCTACGACAACAGAGGCCGGATTGTTAGGTTTTTTATCAGCGTTGAGTAATGTAGGAGTAACTGCTAATAAAGTTGGTTATCTGGCTGGAATTTTAGACGATGGGGATGTTAGATATATCAGGATTACAAACCTAGATGACAGTAATCATATTACTCTTACCTTTAGAGATGAAGATAATACTGAATATAGAATGAAAGTTGATGCTGGTCACTCATTTATTTATCCAGGAGATAATAGTGGTGGATTAGTTGATACTATGAAAGCAGCTGGATCGGCCTTAGCGTCTGGTTTATCTGATTTAGTTGATATTACTGTCGACGCTGATACAGCATCTTGTGATGTTGAAGTATACGTTGCTTCAGCATAAAAAAATTATAGTTTAGGAGAAAAAAATGGCACACGAACCAATTTGGGCCGGAAGTAGTTCATTTGCAAGTGGACAAACACCTTTTGGATTTTATGATACAGATAGTGAATTTGTTAGTTCAATAGATAATTTTTCGAATTGGGCAGCAAAACGATTGGGATTTCCAATTGTTTCGGTA
>Ga0187833_10005664_pt1 | contig 11718 bp, 7 predicted proteins | sample ETNtaG_37_FD_167968 | JGI IMG/M metagenome (GOLD analysis project Ga0187833, IMG submission 167968) | Marine microbial and viral communities from oxygen minimum zone, Eastern Pacific Ocean - ETNP2014_SV_400_PacBio MetaG (Illumina Assembly) | ecosystem: Environmental > Aquatic > Marine > Hypoxic... | reverse complement strand
CAGCGGACCTACACCCCCCTGACCACCACCGGTAGCTCCACCAGCAGCTCCGCCGGCACCCCCTCCCTGGCCGTATGCTCCCTGCTGGCCGTAGGCGTCGTACTGCTGCTGACCGTAGGCGCCATACTGGCCATAGCCCTGTTGGGCGTAGTTACCGTACTGACCGCCGTACTGGCCACCGTACTGCAGCACGAAGGTGGGTATCATCCGTCTTGGTCTTGACCATCATCAGTTAAAAGGATTTTGGGACCGCCGCCAGCCCCACCGCAGAAAAGGATATAAGCGTGGCTCGGGCAACTTTCAGAGTGACGGTGCGGTCCCGCGGCAACCTGAACCTCGAATTCGTGGTCAGCCTCCTTCTCTTCGCCATGATATTCAGCATCACCATCATGCAGTACACTCAATCGGTGAACCGCTTTCTGGCCTTCTCCTACGAGGAGAGTCTTCGGGTCGCTGCACAGCAGCTTATATGGCAGCTCACGAACGATGCCGGCTGCGACGAGGCTTGCGACTGTATCGCCGATAAGAACTGCGATCACTGGGGGAAGAATAATTACCTCCGCATCGGATTCGCCGACGCCGATGAACCGGTCCTGAGCGTACAGAAGTTGCACGAGTTCTCCGGCCTGTACGACGAGGCCATCAAGTCGGTACGCAACTACACAAAGATGGTCCGCGCCATGAACATGCCTAACAAGACCTTCCACATGCGCATAGAGCGCGTACCCACCCTATCGATCAATGCCATCGCAGGCTCTCCCCAGGACGGTTACCTCCATTGCTACTCCTACATGCCCATTTGCGCGAACATCAACAAGACGCGGTCCAACATAACTGCCATCTTCTACGTCAACCGGAGCGATGTCGATCTCAACTGTATACCCTTCGTTCTAAAGGAAGGTCGATCCGTGGTCCAGCTGGAGCCGAAGCGAGAAACCCGCAGGCTCTGCGAGGTGGAGTACACCTTTGAGGATTACGATGCACCGGGGACCTACACTGTTCTAGCGTTGCTTAACTCGACCGAGTCCATGGGCTATCGGGCTATCGACGTGAACGTCATCGGGGATGAGCCTGCCCGCACGTCCGCGCTGTACCCGCCTCTCGTCAACTGCTCGATCTATCCCATACGAGGGAACACTTGCAGCATCAATCTCGAGCTCACCGCTCCCTCTGATTTACGGGGCATCCGCATCAAGCCCCGGGTGCACACGGTCACGCGACCGGAGGGGGATCCAGAGACGAGTGCGGTCAACAGGTACCAGGCTGACATCGAGCTCACTCCCGACCACTTCGCCTACCTCCGCAAGGGGGATATGGCCGTCTTTTCGACCACCTTCTTCATGAACGAACCGGGTATCTACCAAGGCAACTTCACGATCATCGCTCGGGACGAGGAGGGTAACCAGATCACACCGTACGTGGCACCGTTCCAGGTGAGCGTAGAGGGGTCGTTCCTCATCATCGAACGCGGCGTCCCGCCACCCAGGCGAACGGCGTCGGCCAGTGTCGAACGCTACATCACGATTAAATATCCATCCGGGGAGAAGGCTATTGCGCGAATGACACTGGTCGTTTGGTGAGATTGTCATGATAACTACGAGGGACAACGTCTGATGGCATCGAAGCGTGCCGGCTCGAAAAGAACGAAGCGCAAGGACCGCTCCTCATCGGTTCTGAAGAAGAAGAAGACGTCAAAGGTACCTGAAAGCTCACCAGAAAAAGAAACGGATCGGTCCACCGTCGACACAGGGCTCGTTCCAGCGGACCGGCGGGACGCAGTCGAGCTCTTGCTCGTCCTCCTTCTCCTCGTCTACGTCTTCACGCAGATGGCGACCTCGTTCATCGCTCCAAGCCCACCTATGCTGCAGGTGCTGGCGGTCTCGGTCGTGCTCGGTGCCGGTGTGTGCATCGTCATCCGCAAGGAAGATGTCGTCGGCCACTACCTGCTCACATTCATCCTCCTCTTCTTCATCTTCACTGAGATCCCTGGACTCAACTCCCTGTTCGCAACGGGTTTTGTGACCCTCTTGGTGTTCGTCTGGACGGAGTTCATCGATCCAGAGGAGCACATCAGCGAAACTAGCATGTGCCTTGTGTATGCCATCGTGCTCGCCAAGGCCATCCTTTTCGTGCTCCACGCCACGCTCGCCACGAGCACACCTATCGTGGCAGTCGTATCGAACAGCATGAAGCATGATAATACCAACGAGGAGTATGCCGCATGGGTGAAGGAGAACGGTTTCCCCATCTCCAACGGATTCACGGGTGGTGATGTGCTCCTCGTCGTGGGTACCAAAGCAGAGGGCATCCGCGTGGGGGACGTCATCGTGTACTATCACAGCCGCGTCCCGATGCCCATCGTGCACCGGGCCGTGGGCGTCGCCTGCACCAACAAGGACGAGAGCCCCTGCACGAAGGTGCGGGCCCTCGCCACTCGCGGGGACCATAATGCGGGACCTGACCGGTGGGCGGTGACCCCCGACATGCTTGAGGGGAGAGCTGTGTTACGCATCCCCAAGCTCGGGCTTATAAAAGCAGCACCAGTATGCCTGCTCAAGTCCAGTTGCAGTGTCATTGCCTGCATAATGGAGGGCGAGTGTAAAGGAAGGTTGTGAAAGGAGAGAACGATCATGGATTTCTGTAAGGACTGTAGCGGCATGATGCTGCCTAAAAGACTGGAGGATGGAACGGTCGTGATGGAGTGTACCAAGTGCGGCGCCACCGTCGCCTCCGACAAGAAGGACTTCACGATCCAGACGAAGAAGAAGACGAAGAAGAAGGTGTCGAAGAAGGAGACCATCGCGGTCATCGATGAGGAAGAGGCTATGAAGAACATGGCCAGCATCGAGGCCGAATGCCCGAAATGCGATAACAAACGCGCGCTCTGGTGGCTCGTCCAGACACGCGGTGTGGACGAACCTTCGACGCGGTTCTTCCGCTGTACCAAGTGCCGGCATACTTGGCGCGAGTACGCATAAACGGTCGACTACCTTGGCGAGCCCCAATCGGGACCACCTCGTGTGGCTCGCGCTGGTGCTCTCCGCCTACCCGCTCATCTCCCCCCTCCCATCGAACCTCGTGAGGTTCGCTATCGGAACCGCTCTCCTCATCTGGTTGATGCGGGACGCGGCTCGGTTCGTCGGTATCGATACTCGCCCGGAGGGGATATCCCCTCTCCACATCCTAGCGCTACTGTGGCTCGCTCTCTACTGGATGGCGTTCTCGGCCCTCAACACCCTCTTCAAGGGTAGGATGGGCGCGCGCGAATGGAGTGTGCTCCTTCTCCTTCTCGGGATGTTCGTGATGCTTATGCGCGAAGCGGACCGGGTCTATCGGGCCCGGCTCTAGCAAACGGGATACCCATATAAATGATAGGAGACTCTCCCTCTATATCGGGAAGAGATACGAAGGTCTCCAGAAAGACCTTAACAAGCTTATCGACGGCTTAGCGAAGCACGACGACGAGGCGATGCGTGACCTCTCGAGCAAGCTAGTCCGCGAAGCGTCCCGCATCCATGACCAGGACCTGATCAGTCTCACGATCATCAGCTACAGCCTCTCAAAGATCCTACAGAAACGGTATTACCGCGAGGGACGGCGTTGGCCGTCATTCCTCGGGCGAGTGATGGACAATCTCGCCCGTGCGTCCGAGAGACTGCAGAGCGGCGACATCAAGGGTATGCGCGAATCCTTCAGGACCGTGTTCAACGCCATGGTGGAACTGGACGCCGAGGTGGGCCACCACGTCAACTGGGTGATCGAGAAGGCCAAGATCAAGAAGGCGAGCACACTCTACGCTATCGGCTTCTCCATCGGTATGAGCGCCACGCTCACCGGCGCGAGCATGTGGGAGGTCATGGACTACGCGGGTAAGACCAAAATCGTGGACGAGGAGAAGGTCACCCGTTCCGTATCGTCCAGACTTGAACTGGCCCGAAAGGTGTTCCGTGTGGAGGAACGATGACGGACATCGTATGCGACGCTTCGAGCATCATCTCTCTCGCCACAAATTGCTTATTGTGGCTCCTCCCCTCGCTCCGCGAGCGGATGGGAGGGAACTTCATCATCCCGCCGTCAGTACGCCGTGAGCTCATCGACAAGCCCCTCAAGTCCACGCGATACCGGTTCGAGGCCATCCGCGTGGTGAGGGCCCTGGAGCAGGGAGACATAGTCATCCCAGAAGATCCCGAGCTGAAGACACGCGTGGCCGTGGACGCCGAGCAGCTGCTCTCCTGGGGAAACTCAATCTTCGCAATCGGCAGGCCCCGAAAGGGAAGGAGCGGGCGGTATGCCAAGATCTTCCACCTCGGCGAGGCTGAGGCCGTGGCCATGACACGCCACATGGATACCAACGTGCTCCTCATCGACGAGAAGACCACAAGGTTCCTCATCGAGGACCCGCTGGAGCTGGAGCGTATCATCGAACGGCGGACAAAGGCGAAGGTGTTCGTCAACGAACACTCCCTTCAGCAGTTCTTGGACTTTACCAAGAACGTCCAGATCATCCGGTCGGCCGAGGTGGCACTGGCCGCTTATGAGGCAGGACTGTTCCGCGCCTTCCGCTCCGACGGGATCGACCAGGAACGGAATATCGTGTCCGGTGTGCTCCACGCCATCCGCAACTCCGGGTGTGCCATTGGTAGCAGTGAGATCGACGACTATGTGTCGCTCGAGTTCGGAGAGGTGCGTGCTGATGAGGAGTAGGTGCTCCCTGATCCACGACGAGCGTGGATTCGTGCACTCAGTGGAAGCCGTACTGGCAATCATGCTCCTTCTCTTCTATACATCGCGGATGCTGGACACGCCGCTGCGTGTGCAAGAGGATAAGAAGCGGGCGCAGCTCGACGAACTGAGGGAACAGATCGTCGGTGTGCTCGCAGGATTGGACAGGCGTGGTCTACTGGGTGATATGGTGTTCAGCGCTGATTATGCAAGCCTTGACACGACTCTCCAGGGGATTTTCCCTGAACGTGAGAGCTTCACAGCGTCCGTCACCTACATGGTGCCCATGACCGTCACGGAGACATCAGGCCTGCCACGTCGGCGTGATCCGGTCGAGGTATCGGTGGACGTCCCGTTGGCCACGGATATCCGATCGTTCGTGCTCAGGGACGAGGCGGGGAAGGTTCTAGCACCTCTCCAGACCAGCCGACCCTGGATGCGCATCCCTCTAACCCTCACCTGGCATCATCTCTGGCACCGGGACGTGAGCCTTCCCATCTCCCAGTGCACCGCTGACCAGACCGACTTCTACGATGACATCGCAAAGGGCCTCAACTGCCGCGATCCCATGGTGGAGCTCCCGCCCGCCGACATCAACGACGACGGGTTCCTGGACTACCCGGACCGCAACTCGTTAGCGCTCTATATGGAGGACTGGTTCGATACACGCTGGTCCTTCCGTATCAAGCTCCGCTCCCGTGGGAAGGATGCAAGCAAGGTGAGCGATAACGCCCGCATCACCATCAAACTCCATGAGCTCATCGACCATGCGGGGATGACCTGCAAGAAGGGCATCGACCTGAACTCGTTCATCGTCACGGACCGATTGGGCGATCCCGTGGACCACTCCGTGTCCATATCTGGTGGCTGCACGTGCGACACATGCACGATCATCGTTGACTGGAAACTGGGCACGGCCGTGGACCATGAGACCTTACTCACCCACTGGCTCTACTTCAACACGCTCGACGCCGAGTTCCCTGCCGCGGACTGTCCGAGCTTCACAGCGCACTTCCAGAAGGCCGACTCAGGCTCGGGCAAGTGCATCATTGAGGACTGGACGACCAATCCGCCCAACAACGGGGACGAGGACCTCACGCCACGTAAGAGCGTCGGGGCCATTACGGTCAACGGAAAGGTGGAGACCACCCATTCACAGATCCAGTTGCCACGTGACGCCGATTACGTAGAGATACCGTTCACCCTGGCCGCATGGCGTGACGCCGAGACGTACATGGAGTCGAGGGCACGCACCGGCATCTCGATCATCAGGTTCCAGCCCGTGCGCCTTGAGCGGGCATGGCGGTTCAGGTGGCATATCCGCGCGGAGCGCGTGAACCGGTCGGTCGAGTTCCGCGGGTTCGTCTCCGGTGCACCAGGCACATGCCGCGGCTACAAGTGCATTACACTGGAGCCCATCGGCGGTGGTGACCGCCCCGATCAGAGCAAGTTGGACGACACCTACTACTTCAACAAGGACATCTACGAGGTCGCGGAGGGGAGTTTCTACATCTGCACGTCCACCATGGTGGGCGATGAGGTCCACGAGATCAATGACATCTACGACCTCTTCGAACTGAACGTGACGATCCGCGACGAGGTCGTCGATTCCGCCGATCGCGTGTGGCGCAACGCGATGCCCAATGCGTTCATCACAATCTACAAACCCCAGAGCCGGGATGACGAAGGCGGACCGCGGTGCGCTTCGGACAACTCTGCGAGCTCGACATGGGACAGCCCGCTCTTCAATGATGACGCGTCATCCCTCATCTCATTGGAGTCAGGGCTCACCCTCGACCAGATGACAACCCTGGGCATCGTCCGGGGGGACTCGTCCTCATCCTCCACCTCGGCCGGTGTCACGACAGAGGCTATCGACTCGGTAAAGACGGGCATTGCTATCGCGCCCTACCCCTCGTCCTATGCCAGCATTCTTCCAAAGATACCGTTCATCAGTTCTGCCGGTAACTACCGGCTCCGCCGGAAGTTCTATCTCTACTACGCTATGAACTCGGTGACCTTGCCCAAGGATGCGGTCGCCACCGGTACTGTGGTGGATCCCTCCTGGTACACTCTTGACACATCCGCGCCGGAGCATGCTCCCCGTGTACAGGTCACCTGGCGGGACAATTTCCGACCCCGACAGGTCAAGGAGTTCTATCTCTCCTATTCAGTGGGCACCGATGAGTCCGATCAGGGATACGAAACCGACCTTGAGGTCACCGTGGACAAGCAGTGCTACGATTGCCTTTCGCTCCGCTGCTTAACCTATGAGGACTGCAAGGACTACACCGACGGGGACGGTGACAACATCATCGACGAGGACTTCCTCACTACGGTCACCGCTCTGAACAACACCCCTATCGACATCCACCTGGGCCCCTGTAGTACCGAGACACCCTCCGAGGATTGCGATGTCCTATGGGTCGCCCACGAGAACATGAACATCACACGTCACGTATTCTCCAACGCCGGGGATCGTACTGCGGTCGTCGATGAGACTGGACCCGTGTTCACATCGGTGCGCATGACGACGAACAGCTCATCGATGAAATCACGTGACATCATCAGGATCTACCATGACACACCCTATATCCTTTACTCGAAGTACTTCATCCCGCTCAAGGACGGCGACCTCCCCTCCATCGCTGGCTCCATCGCCATCCCAATCTATAACTTCACTGCCTTGAAGGCGAACGACTCTCCCGTGTTCGACGTGGACGAAGTGGACTTCTCGACCCATAACAAATGGTTCGCTAACTGGGGTTATCCGTGCGGGAACATCGGGGTATGCACAGTCACCTACGCGATCCTCTCCGAGAACGCCAAGAAGGCGACCTTCTCTCAGGACCGCTGGCACGACGAGTTCACGGACACTTCAGGGATTACGATCGCCGCTGCCGGCACTACCAACAATCTTGCCGCCACCGACGGCGTCATGGGCCTCACCGCCGATGCCTCGGAGAGCACGGGCGAGGATGTGCTCCTGATGTTCGACCTGTCGCACCAGTTCTCAACCGCAGGATCGCAGCTCATTATCAGGACCAAGCGTGCCTACACCGCTTACGGTGGCCGCTCGAGTCTCCAGTTGGGGATGCTGCCCGACGGCACCGGCCGATACACTGTGGCCCGGTGGGGCGACACCGATATCTCCGAATGGACCACTCTGACCTACGACCTGGAAGAATTGTGGGGAGAGAAGCCGTTCAAGCACGTGTTCCTCACCATCGAGGACCAGGACACCGTGTCGACGGGTACTCGCTCGCTGTACGTCGACTCCATCCGTGTGGAGGGTAGCGGTGGCACGAACATCACGATCGTACCTACCTCCGATTCTCCCAAGGCGTTCGAGGCGTACCCGTTCCTCGGTAGCGTTCGGGTGTTCAAGGAGGATTTCAGGGAGAGTGATGACTTCTTCCGCCGACGTGCTGCACCGTTCATCGTGGAGATGGAGCGACCGGTGACAATGGACGGTGGGACACCCTTCCCGTCCCGCGACAACAATCCATCCACAACGACAGCAACTGCCACCTATGCAGTGACCTCCAACAACCGCAGGATCGGATTCGCCTGGGTCAAGCTGGCGGTATGGTCGTACATGTGACGGTGAAACACGTGGGAAGGACGTTGACCAGGCAGGGGCGCGGACGACTTGGACGTGGACTGGTCGAGGACGAGAGCGGGTTCATACACGCTGTCGAGGCGGTCCTGTCCATCTTCCTGCTGATGTTCTACTCCCAGTCGATCCTCCGCACCCCGGTGTTCATCCGAGTCATCCAGGAGGAGGAGGCGACACGTGAGCTGTCCGACCAGATCATGGGCATCCTCTCGAGCCTCGACTCGAAGAACTTCCTCGGAGAGGCGGTGTTCGCAGCGGACTTCAACCTCCTGGACAAGACCCTTGAGAACATCCTGCCGGAGCATGCTGGATTCTCCTACTCGATCAGCTATATGCAGCCATTCACGTTGGTGGAGCCGACCGAACGGTATGCCTGGACGAACTGGCCCGTCACGGTGTCCCTGGACCTCCCCAAGGCCACGGACACTGGCTCGATCAACCTGAGGAGCGGGAACGGCGACATAATCCTCCCCCTACAGGTGTCTTGGCCATGGTTCCGGTACCGCATCGACTTCGGACACAAGCTGACCTCGGCATGGCCCAACTTCACCCTACCCTTGCGGATGTGCGACCTGTACCACGATCCGCGCGATCTCTACAACATCACGGAGGAGGACCGGGAGTACATAGTCAACTGCCTACCCGTGTCCGGTCCCGCCGACCTAGTCGAGCTGGAGCCTGCCGACGTCAATGGCGACAACCTCCTTGACTATCCCGATCCCGGTTCAGTACATCTCTACATGGACGACTGGTACGACGACAGGTGGGATTATCGTCTCCGCGTCTCTACCAAGGCCATCGGCCCGGCCAACGAGGCCAATGCGTCCATAGCCGTGGGGCTCGCTGACCTCATGGATGCCCAGGGCATTCCCTGTCGCCACGGCCTGGACATGAACAGCACACTCATCGCCGATCCCTATGGGACGCCCATGAACTACACAGCCGAGTCGCACTGCTGCGGCGACGGTGTATGCAGCTCAACGGAGAACTCGATATCCTGCCATCTCGACTGCCCGGGGACGTGCGGTGACGGGCTGTGCGGTGTGGGGGAGAGCAACGCCAACTGCGATCAGGACTGCCTCGATACCTGCGGTAACAACGATTGTGAGGATGGAGAGGACTCACTCTCCTGTCCCTTCGACTGCCCTCGTCTCTACAAGTCATCATGCGATTGCACAATGTTCCTGAACTGGACCTTCCCGGGCCCGGTCTCTTACGGCGATAAGCGCACCTTCTTCCTGTACTTCAACACCTTCGATGTCGAGGAACCCGTGAACCGGTGCCGCCCCGACATGAATCCCGTAAAGGTAGTCTACCGCAACTGCAAGGCGGGCTACACCGATGTCCAAGGCGACTTCGTGTGCACAAACGGCCGCTGTTCCATCAGCGACTGCAGGGTGTACCCCCGGCTCAAGTGGTCCTACCCCGAGTTCGGTCCGCTTGAAGAAGGGCACTCCTGCCCCCGAAAGGACCTCATCCCCAGCGATCCCAACCTCGTGAGCACCTACGGGCCAGTGGAGGTCATCAGCGACCGGGACTATGTGGAGATGCCCATGGAGGTGGTCGACTGGCGTGATGGTCGTGTGTACGAGGACGATGTCGTCTACTACGGTCTTACCCTCCAACGGCGCCGTGTGCGGGAGGTCAACCACTCAGGCATCCCCTCGTGGAACATGCAGGTTCGCGTGGTAGCGTACAAGGCCAACCACACAGTGGAACTGGCCGGTGATGTGACCGGCATCGCCCCCGGGAGCTGCGTGGCCGAAGCAGGTGGCATCAACGATTGCGTCACGGTGGTCCGCGAGGTCGATGAAGAGGAACAGCTCGGGATGAACACCGAGTCAGTGGAACCCGATTACACCGACCTCCCCTCGCTCACCGAGCCCGTGAAGGCGGAATCCGGCTCCAAGCACTTCTACGTCTGCACGACGACCGTTGACCTCAACTTCCCCCGCATCTATCCTTCCACCAGGGATGATATGGACATATTCACCATCAACATCACCGTCCCCAAGAAGGTGTTCGATGAGCGGACAGGGGTCATCAGGCGTAACTTCCCCAAGAACATCCGGTTACAGTTCTCCATCATGGAGACCCACGACACTTCAGCGGTGTTCCCCCGTTGCATGACCAAGTACGAGGACAAGACAGACCTCGAGCTCGCTGCCGACCGCATGGTCGTGCTCCCGACGGGCGAGTCGCTGGAACTGGCACGCAGCTGGTCCCCCATGAGCAGGCCCTTCATCGCGCCCTATCCCTCGTCCTACGCACGTATCAACTTCCATCTCCCGTTCATCGAGGCACCGGGCCCCGCGAACCAGTACCCTGGTGAGGTCCACCGCGATCTTTTCCTGTACTATTCCATGGGGACCGACAAGGACCCACCCGAACCCCCGTCAGCGCCCACATGCCTTGAGGAAAAGCTCTATTGTGTACGCGGGGACGTGTTCTTCGTCCGGGAGGCTGTGAACAAAGCGCCACGGGCCGACATCTCCTGGATGGAGAGCTTCCAACCCGCGGAGCACAAACGATTCTATGCCTTCTATCGCGTGGGTACAAACGAGGCACCGGTCACCGGCGAATCCGACCTTGCGCTGGGCAAGAAGCAAGTGTGCACGGACTGCTTCGCCGATACATGCCCCGATCGCACGTGCACCAACCGTCGCGACGACAACAACAACGGTATCCTCGACGAGACCGAGGTGCGCTCGGTGTCCAACGTCTCGAGCGATGCCGGATTCTGGTCCTTCACCTACAGCCCGGGCGTGAGCTGCGGAGTCCAGGCCTCCACGGGGCTCGGTGCAGTGTGCATGCTCAACTCATTCATCTCGAAACGTGCGCTAACGGGGACGGACCTGATGGAAGGGGGTCGGCCGTCTTTCACGATGGAGGTCCCCGGACTTGTGGAGGCGGCCATCCCTGCCACCCATAAATCGGCCACTGTCATGGTCGAGGGTCCCGTCCGGAACGTCGTACAGACGATCGCACAGCACGAACTGGGGACTGTCATTAACCTATACACGTTCTATCCCTCCTCGACCCTATGGCGGATGAGCAAGACCATCATACCTTCCAATCTCATCAAGGCACCTACGGGAAAAAACGTGGGGAACATCACCTTTGCATTCACCGGGGACTGGACCAACGTCACTTACTTCCCGGACAGCATGGACAAGGTCTTCGAGCGGAGGATCGAAGGGGGCCAGATCGTCGAGTTCGATGTCAGCGAGGACTGGATCACATATTGGAACGCGACCTGCGGGAAGTGGGGCTCCTGCGGGTTCACCGTGGCGCTTTCGGACAAGGACATGGTCTCTCGGGCCTCAGTGATGCCGGACGCATCGCTCAAACCCAGCATCACCCTTGACATAAAGCGT
>Ga0187833_10005663_pt1 | contig 11718 bp, 12 predicted proteins | sample ETNtaG_37_FD_167968 | JGI IMG/M metagenome (GOLD analysis project Ga0187833, IMG submission 167968) | Marine microbial and viral communities from oxygen minimum zone, Eastern Pacific Ocean - ETNP2014_SV_400_PacBio MetaG (Illumina Assembly) | ecosystem: Environmental > Aquatic > Marine > Hypoxic... | reverse complement strand
GTATCATGTTTTTTTGATTCACCTTTTTCCCTACCATTTAGGAGAGTTATGTCTTGGCAGTATTACGAAAGAAAGAAAGAAGAAGATCGAAGTGCCTTGATGCTTACAATAGATGGGTTTCCTAAACCAGAGGACTTTATTAAAAAAAATTATTGGGGGGAAGAATTGCAAAGACAAATATTGTCTGAAGGAAATCTACAAATTAATATTTCATGTACAGTTGAAGAAATTCCCTATTTGGATAGCTATATTGCTCTTGATCCAAGTGTAAAAGATATATTCGGAAACCCTGCTCCCCGGATCAATTATTCATTACATCCTCAAACAAAAAAAACGATGGATTATGCACGTGATTTAGTGGATAATATTGTTCTAAAATTAGAGCCGAAGAAAGTAAGAAATCGTGGTGACATGCGTTCATCACATCATATGGGAACTTGCCGAATGTCTAATGACCCATCCAAAGGAGTCGTCAATGAAAATTTAGTGGCTCATGATGTTCCCAATTTGATGATTGTAGGCAGTGCTGTACATGTTTCGTCTGGATGCCCAAATCCATCGCTAACAATAGCTGCGCTTGCACTTAGAGCTGTAGATTATATAAAATTATCGTCTAAGTCTAGCTTATAGGAATTTAAAATGGAAAAACGTAATGTAAATCTGTCAGTTTTAAAAAATCACTATTTCATATTGTCTCTAGTTGTTTTTATCATTTCAGTCGTAGGTATTTTATATTTTGAATTGTTAAATGACTTTTTTATTGACGATAAGGAAAGGAAATTGTCAATAGTTGCAGGTGAGAAGATATTTTATCAGAACTGCGCGAATTGTCATATGAACTCTCCAGAGGCACCATCGCTGTATGAGATTAAGAGTGAATACTCATCTCGGGAATTAAGAAAGATTTTGTCATATCATTTTCGCTTGGGTCGACTACCTGAGACTGAATATTCAGGTTTTAATTCTGATAATGAAAGAGATGATCTTATTAATTTTCTAATGGTCAATCACTAGGGCCTATATCAAGATTAGCATTAGTAGATGCGTTAGCAGAGTCGCTGAGTGATGTAGATGATGATAATGTACCATTTACATAATTATTTCGTTCAGATGTTATGGCTCTAGTCAAATATGGGAAAAATATTCAATATTTATATTTCATTATTGTCAAGACACATCTGTAAGAATAAAAGTTATATTTACTTAGATAAGTGTGATCAGTATATCGAAAAAATCTGGTACTATTATGCATAAAGTTGGCATTATAGGTTTCGGTAAAATGGGTCAAATCCGTGTTCAAGCATTAGAGTCATCTGGCAAAGCCACAATCAAATTGGTTTATGATGAAAATGAATTACCGATATCAATAAACTATAAAGTAACGGAAAATATCGATAAAATCATAAATAACCCTGAAATCAATGCCATATTTATCTGCACACCCAATTACCTCAACAAGCCTTTGACCGTCCAGGCATTGGAAGCGGGTAAACATGTTTTTTGTGAAAAACCGCCTGCCTTTAACAGCCGTGAAGTCGAAGAAATCATTTCTGTCGAAAAAAAGTCAGGTAAAATCCTAATGTATGGATTTAATCACCGACATCATGAAAGTATTCGCTACATGAGAAAGCTGATTGATTCAAAAGAATTTGGTAAGGTTCTTTGGATGCGCGGGCGTTATGGTAAAAGCGTCGATAAATTCTTTTTTGATACCTGGCGTGCCAGAAAGAAACTGGCTGGTGGAGGAATCCTATTGGACCAAGGCATACATATGCTGGATTTATTTATCATGCTGGGTGGTGATTTTGATTCTGTCCAGGCGGATGTTTCTAGTTGCTACTGGAACCTGGATATTGAGGACAATGTGTTTGCTATATATAAGAATTCAAAAACCGGGGTGGTGGCATCCTTGCATTCCACCATGACCCAATGGCGCCATTTGTTTTCGCTGGAAGTATTTCTCGAAAAAGGATACATGGTGTTGAACGGTCTGAAAACATCTTCCGGTACCTACGGCGATGAAATACTCTCCATTGCGAAAAACAGGACAATTGCCCCGGCAGCTGTCTGGGAAGATGAAGAACGCATTACTTTTGAAACCGATAATTCTTGGACATCGGAAATCAACCATTTTCTGAATGCCATAGAAAATGACACGCCAGTGCCTGTTGGAAGTTCTGCAGATGCTTTGGCTGTTATGAAACTGATCGATCAAACTTATAAAAACGGAGGTTAAATGAACGAAAACTGGCTCAAAGAATATTTTGAACTGTATAAACAACCGCTCTTTGATAAAACCATATTCACTCAATTGCTGGAATTAAAAGAGGATCTTGAAGGTCTCCATCAAAATGGTGGCAAGACTATGATCATGGGCAACGGCGGTAGCGCCGCCATGGCCAGTCATGTTGCGGTGGACTTCAGCAAAAATGCAAAAATTCGTATGGTGAACTTTAATGAAGCAGACCTTATCACTTGCTTAGCCAATGATTATGGATATGAAAACTGGATGGCAAAGGCTATTGAGATTTATGGGGATGACGGGGATCAAGTTATTCTAATAAGCTCAAGCGGTAGTTCGGAAAATGTGGTGAATGCAGCCAAAACGTCAAAAGAGAAGGGACATAAGGTTATCACTTTTACAGGTTTCGATAAAAATAATCCCCTAAAATCCAGTGGCGATCTCAATTTCTGGGTTAGTAGCCGAGCCTATAATATCGTAGAAATGGTTCATCACATATGGCTCCTGGCCGTCTGTGACGCTGTGATCGGTGTGGCCGAATATCCCGCCAGTTGATTTTGTTTTGATAAATATTTTCAAATGAAAGTTGCTATTAGTACATCATCCTTCGCCAGTATGGATTCGTCGCCATTGAAACTTTTGAAAGCCAAAGGCCTGGAGATAGTACAAAATTCTTATGGTAGGAAATTGACTGAAGAAGAAGCAATAGATCACCTGCAAGGTGTGGATGGTCTTTTAGCTGGTCTGGAGCCGTTGAATGATAACGTATTTAGGCAATGTCCCCAGCTGAAAGTTGTTGCACGGGTCGGGATTGGAATGGATAATGTAGACGTGGTTGCTGCGGGGAAAGCCGGTATAAAGATATCCAACACACCAGCCGGCCCCACGGATGCTGTGGCGGAGATGACTCTTGCTGCTGCGTTGACTCTTTCCCGGAATATTCTGCCCGCCAACACAGCCCTACACCAGAAGCAGTGGCAGAAGTCCATTGGACTGGGATTAAAGAATATGAATGTTCTATTCATCGGTTATGGACGGATCGGACGTAAAACAGCTGAACTCTTTCGTGTACTGGGCGCTCGGATCATGGTTTGCGATCCGGTCGTTCGTATGAATGATCTAAAGTCAGGTGAAGAGTTGGTAGAACTTAAAGATGGTCTCAAATTAGCAAATATCATTACACTGCATGCTGGTGGGAATCACCCCATTTTATCATCCGAACAATTTCAACATATGAAAGATGGTGTCATTATCCTGAATTCCGCTCGAGGCACACTCATTGATGAAGACGCGCTAATTACTGCGTTGGACTCGGGTAAGGTAGCTTCCACCTGGTTGGATGTATTCCCGGAAGAACCCTATAAGGGAAGGTTGACGGGATATGAGCAGGTTCTGCTTACGCCCCACATCAGCACCTATACAATCCAGTGCCGCAGGGACATGGAAATGGCTGCAGTGAAAAATCTACTGTGTGATTTGGGGATTGATTTATGACCGTAGGTATAGATCTTTTAGGAAAAACTGCGCTTATCACAGGTGCTACACGCGGTATCGGTAAAGCCATAGCAGATGCATTTATGGATTGCGGTGCAGATCTCATGCTCACCGGCACAAAACCTGAAGAAATCGAGCAGATGAATGCAGAAGAGAAAAACCCAAAGGTACAATGGCTTAAGGCAGATTTTTCGTCGCCGGACGAAATTACTTCTTTCATCGAACAGTTAAAATCTACAGATGCCATTGATATTTGTGTCAACAATGCTGGTATCAATATTATAAAGCCCTATGAGGAGTATTCAGCAGATGAATATCAGCGATTAATGAGCATTAATCTCACAGCTCCTTTTAGTCTAACTCAGCAGCTTATCCCGGGCATGAAAAAAAGAGGCTTTGGCCGAATTGTGAATATTGCGTCCATATGGAGCGAAATCAGCAAACCGGGGAGGTCATTATACACCACATCAAAAACAGGGTTGGTTGGTTTGACCCGATCCTTGGCTGTAGAACATGCATCATCTAACATTCTGGTAAATGCCGTTTCACCGGGTTTTACCCGCACCGAACTGACGGAAGAGTCATTATCAACCGATGAAATTAAAACTTTGTCAGAGCAGATACCGGTAGGTCGCTTTGCCGAACCTAACGAGATTGCCCAAACGGTACTATTTCTTTGCAGTGACCTGAATACCTATATCACGGGCCAGAACATTGTTGTGGATGGAGGATTTACCCTTGTCTAGCCTGACAATCAAGAGTTCCATCCGGAATTATGATGTTTTTTTCAATCAGTCTATTTGTGAATCCCTACGAGTTGAATTGCAGCCGGATGATGTCATTTTTGTGGATAGAAAGGTATTTAGTCACCTGAATAAGGAGGCTCAACAACTTATTACTGCAAAGAAACATACCTTCATCGATGCAACTGAGGAGCAGAAAAGTTATACGGCACTTACACCCATAATCGAACAGTTAATCGAAAACCGGTTCCGCAGGAACAATCGGTTGATTGCCATTGGGGGTGGCATTACTCAAGATATGATTGCATTTATTGCATCCATAATGTACAGAGGGGTGGAATGGCTGTTTTTCCCCACCACACTGCTTGCCCAGGCAGACAGCTGTATCGGCGGTAAGACGTCCATAAATATCGGCAAATATAAAAACCAGCTGGGGAATTTCTGTCCGCCATTAAAGATTTTCATTATTCCCGAACTGGTGCAATCCCTCCCTGAGCAGGATTTTAAGTCTGGTATGGGGGAAATGCTGCATTTTTACCTGGTATCAGGAGAGGATGATTTTGCATTTTACCAGAAGCATTATGAAAAAGCATTTAAGGATGAAAAGGCGTTGTTAGCCTTGGTGAAACGCAACCTTGAAATCAAAAAAGGCTTCATTGAGCGGGACGAATTCGACCGCGGTGAGCGGTTATTGCTGAATTATGGTCATTCATTTGGTCATGCCATTGAATCCCTAACCAACTACGCCATACCCCATGGTATTGCAGTGAGCTACGGTATGGATATGGCCAATTTTATATCCGTTAAACTGGGCTTTATTGAAGATGATGTCCGTCAGGAAATCCGGACACAAATGGAAAAAATATGGGGAGGCACATACATTGGTAACTTGGATGAAAATGACTTTGAAAAAGCACTGTCCCGGGATAAGAAAAATATTGGTAATACTTACCAGTTGATTTTAACCAAGGGCATTGGAAATATGCTGAAATACGGTATAACACCGGATGAAGATTTTACATGCTGGCTGAAGGAATATTTTAACGGCTAATACATGCGGTTGTTATAACAACAATTCTGAAGAATGTCCAAAAGTAATTGACATGAAAAACGACAAACCAGAATAATATTTTTTTACATTTCCTTATTTATTAAGTAAAAAGTACCCTAATAATTTATTAAGTAAAAAGTACCCTAATAAATATAAATTTACTTGTTGAGCAAATGGATAATACTCTAAATATTGTGTTTTACAATTAATGGATTATTTAATTGAAATTATTTGAATTAAGAAATCAATGCCCTAGCTGCGAGCAAAATTATTCAACGAGTATTTTTTCACTCCAATGGGATGATAGAATTATACAATCAGTTTTTGAACAACGAAAGTATCCCAAAAATTCTATCGATGAAGGAGCTTATGAACTGATGGAATGTAATCAATGTAGTTTGATTTATCAGTTATATGCCCCTAATGAAGAGTTCTCTTATGAATTATATAACGAATGGATTGTTAAAAAAAATACTGTAAATATTAATAGATATAGTTTTAATCCGAATAATAAAGAAAAATTAAGATCATCGATTTCAGAGATTAACCAGTTATTAAAATACTCTCAAAAAAAAGTATCGGATATTAAAGTTTTAGATTTTGGCTGTGGATGGGGTAATTGGTGTCAAGCGGCACGTTCAATGGGTTTGGAAGTTTATGGTACAGAAATGAATAAAAAACAAATTCAATACTGTAATAAAATTGGTATAAATATTATAAGTTGGGATGAAATTTCAAACTATAAATTTGATATTATCAATATCGAACAAGTTTTAGAGCATGTTTCAAACCCTGCTTTAATTATTAAACATTTATCCGAAGCATTATCTTTAGATGGAATCCTAAAAGTTGCGGTGCCAGATGGAACCCAAGTTAAGCATACTCTAAAAAAGAATTTTCAAGCAATTTGGTTTTTTGAAAAAAAGTAATGAAAAAAAGTTTGAATCCAGTTGAACCTTTACAACATTTAAATGCTTTTAATTTTAAATCGCTCAACCATTTAATGTCGAAAAATGGGCTTAAGCACTTAAGGAAGCCATTAGGACCTTTCCATCTAAATAGCATTAATACTTTTAATCTAAAAAATATAATATTCTTTTTTGCTAGGTTATTATTGCCTTCAAATTACAAGACAACTTTATTATTTTTAAAATAGAATAATTTATTTGATAGATGTTGATATTGTTTCACACATATTTTTTACAAATATTTAAATAAAATAAATAATATAGTTTGCCAGGGAAATAAACAATGAAAATAATTTGCATGATACCAGCTCGTTTGGGTAGTAAAAGGGTCCCTAGAAAGAATTTACGCTTTTTAAATGGCCGACCCTTGATCAGTTATAATATTGAGACAGCAGTAAGGGCAGGAGTTTTCGATGAGATATATGTCAACTCTGAAGCAGATATATTTTCTGGAATCGCAAAAGAGTATGGTGCCAAGTTTTACAAAAGACCTGAAGAATTTTCGTCTGATTTATCAAACAATGACCAATTCGCCTTTGATTTTATTAATAATATTGCTGGTGACATACTTATTCAATTACTGCCCACTTCCCCTCTTATTTCAACTGTTGAAATAAAAGATTTTGTTAATTACATGATTGATAATGATTTTGACACTGTAGTCTCTACGGTTCAGCATCAGATTGCAGGGATATATCAAGATAAACCAATTAATTTTGAAATTTTAGAACCACATATTTCTTCGCAGGATATGTCCTCCATAGAAACATATGCTACTGTTTTAATGGGTTGGAAATATTCAAATTTTCAGGATAATATGACCGATCTGGGATTTGCTTACCATGGAGGCAAAGGAAAAATTGGTTACTTCCCAATTAAAGGATTATCAACAATAGACATTGATAATGAAGAAGATTTTAGACTTGCTGAGGTTGCTATAAAAATGCAATCTCAAACTATATTGCCAGAGCCTGAATATTATAAAGAATCAAAAAATCGTGTTGAGGTTGATGTACCTGAAATTTTAGAAAAGGATGGGGTACTTCAGAGCAACTTTAATCATGAAAATGAACCATTGGTCGATTTAAATAAATTAATTAAGCAATACGGAGATTCTTCATCTTGGTGTCATAGGTTAGTTAACACTGAAAATAATAGTGCTACTCTTATTGCTCAATTGCCTGGGGAGGGAAATCGTCTCCACTTCCATCCTAACTGGAATGAGTGGTGGTGCATATTAAAGGGACAATGGAAATGGGAAATTGAAGGAAAACAAACTATAGTTAAAAAAGGTGATTTTGTTTTTATTGAAAAAAATTGTAAACACAAGATTACAGCAATAGGAGATGAAATGGCAATCAGACTTGCTGTAAGTAGGGCTGATGTTGAACATGTTTATCCAAAGGAGCCATAATGAATGATTTAGTATTAATTGTAGGTGGTACTTCAGGGATAGGACTTGAAACGGCAAATTATTTATTAAATAAAGATTATGAAGTTATCGTTTGCGGCAGACGAGACATTAAATCCGAGAAACTAAATTCAATAAAGGTAAACGTTAAATCAGACCGGTCAGTAAAGGATCTTTACCATGAAGTTCAAAACAATTATGGTAATATCAGTGGCTTGGTTTTTTCAGCAGGAATTACAACCCCCAAAAAGTCAATTGAAGATTTTGATGAAAAAATCTGGCATGATATTTTTGATACAAACGTGACCGGACTACTTCGTGTATTAAAATATTTTTTTCCAAGTCTGAAGAAAACAAAGGGGAAAGTTGCTGTTGTTAATTCCATCGCAGCAAGAACTTTCAGTCAGCTTTCGGGCGTTGAATATACGGTAAGCAAAGGAGCATTATCTGGTCTGGTAAAACAACTGGCCTTTGAGTGGATCGACGATGGTGTTTTTATCAACTCTGTTTTTCCTAGTATGACACTGACACCTATGCTTAAAGAAAGTTTGAATAACGATGAAATAAACACACTTAATGAACAACTGCCATTAAAGAAATTGGCTACACCATTTGATACGGCCAGGGCTATTGAGTTTTTGATCAGCAAAGAAAATAAATATATGACAGGATCCGGTATTGATGTATCCGGGGGACAGTATTTTAGTGGTTAACCATAATTCTTTGGGCAAATATATTGTAGGTGCATATGCCACTTCGCCTAACTTATTTACTTGGGATGAAAATTCAGAATTGAACTATTTTGACGGTCTTAAAAAATTACAATCAATAAGAGGGCTTGAATTGCCTTTCTGGGGAGAAAGTTTGCACCCCTTTGATGACCAATGGCTCTTATCAAATTTGGACCCTAAATGGGAAAATGTTCTAACCTGTGTCCCGGGTACAATGAAATCCCTTGAGACTGATCCTCATTTTGGCTTGGCATCAGTATCTGATGATAGCCGTAATAAAGCAATTCGTTTCTACAGGACAGCATTTAATTGTATAAACAATTTGAAGAACAATTTTGGCAATAAAAGTGTAATTACAATCTTTATAACATCGTCCCCAATTATAAATAAGGAACAAATTAATGCCGAAAAAGAAGCATTTATTTTATCATTGAATGAACTTGCATCCTGGGATTGGGGAAATACTAGAGTCATCGTTGAACATTGCGATGCATACAATAAGAAAAATACCAAGCCAAAAAAAGGATTTTTAAGTATAGATGACGAAATAAAAGCTATAAAACAAATTAATGATCAATGTAATACAAATTTTGGTATTGTTATAAACTGGGGTAGGTCTGTTATTGAACATAGAAATATCAATGGTCCATTAGCACATATTAATTCAGTTAAATCTAATAATCTTCTTGCCGGGATAATGTTCTCTGGAACAACAGATAAAAATAATAATTTATATGGTGCCTGGTCAGACCTGCATATGCCGCCCGCTACTTTTTCAGACTATAGATATTTTGAACCAGAAAGCCTCATGACTTACGAGAACATAAAAAATACATTGGCATTGTGTGACCTCAATTCATTGGATTTCTTGGGTGTAAAACTGTTGGCAATGCCAAAAGAGTCATCAGTTGAAAAACGGATAAGTATTAACAAAGATTCAATAGGTCTATTAGATCGTGCGATAATTGAAACCAGTAGAGCATGATGAAATACCTCTCATATTTTTTATCTGAAAATACTCCCCTTTATGGAAATTCCACAGGTATAGATTTTAACGTGGGTAAGCAAATTAATGATGGGGATAGCTGCAATACAATGAACCTGTCTTTTCCTAACCATAGCGGTACACATATTGACTTTCCATATCATTTTAACTCTCAAGGAAAAACATTGACCGATTATCCAGCAGATTTCTGGGAATTCCAACAGGTTACATTAGTTGATTTATCTGGAAAAGTAAGTAACTCTCAGATAATTGGGCCTGAAATGTTCCCATCTTTAGAAAATAGAGATATTGAATTATTATTGATTAAAACAGGATTTGGCAACTATAGAGGAACTGATCGTTATACACTTACACCGCCAGGCCTATCATCTGAACTAGCTAGTTATTTCCGACAGGAATTTCCGGTCCTACGCTGTGTTGGCATGGATTTGATTTCTATTTCAAGCTATTGTCATCGGGAAAAAGGCCGCAAGGCTCATCATGCATTTTTAAACCCCGATGAAGGAGAACCCATCCTGTTAATTGAGGATATGAAACTGGAAATAGAAGGGCCTATTGAAAGGGTGGTTATAGCACCTCTGTTAATCGATAATGCAGATGGTGTACCCTGTACAGTCATTTCATTTTCATAATCGCATCCCTTAATTACCACTATAAATGATTGTATCCGTTTAGTTAAAGATTTTTAGAATAGAACAACTGTAGGAACTAGTTTTGAACCATATATTATTTATAATGCGTCACAATAATGATATTGATCATATAACGCCAATTATATATAAACTGGAAAAGGAAAACCCATCGGTTATAATTACAATACTAATTTATAATGTGCTGGAAACATTTGAAGATGATTATCGAATTCAGTTTCTAAGAACTTTAAGAGTAAATATTATACATGTATTTGATTGCCTTACAAACCAGGTTATTCCTATAAATCTTTATAAAAAGCTAATACATATATCAAAAGTTTATGCAAGATTAAATCCAATTCGCATTTTGATTAACAGACTATTTGTTCTGCCAGGGATAAAATTGCTCAAAAAAATGATTCTAAATATTAAGCTAGATAATTTTTTTCAAAAAAACTTTTATAAAATGCCCAATATCATAGTTTTTGATCAGGCAAATGATCCATTCTATAAAAAGTTATGTGAGTTTTCACTTGAGAATAATATAGTTACAATTGCAGTACCGCATGGTCATAATATCTATGCCAATGAAATGGTTTGGTCAAATAGTATGGAAATTCTACCATCACCACCAACCAGTTTTGGTTTTGATTCTCAATATGTTGTTTTTGAGAATTCAATCATAGCAGAAAGATATAAAAGAATGGGGATAGTGAAAGAAAAACAGATACGCATTTTAGGATCTTCGAGGTTTTGCGATGAATGGATTAATCAATTAAATGAAATCCTTCCTAAAGAAACATTACCAGAACCTCCATCAAAAATTTTAAGGGTGGTCATCCTGCTTACTAAAACCCAATTTAATATAAACCGGTCAGAATTATTAAGGACCATCAATTTCTTAAGCAAATTTCCTGATATATATATAATTATTAAACTGCATCCAAGAGGAGGTAAAAGATTTACACAATCTTTCCCTAATAATGTTAGGTTTGTAAAAAATGAATTCCAAACGCCAGTATTAATTAATTGGGCCGACATAGTACTTTTTATAGGGTCTAGTGCAATGATTGATTGTCTAAAAAAGGATGTACCAACACTGTATATGAAAAATACACATTCAAACAAGCTGTTATCTGAAAATTATTTTCATTCTTGGGAGGTTCATTGCCGTGATGATCTACGTGATTTTATATGGAAATTAAAAAATGACAAGAACTCACGTACCTATTCCGTAAAGGATCGGGATAGATACTGCAGAGTGATGATAGAGCCAAAAGGAAAAGATGTATTAGGTAATTATGTTTCAATGTTGTTGGAATTATTGTCATAAGCCAATATATCCAAAATCATAAGAAATCATATCGATCATTTTTTTAATTAATAAGTAAATACGTTAACCATGCTCATAATTGTAATACAGATTCTAATAAACTATGT
>Ga0187833_10005662_pt1 | contig 11719 bp, 8 predicted proteins | sample ETNtaG_37_FD_167968 | JGI IMG/M metagenome (GOLD analysis project Ga0187833, IMG submission 167968) | Marine microbial and viral communities from oxygen minimum zone, Eastern Pacific Ocean - ETNP2014_SV_400_PacBio MetaG (Illumina Assembly) | ecosystem: Environmental > Aquatic > Marine > Hypoxic... | reverse complement strand
AAAAAAATAGAAGTTCATACATTTAATGTATCTTCAAGTGGGTGGGATTTTTTCTTTGTTAATTGGGGCAGTGCTCCACTAGTCACAGACTCAGAATTAGCATTGAATTTTATTGTGATACAATAATAATTAATCTTGAAACGAGATTGTTATGTCCCGATAAATTCGGAACTCACCATTGATGAAGATGGTTTCCACCGCATGGATTATGCAAAACTTGTTGTACCACTTATTAAGGCTGTACAGGAGCTCTCAGCCAAGGTAGATCAACTTGAGAGCAAGCTTAATGTAGATGGAGTTGAAGCATCCCCAGACAGTTAGAAAATTAAGTTGTGTACAAAAAACTTAATTTGGTGTTTCCACTGGTTTATCTAATAAAGGTGGCCGTTTATTATGAAAATCTGTGGAATCCTGAAAATGATTTGCCAGAGCCAGTATAGAAGCTTCATCGTAAAGGTTACCTACAAGAATTATACTGGTGGGTCTTCCCTTTTCATCAAATCCCGCGGGTATAGATATTGCTGGGTGTCCTGTCAGGTTGGTAATAAGGGTCTGGTTACCACCTCGTTGGGGTGAAATGACCACATCATAGTCTTTCATCAGTGTATACATGCTCTCAATGAGCCTACTCCGGTGCCGGTTTGCCTGCAGGTACTCAACAGCAGGTATAAAACGAGATTGCCTTAGGGAGTTGACTCTGGACCGTTTTGTCTGCTCAACCATGAGATCATCCCTGTTGGAGCGCAAAAAATCATCAAAAAAAGCACCCGCTTCAGCTCTCAGTATTATATCGAAGGTGCGGAAAGGAAAATCATCAGGAAGTTTCACCGGCTTAAGCTCAACACCCATTTCTCTGAAAACGTCCAGGGCTGCCCTGCCATTTTCACCTGAGTCTGTGGTGTCTTTTTCAAAAGTTTCATCAAGATAACCTACCTTCAATTCTTGAACCGGGATATCCCAGTCATTATTAAAAGAAGCTTCTGTGGTCATGGGATCAGCTTCGTCAACACCGCGAATTGTTTCAAACACAACAGCACAGTCTGTAGCTAAGCGGCAGATGGGACCTACCTTGTCCATGGACCAGGAGAGCGCCATTACACCACTTCGACTCACACGGCCGTAGGTGGGCCTGAGACCCGTCACTCCACATCGTGCAGATGGAGAGACAATGGATCCCCAAGTCTCCGTTCCCAAAGCAAAAGGGACCAGCCCGGCGGCTGTTGCTGATGCCGAACCAGCTGAGGAACCGCTGCTTCCCTGAGTGGTATCCCAAGGGGAGAGAGTCTTACCCCCAAACCATACATCTCCCCGGGCCAGGGCGCCGGAAGTGAGTTTGGCTACCAGAACGGCGCCGGCTTCGTCTAGTTTTTTTACCACTGTAGCCGTCTCTTCGATTACCTGGTCTTTATATGGTTCAGATCCCCAAGTCGTTTTGTACTCTTTCACGGCAATAATGTCTTTCACTCCGTAGGGGATACCGTGGAGAGGTCCCCTATAATTTCCGGCAGAAATCTCCTTGTCCGCTTGGCGGGCACGGTTTATTGCCCGTTCTTCCGTCAGAGTAATAACAGCCTTGAGGATGGGACCGTATTTTTTTAATCGATTCAGGAAAAACTGTGTAAGCTCTAGGGAGGTGATCTGCTTTGACTTCACCAGGGCAGCCAATTCCATAACTGAATAAAAAGCAAGATCGTTTATGTTTTCAGGAAGAGATACACTTTCAGGAATTTCCCAAGTGAGGAGCTTCTGGTTCAAAGGGATCTGAAAATCGGTGGGATGAGGGTTAAACTGAATCGCTGGCAGGGAATTGTAATCAAGAGCAAATGTCCGCATGGTGTCGTAGTTGGCACGGTTGCGGAGAAGATAGTTATACATGGTATCGATCTCAGCCTGAGTAAAGTTGAGACCTACAAGACGCTGGGATGCTTTTACATCAGCTTTAGTGAAGGCATTGTCTTTGGCATCACTCTCCTTTACACTTTTTAAAGGAGCACAGGAGAATAACAAAGGGAAGAGGATGTACCACTGTAGCAGAGCCAGCTGTTTCCTACTTATGAATGACAAAGGGGAGTTCTTGATCAGTATTTGATCTGATCAGGTAGCTTGGGGAGCTGTCCCGCGTTTTTTCTTGGACGTGTGTTATTGTTGGCAACACTCCACCCGGTGAGATAAACGAGACGGGCAACTTTAGCCATTTTGAGAAAATTGATTTTGTCAACGGTGTCTGTGACTTTGTGGTAATCTTCATGAATACCAGCAAAATAGAAAATGATAGGGATGCCATGCTTGGCAAAGTTGTAGTGGTCACTCCTGTAGTAAAATCTTTCAGGGTCATCTTTTGAGTTGTACCGATAGTTGAGAGAGATATCATCCAATCTGGAGGCGGCGTACTCGCTCATCTCATGGAGATCCCGGCTGATCATGTTGGAGCCGATAATGTAGACACTGTCTGGGGCATTCCTTCCCACCATGTCGATGTTGAGGTCAGCAACCGTGTTATTTAAAGGAATAAGTGGTTTTGTGACATAATGTTTTGATCCCAGAAGTCCCCGCTCTTCACCGGATACTGCCAGAAAAAGGAATCCCCGTTTCGGGGAAACTTTGTTTTTTACTATTGCCTCGGCGACCTCCATAAGAGTAGAAGTCCCCGTGCCGTTATCGTCTGCGCCGTAGTAGATTTTTCCTTCACTGTTCTTACCCACATGATCATAGTGGGCGGAGACCACCACTGTCTCTTGGCCAATGTAGGGGTCACTTCCGGGGAAGTAACCAACCACATTCTGTGAGGCAACAGCCTCTTTTCCCAGGTCTACATTGAGTTTGATGTAGCTTCCCGGTAATGCCTGACTGTTGGATGTCCCTTCTGATTCCAGTTCTACTTGGAGTTCTCGAAGTGTTTTTCCGGAAGTAGCCACAATCCGGTCGGCAGTTGGTTCAGAAATTGTAAAGACAGGAACTGTGGCGGCCGAAGAAGGGAGAGACATTCCCTCACGCCGGAGCCAGTTTTTCCACTGCTTGAACTTATCGGAAAAAAGTTCATCAGATTTGGGATTAGAAGCCACAAGTATGGCGGCAGCGCCATTACTTTTTGCAGCGTCAAGTTTTTGTCTCAAGTCCGAATAGCGGGTTTTTTTTGAACCGTTGAACCGATTTGGGTTATCTAGTTCTGGTTCTCCATCAATGATCAGGACTATAGAATTCTTAACCACAATGTTGCTATAATCATTGTACCCGAACTCCTTAGCGGTAATTCCGTAACCACCAAACACCACAGGGGCCTGTATTTCAATACTTCCTGTGAGGCCTCGGGGTGAAATGAAGAAGTCTTCCTTATACTGAAACTTCTCCCTGACCGATCCGATGCCGTGATCTACAAGAAGGGATAGTTCATTGTCCTCTCCTAGTTTTGTTTTGAGAAGTTCATATCGCTGGAAGTATGATTTATTGTGACCAAGGGGTGTGAGGCCCAGGCGCCTGAACTGGGAAGCGATATACTCGGCAGCGACCTGGAGTCCCGGTTCGCCGGTGGCTCTTCCTTCAGTAACATCAGATGCCAGAAATGTGAGATGTGCCTCAAGATCACTACTTGAGATTGAAGCCATTCCACTTCGGGCTTCTTCAATATCAAACGATGGAGAAAAATATATTTCTGCCTGAGCCAGCAGGAAAGAAAAGGAGAAAGTTGTAACAGTAAGAATTCTCACGGCAGAGCGAAGTTAAGACACCACCTTCATAGAAAAAAGATCGCAGGTTCTATTGGTGACTTAGCTAATTATTTGCGAGGACCGCTTGTGCAGCGGCAAGGCGGGCGATAGGAACCCGGAAGGGTGAACAGCTCACATAGTCAAGACCTGTTCTATAGCAGAAATGGATGGAAGCAGGATCACCACCGTGTTCACCACAGATTCCGATTTTTAGTTCTCTATTTTCACTTCGACCTTTTTCTACTGCCATTTCTACAAGCTGCCCCACACCTGATTGATCCAGCGACTGGAAGGGATCTTCCGGCAAGATTCCTTCTTCAAGGTAAGTCGGCAGAAAGCCGCCGATGTCATCCCGAGAAAAACCGAAAGTTGTCTGTGTAAGGTCATTAGTTCCAAAAGAGAAGAACTCAGCTTTGCGGGCAATCTCATCAGCTATGAGACATGCCCTTGGAATCTCAATCATGGTACCCACGAGGTAGGGGTAGTCTATATTGGTTTCGTTCTTCACTTCATCAGCTATTCTCCGCACGATAGCTTCCTGATGATCGTACTCAGCCTGCGTTCCCACTAGTGGAATCATCACTTCCGGTAGTGCATTGATCCCTTCCTTGGTGAGCTGGGCGGTAGCTTCAAAGATAGCCCTCGCCTGCATTTCAGTAATCTCGGGGTAGGCAATTCCCAAGCGGCATCCGCGGTGCCCTAGCATTGGGTTCAACTCATGAAGAGCAGCGATTCTGATCTTGAGTTTTTCTTCATCAGTTCCCAGTTCAGCGGCCAGCTCCTTTACCTGTTCCTCAGCCAGAGTAACAAATTCATGCAATGGAGGATCCAGCAGTCGAATTGTGACTGGAAAATCATGCATTGCTTTCAGTATGCCGTAGAAGTCTTGTCTCTGGAACGGGAGAAGCTTCATAATAGCTCCCCGACGTGTCTCTTTATCTTCAGCAATAATCAGTTCTCGCATAGCCAAAATTCGCTCTGGATCAAAAAACATATGTTCCGTCCGGCACAGCCCAATCCCTTCAGCACCAAAGTCGCGGGCCTGAGCAGCATCATCTGGACTGTCAGCATTGGTTCTAATTACAAGTTGGCGAATATCGTCAGCGATTCCCATAAGACTCCGGAAAGACTCGTTTTCTGTTGGATCTGTTTGTACAACCGGAAGGTCACCTTTGTAAACGAACCCTTTTGTGCCGTTCAAAGTAATTACATCCCCTTCGTTTAAAGTGTGTCCATCCACAGACATTTTTTTCCCACGGCTGTCAATATTGAGGGCACCACATCCCACAACGCAACACTTTCCCCATCCCCGGGCTACAAGGGCTGCGTGGCTGGTCATGCCACCTTTAGCCGTAAGAATGGCCTCAGCGGCATGCATGCCGTGAACATCTTCTGGTGATGTTTCGTTCCGGACCAGAATTACTTTTTTGCCATCCTTCGCCCACGCCTCCGCATCATCAGCGGTGAAAACGATCTGGCCGGTTGCACCACCTGGGCCAGCTGGCAAACCTTCAGCCAGTTTTGTAGCGTTCTCTTCAGCTTTAGGGTCCACCATGGGGTGGAGGAGTTCATCCAGTTGAGATGGTTTTACGCGGTTCAGGGCTGTCTCTTTTTTGATGAGACCTTCAGCAAGCATATCGGTGGCCATTTTCACTGCGGCTAGGCCGTTTCGCTTGCCAACTCGCGTCTGGAGCATCCAGAGGCGGTCGTTCTCTATAGTGAACTCAATGTCCTGCATATCGGCATAATGTTTTTCCAGGTTGATCCGAATAACGTCCAGTTCATCGTAAAGCCCGGACATCTCCTCCTCCAGGGTAGGCAAGTCTTTATTCTTTTCTGTGCGACCCCATTTATTGATGGGGTTTGGTGTGCGAATACCAGCAACCACATCTTCCCCTTGGGCGTCAGATAGCCATTCGCCAAAAAAGTGGTTATCACCTGTGGCGGGATTTCGTGTGAAGCCAACACCTGTGGCACAGTTGTTCCCCATATTGCCAAAGACCATGGTTTGCACATTTACAGCTGTACCCCATTCTTCAGGAATGCCTTCTATGCGGCGGTAGGAGATAGCCCGTTTGCCATTCCATGACTTGAAAACCGCACTAATTCCGCCCCACAGCTGGGTGTGAGGATCATCAGGGAATTCACTCCCCAGCAAATCTTTTACGGTAGTTTTGAAACTGTCAGATAATTCTTTCCAATCATCCCCATCTAGATCAGTATCTTGATTAACACCCTTTTCTTGTTTTCGTTCATCAATGAGTTCTTCCAGACGTTCCCGGATGCTGATGCCGTCCTTTGGTTCCAAACCTGCAGCTTTCTCCATAACAACATCGGCATACATGGTGATGAGGCGGCGATAAGCATCGTAAACGAATTTGGGACTGCCTGATTTTTCAATAAGGCCCGGAATGGTCTTTGATGTAAGGCCTACATTCAAAACTGTTTCCATCATACCCGGCATGGAGATGCGGGCACCAGAACGGACGGACATGAGGAGCGGGTTTGTGGGGTCTCCGAACTTGCGGCCCATAGTATCTTCTGTTTTGGATATGGCTTCTTCTACTTGACTCTGGAGTTCAGACGGATAGTTGTGCTCGTTAGCATAATAATGAGTACATACTTCCGTGGTAATGGTAAAACCAGGCGGTACAGGAATACCCAGGTTTGTCATTTCCGCTAGGTTGGCACCCTTGCCACCGAGCAGTTTTTTCATTGCGGCAGTGCCGTCTGCTTTTGAGTCTCCGAAAAAATATACGTACTGCAAATTTTTCCCTTTTCTTATAAAATTGATCGTGAATTTATATTGAGGTACAAGTTGAACCAATGGCTAATTGAGTTGATTTTCCAAAAAGTGGTGTGTAGCATTCCCGCCAAGCGATAAGGAAAGAATAATAATGTCCCAAATTATGTGGCAACCATCAACGGAGCGGGCGGAGGCGTCACAGATGAACCAGTTCAGACTATTTGTTAATAAAAAGTATGCCATTGAGCTGGGCAATTACCAGGATCTTTATAACTGGTCTGTCAATGAGATAAACCATTTCTGGGGAGCTGTGTGGTCTTTTGGGAATCCTGTTGTGTCTAAGGAATATCAACACGTGGTGGATGATGATTCCAAAATGCCAGGGGCAAAGTGGTTCAGCGGTGCCAGGCTAAATTTTGCTGAAAATTTGCTCCCTAGGCGAGATAACCACACAGCCATCCTTTCGAGGGGAGAAGGTAAAGAAGACAGACAAATCTCCTACATTGAACTGTACAGTGAAGTGGAGAAAATGGCGGCAGCCCTTCGGGATGCCGGGGTTAAACAAAGTGACAGAGTGGCCGGGTTTCTGCCCAATATCCCTGAAGCCGTTGTTGCAATGCTAGGTGCAGCCTCTCTGGGTGCTGTCTGGAGTTCTTCTTCGCCTGATTTCGGCATCAAAGGTGTCTTGGACCGCTTCCGCCAGATTGAACCAAAAGTTCTCTTTGCAGCTGATGGGTACCAGTATAACGGGAAATGGATCAATTCTCTGGACAAACTAAAAGAGATTCTTACTGAACTGCCTAGTGTAGAAAAAGTGGTTGTTGTCCCCTTTGAATCAGAGAATCCGGATTTATCAGGCATTAATAAAGGGGTCCTCTATGGTGAATTTCTGCCAGCAGAAGCACCTTCTCTTGAGTTTGTGCAGTTGCCTTTCGATCATCCTCTTTACATTATGTATTCTTCCGGTACTACCGGCCTACCCAAATCCATAGTCCATGGGGCAGGGGGGACCCTGCTTCAGCACATGAAGGAACTTCGTCTCCATGGTGATATCAATGACAAGGAAACAGTATTCTACTTCACTACCTGCGGTTGGATGATGTGGAACTGGCTGGTGAGTAATCTGGCTTTAGGTGCAACAATTGTACTGTATGATGGCTCTCCGTTTCATCCTGATTCGTCCGCAATGTGGCAGATGGCTGAGGAGTTCGGCATTACCGTATTCGGGACCAGCGCCAAATTTATTGCTGCATGTCAGGGATATGGTTTGGTACCCAAAGGTAGACATGATCTCAGCTTGATTAAAACTATACTATCCACCGGCTCGCCCCTGGTTGAGGAGAGCTATGATTATGTCTACACTTCCATCAAAGAAGATGTTCAGCTTTCTTCAATTACAGGTGGAACGGACATTGTATCATCTTTTGCGGGAGGTAATGCTATGTTGCCAGTTTACCGGGGCGAGATTCAGTGCCGAGCGCTCGGTATGAAAGTGGAATCTTTTGATGATGCCGGCAAGCCGCTAATTAACCAGAAGGGGGAACTGGTCTGCACGCGGGCATTCCCTTCTATGCCGGTCAATTTCTGGAATGATCCTGACGGATCGAAATTTCACAACGCCTATTTTTCTGATTACCCAGGCGTCTGGACTCATGGTGACTACATTTTGATCAATGATCATGGTGGCGTGATTGTATTCGGCCGGAGTGATGCAACCCTTAACCCTGCCGGTGTTCGTATTGGGACAGCTGAGATCTACCGCGTGGTGGAGGCCTTTCCTGAAATAGAGGACTCACTGGCCGTAGGTCAACAGTGGGAGGGTGACGAGCGGGTAATTCTATTCGTGAAAATGAATGAGGGAAAACAATTTACGAAAGATCTTGAAAAGAAATTAACTGATGTCATCCGTAACAGTTGTTCTCCACGGCATGTGCCAGCGAAAACGGTCCCCGTCCCTGATATCCCATACACCATTAACGGTAAAAAAGTGGAAATTGCAGTCAAAAAGATACTTCACGGTAGCGAGGCGCTAAACAAGGATGCCCTTGCCAATCCTGAATCACTTTTGTTTTTTAGTGATTTAGAGGTGCTGAGGGATTAGATGGATACTTTCAGTCACGCATTCTGGGGTAGAGGTCTTTTTGGTTATAGAGGGCACCCGTGGCTTGCCCTCTTTTTTGGTGCTGCCCCGGATCTTTTTTCTTTTGGTATACTTATTCTGATTCGCCTGAGCACTTTCCAATTTTCCTCTGGGCCGCCACCCATAGAAACCATACCAAGGTGGCTGTTTGTCAATTACGACATTTCACATAGTTTTGTAAGTGCATTTACAGCAATTTTGATTGTGAGTCGGTTTCGAAAAGATTTTGCCTTTGCCATGCTGGGATGGCCTTTTCATATTTTATTGGACTTTCCTTTCCACACACGGGCATATTTCCCCTCAAAGATATTTTGGCCACTATCTGATTTTACTGTAGATGGCATCTCATGGGGACAGCCCAAAGTGTGGTTACCAAACCTGGCCGGTCTTATCTTACTTTATGTTTATAGGAAGTGGATCCAACCAAAGGAAAGAATGGATAGATTTCAATGAGAAGATTTTTTGAACTTGCAGAAAACATATCAATATTTCATTTAAAGAAAAGGTAATTATTTATGAATCATAACCTTGCAGGTAAGGTATACCCGAGCTTTAAATATGAAGTTGGCCGGGAAAAGATCTTTGAATACGCCCGAGCTACTCTTTCGACCAATCCTTACTGTACAGATCCTGAATTTGCTGCCAAATCCCACTATGGGACTGTAGTAGCACCCCCCACTTTTGCTGCGGTCTATTGCCACCAGGCTCTGCGTAATGTATTTGATGATAAAGAGTTAGCAATGAAAATTCCCAGGATCGTACATGGAGAACAGACCTTTGAATTTGGCGAAGTGGTGAAGTCAGGGGATACCATTTCAACAACGGTGACCATCACGGATATTATTGAAAAAGAGAACAGGAAAGGCTTGATCAACCAATTTTTAGTTATGACAACAGAGTCTGTAAATCAGGATGGGGAACTGGTTTGTAAAGGTCTTTGGACACTTGTGGAGAGAGGCAGTGAGTGACCAGATCAAAATAGACAAGTATCTATCTTACTATTATGCCGGTGCCAGCGGCGATTTTAATCTTATCCATATAGATAATGAGTTTGCCCGAAAGGCTGGATTAAAAGGAATTATTCTTCAAGGTCTTTGCACACTCGGTATTACCGCCAACAGACTCATAGGAGATGAGGACCCCGCAAGACTGAAATCCATCACTGTCCGGTTCGCATTTCCTGTGCTCCCTGAAGATGAATTGCTTCTGGAAACCGACGAAAAAGACGGTGAGGTGAAGTTCACTGTCCGCAAGGAATCCGGGGAAGAAGTAATTACTAAGGGCCGGTCTATTTATCGATGACTGAAACCTTCGGAGGTCTTACTCAGGAGGTTGTCAGCGGCATAGCTCTGGGGTGTATCTATGCCCTTATCGCCCTTGGTTTCACCCTCATCTACAAAGCGACGGAAGTGGTCAACTTTGCTCAGGGTGAGTTGATGATGGTGGGGGCTTATGTCAATTTTTTCTTCGTCTCCGCTCTGCTGGAGGTTCCTCTGTTGAACGGTGTCTGGGCATTCATTATTGCACTTGTGGGAGCCGTAGCTTTCGCCGTTCTCTTTGGCGCGTTCCTGGACCTTATCATCAACAGGCCCTTGAAAGATGAGCCTGTTTTCTCTATCATTATGGCAACCATCTCTCTTGCCATTATTCTCAGGGCGGTCATGGCAGTTATTGCCGGCCCCATGACACGTATCCCGCCGTCGCCTTTCGGCAGTAGTGTTATCACTTTTGGCGGTGTGGCTATCTCAACACTTGACATGTTCATCATCCTCAGTGCCGTCGTGCTTGTTATGGCGTTCTATTTCTTTTTCAACAAGACAAAATGGGGAATCGCCATGAAAGCCACTTCCGAGGATCCCATGGCAGCACAACTTATGGGAATCCCCGTGAAAAAAGTGTACCGCAATGTGTGGATTTTCTCTATGGTGGTGGCCACCATCGGAGGTGTTTTGCTGGCACCCCGGACACTGCTTGATACACATATGGGTTTCCTGGGGCTTAAGGCGTTCCCGGCCGCTGTTCTGGGCGGATTTGGCTCTATTCCCGGCGCCATCGTGGGGGGTGTTATCATGGGTGTTATCGAAACGGTGAGCATGGGCACACTCTCTTTTCATTTCCCCTGGGTGAAAGAGATTAATGACATCATAGTCTGGATTGTGCTCATTGCGGTGCTCATGATCCGGCCGACAGGAATCCTGGGCCACGAAGAGGTTGATCGGGTTTGAAGAACAGATACGCAGACGAGAATCTAAGCTGGATCGCGCCACTTGTTCTTTTGGTCATTGCCATTCCATTTTTGATTCGGGGTGTGACGTTTAGTTACAGGTATTATCTCTATGTCTTGAACATTGCCGGTATCTATACCATCCTTGCTGTGGGGTTGGATATCCTGAGCGGCTATACAGGGCTCATATCCCTGGGGCACGCCGGCTTTTTGGCTATCGGTGCCTACACATCGGCGGTCCTGGTTGATCAAGCTGGCGTCCCCTTTGGCCTCTCGCTAATCATTACGCCTATAATTACGGGCTTCTTTGGGCTGGTGGTAGGTTTCCCCGCTCTCAGGATCTCCGGGATGTATCTCGGTCTTACCACTATGGGGTTCGGTTTTATTGCCCGTCGGCTGATCATTGCCCTCAGGGCGTGGACTGAAGGGTCTGCTGGTCTAGAGGTATCCAATCCTGTTCTATTTGGTTTTGAGTTCGCCAGCGACTGGACCAACTATTTCCTCATTTTCACTTTTGTCGTGGCGGTAGTTGTTGTGGCAAGAAGAGTGATGAACTCAAAGATAGGCCGGGCCTTTATGGCCATCCGGGACTCTGAGCGAGCTGCCGAGGCAGCAGGAGTGAACCTTACACGGTATAAACTTTTAGCTTTTTTTATGTCCGCCGTCCTGGCGGGGCTCGCAGGGGTCCTGTTTGCACATACCATGCGTTTTATCAGTACGGATCATTTCGATATTCTGCTCTCTATTTATTTTATCATTATGATACTTGTGGGCGGGGTCGGCTCAATATATGGCGCCGTTCTCGGATCCGTTTTCATTGTATTGCTCGATTTTCTGCTGATTCCTGCGTTCAAAGACTGGATGGCACTCTTCGTTGCCATCGAGGTGGCGGACATCCAGTCCCT
>Ga0187833_10005659_pt1 | contig 11725 bp, 13 predicted proteins | sample ETNtaG_37_FD_167968 | JGI IMG/M metagenome (GOLD analysis project Ga0187833, IMG submission 167968) | Marine microbial and viral communities from oxygen minimum zone, Eastern Pacific Ocean - ETNP2014_SV_400_PacBio MetaG (Illumina Assembly) | ecosystem: Environmental > Aquatic > Marine > Hypoxic... | reverse complement strand
ACCGCCGGGCTAATTGACGTGGAGTGGATGCTAGTTTTCCGGAAGATGGGGTTCTAACCCTTGACGTTCCTCATGATGACCGCTGCCACCGACCTAAGGTAACATCCGGGCATTGGCTCAGTTGCCGTCTCGTGTGCTGCGCCGTCCCAACGCGCGTACTTGCTCCCCGGCGCGATAACTGGAGCGCACCAGCGGCGCGCACTCCACCCACTCGAACCCGACCGTCTCGCGGGCGAAACGCTTGATTTCGGCAAACTCCTGCAGTGTGTAATAGCGTTCAATCGGCAGGTGGCGGCGAGAGGGCTGCAGGTATTGCCCCACCGTGAGGATGTTCACTCCCCAGCCCCGCATCTCGGCGATGGTTTCTTTCAGCTCATCCATACCCTCTCCCAGTCCGACCATAATGCCGCTTTTGGTGAGCACATCCGCATCGATTGCGCGGGCGTTGCACAGCGTGGCGCGTGCCCACTCGTAGCGGTCCTGCGGCTGCACCTTGCGGAACAGCCGCGGCACAGTTTCGACGTTGTGGTTGAGAATATCGGGGCGCGCCGCCATCAAGGTCTGCAGCACGGCGCGTGATCCTTTGAAATCGGGGATAAGCACCTCCACCGAACAGCCCACCTGCATGCGCCGAATCTCGCGAATGACCATGGCGAAAATCGGCGCGCCGCCGTCCTCGCGCTCGTCGCGGTTGACGCTGGTGATGACGGCGTGTTCCAGATTCATCTCGCGCACGGCCGCGGCCACGCGGCGCGGCTCATCCCAATCCAGCGGACCGGGGCGGCCGGTCTGTACATCACAGAACCCACACGAGCGCGTGCACACCTTGCCCATCATCAGGAATGTGGCCGTGCCCGCATGCCAGCACTCGCCCAGGTTTGGGCAGAGCGCTTGCTCGCACACGGTGTGCAACCTCGTGGAGCGCATCAGGCGGTTCAGGCGCTCACAACCCTCGCCGCCGGGGGCACGCACTTTTATCCACGGAGGGCGGCGCGGCGGACGCTGTTTAAGATTGATAGGCGTGGTTGCCATCGCAATTCTCTCCGCCGGCTTCATGCCGCTTCCGGCAGGCACCCGGCGAGCATTTTGCGCTGGAAGACGCGTCCAAATTCCTTTACAATTGCATCCCGCACCGACTGCATGGTCGGCACTTCCGGCAGCAGCACGGCCATGGAAACCGTGCCATACCCGCGCAACCCGCACGGCACGATGCCTTCGAACAATTCCGCCTGCGTGTCCACATTGAGCGCAAAGCCGTGTTGGCTGATTCCGTTCCGGTCCACCCTCACCCCGATCGCGGCAATTTTCGTGGGCGCTTTGCGCGCCTCGGGGGGGCAGCGCGGGCAGCGCGAGGCTACGTCGGGTTGCACCCACACCCCGGTCAGTCCCGGCAGCTGCCCAGAGATAATGCCGAAGCGCGACAGCACATTGACCAGCATCTTTTCAAGGTTGCGCACGTAGCCCACATAATCAGCGCGCGGGATGCGCCCGTTGTCCCCCCGCGGCCGGCCCAGTGCCAGCAGCGGATAGCCAACCAGTTGCCCGGGGCCGTGATAGGTGATGTCTCCGCCGCGGTCACATGCGTGCACGGCGACGCCGCGCGCGCGCAGCTGCCGCTCCGAAAACAAGAGATGCTCGCGGCGCGCGGAGCGGCCCAGCGTATAAGTATGGGGATGCTGCAGGAGCAGCAGGCAATCGGGGCGCACGCCGACCGCGCGCGCAGCCGCAAGTGTGGATTGCAGCCTGCGCGCGGCGGGGTAATCAATTTCGCCCAGTTCCAAAACCTGGCAGCGCGCACTCATGGCAGCGATTGTACCACCCTGCCCGCCGTCAAGCCGCACCGGCACGATGCTATAATCGCGGCAGCACAATGCGCACATTCAGCATCTCTCTCGGGCAGATGACCCCCAAGCTCGGCCAACCGGAAGTGAACTTCGCGCAGCTGCGCGAATGGGCCACCGAGGCCGCACAACGCGGCTCGGAGCTGGTACTTTTCCCGGAACTGTGGAGCACCGGCGGTGACCTGCCAAACTGGGAGCGCCACGCCGCGCCGCTGCGAGCTGGCCTTTTTGCGCAGCTGGCTGAATTGGCAGCCGAGCTTGGGGTGGCCATCGGCGGCTCCATTCTGGAGCGCCGCAATAGCCGCGCCTACAACACATTCGCCCTGTTCAGCGCCCGCGGCAAGCAACTGGCCGTTTACAGAAAACTACATCTCTTCGCGCTGATGCGGGAGGAAAAATGGCTGGCGGCCGGCGAGAAACCCGCGCTTGCGGAAGCGCCCTGGGGGCGCACCGCTCTGGCCATCTGCTACGACCTGCGCTTTGGTGAGCTCTTCCGCCATTACGCTCTGGCCGGCGCTGAACTGGCACTACTGCCCGCCATGTGGCCGGCAGCGCGCAGCGAGCACTGGAACATCCTGCTGCGCGCGCGGGCGATTGACAACCAGATGTTCATCGCCGCGGTCAACGTCACCGGTGAAATCGGAGATGAAACCTTCAGTGGGGGCTCGGCGGTGATAGACCCGTGGGGGAAACCGCTGCTCGCCGCGGACGACCGGCCAGCGCTTCTCACCGCCGAACTTGACATGGATACCGTCGCCAGGACGCGCGAGAAGATGCCGGTGCTGACTGACTTCCGCCCGCAGGCGTACCCGCTATAACCCTATGGCAGCCGCCCGTCTCGACGTGGAGGCCGCATTGCGGCACCTGCGCAGCGCGGAACCGCGCCTGCGCACGCTGATAGAGCGCCACGGTCCGCCGCGCCTGCAGCGCACGCGCAATTCCTTTCAGTCGTTGGCGCGTTCAATCATCTACCAGCAATTGAGCGGCAAAGCCGCCGCCACAATCTACCGGCGCTTTCTACAGCTTTTCCCCACACACCGCTTTCCCACTCCCGCGGCCGTGCGCTCCATGCCGGTGGCGCGGCTGCGCTCCGCCGGCCTTTCAAGGCAGAAAGCCACCTGTCTGCACGCGCTGGCGCGGAATTACCTGCAGGGCGATATCCGACCGCGGCGCTTCAACCAGATGAGCGCCGCCGAAATCACGGTCACGCTCACGCGGGTAAAAGGCATCGGCCCGTGGACCGCGGACATGTTCATGATATTCGCGCTCAATCGTCCGGACGTGCTGCCGGTGGGCGATCTAGGCGTGCGCAAGGGAATGCAGCGACTATGCACTCTGGCCACACTGCCGGATGCAGAAACCATGCGTCGCGTGGCATCCCCGTGGCGGCCCTTCCGCAGCGCGGCAAGTTGGTACCTGTGGCGGATGCTGGACGAGCAGCCGGTCCCATGAGCGCCGAACGTTTTCCACTCACCCCCACTCGCTGCAGGCGCAGAAACCATGCTTAGGTTGATAGTGCGCGAACTGCTGGTGCCGGGCTCGGTCCCTTTTCTGCTGCTGGCGATGGTGGCGGGGGTGGCCGCGCTGCATATCGGGCCGCGCGCACGCAAATGGGGCCGTATCTGGCTGACGGCATTGCTGGGCAGCTACTGGTTGATGAGCACCGCCATCGGTGCGGGCTGGCTGGAGGACCGGATTGATGGTGGCTACACGCCCCTCGTTGAATCCGAGGCGACCGCAGATATCGACGCCATCGTGGTGCTCAGCGGCGGCGGCAACACATTCCGAAACAGTATCTACGAAATTAACACGCCTGGTCCACACACCGCCTTCCGCACCCTGGAGACCATCCGTCTGCACAGCATGCTGCCGGATGCGCCGCTGATTCTCTCTGGCGGCATCGGCGACCCACAGGGGCTTGCCCGACCAGAAAGCGAAATCATACGCGCCGAGTTGCTGCGCGCCGGCGTCCCGGAGGCACGCATGGCGCTGGAAACAAATTCGCGTAACACGCAGGAGCAGGCCCTCAATGTGGCCGCCATGTTGCACGCACGAGACGTGCGGACTTTTGTGCTCGTCACCTCGGCGGCGCACATGCGCCGCGCGTTGGGCGCGTTCAGGGCGCAGGGATTAGCAGCTGTTCCCTCGGTGGCGAGCACTGCATCCACAGAGATGCCCGCGCCGCGCTGGCCGTGGCTACCCTCCGCCGGAGCGCTGTACCGCAGCCGCGCGGTCATGCGCGAAACGCTCGCGCTGGTGTATTACCAGCAGCAGGGTTGGCTGGAACAGCAACCTTAATATTCGGCAACGTAGGGTGGACGTCGATTGACGGATGCACTCAATAGTCATATACTAGGAACATGCAAGAGGTGAGTCGCACATGAGCGGCGTTGCCACACATACCAACGCAAGCCGGGGTCGACAGCCCCGCAAACACACGCGCGAACATCGAAGCGGTTCGGCGTGTGTTTTTGATTCTACAGCCTGAAAGGAGCCATACATGGACTACGGCATGATCGGGAAAATCGAGAAAGCCAAGCGTTACGCGGAGGAGCCGGAGCGCTTCCGCTTCGATGATTTCACCGTGCGCTTCGATGGAGACAACAACGGGCACACAGTCACCTGCGCGCGGGGAGACTGGCAGTGCGACTGCGAATTCTTTTCAGTGCGCCAGGTGTGCAGCCACACCATGGCGCTGGAACGGCTGCTGCACGACATGCTTCCCGAGCCGGTCATGGTCTGAGTCGCGCGGGCGGCAGCATCCCGGGCGAGATCGCCAAGCAGGCTTCGTCCCGAAAACTGAAGGTATAATCTGCGGCAACGGCGGCGGGGTCCACCCCCGCCGTTTGCTTAAGGGATGCAAATGACATTTTGCCGAACTGTGCACGCCAAGTCCGCGCCGCCGTTTTCCCGACGCCGTATCACCACCAGAGAATCCACATAGAGAAATGAGAATCGCAATCATCGGCGCAGGCATAACCGGGTTGGCAGCAGCCTACGACCTGACCAAATCCGGCCATAAAGTGGTGCTTTTCGAATCCGCCTCGCAGGTCGGTGGGCTGGCTTCCGGATTCAAAGCGGATGGCTGGGCTTGGACATTGGAGCGGTTTTATCACCACTGGTTCGCCTCGGACCGGCATGTACTAGCACTTGCCGATGAGTTGGGCTGCCGCGAGAGAGTCTTCTTCCCACGCCCGACAACAGTCATGTATCATCACGGCAGGTTCCATGCGCTCGATTCAGCGCTCACCGCGCTGCGCTTCCCGGGGCTGGGCTGGGGCGCACGCAAACTGCGATTCGGGTTGACCACACTCTATCTGCGCCTGAGCCGCGACTGGCGCGCCTTGGAAAAAGTCACCGCGGCCGAATGGCTGACGCGCTGGGCCGGCGAGCGCGTCTATCGCACCATGTGGGAGCCGCTGCTGCTGGGGAAATTCGGCCGCTTCGCCCCCCAGATCCCCATGTCGTGGCTGTGGGCGCGCCTGCACGCGCGTACCACCCGGTTGGGAACCTTCGAAGGCGGCTTTCAGGCCTTTCTGGATATCCTCGCGGACAGGGTGCGCCAGCAGGGCGGTGCAATTCGGCTGCAGCACCCCGTCGCCCGCATCGCTGCATCGGTGGAGTCTGGCGTGCACGTGGAGAGCAACGGGGCGGAGCACCATTTTGAGCGCTGCCTGGCAACATGCTCTCCGCAGCAGCTGGCCAAGCTGGCCTCGCAGCTACCGCCCGATTACCGCCGCCAGCTGCTGCAGCTGCAGAGCATGGGCGCGGTGGTGCTGGTGCTTGCCTTGAAGCATCGCCTGAGCAAACATTACTGGTTCAACCTTCCGGCCCAGGTAGGTTTTCCTTTTCTGGCGCTGGTGGAGCATACCAACTTTGTCTCGCCTGAACATTTCGGCGGCGAGCGCATTGTTTATTGCGGCGATTATCTTGAGCGCGACCATGAGTACTTTAGCCTGCAAAAGGAGGAGCTGCTGGAGCGTTTTCTGCCAGCACTCTCACGCTTCAACGCGGATTTCAAGCCAGGTTGGGTGCAACGAAGTTGGCTCTTCCGCAGCCGTTACGCGCAGCCGGTACCCCGCGTGGATGGCTCCCACGAGCTGCCTACGCTGCGTACCCCGCTGCCCGGCCTCTGGCTGGCAAGCATGAGCCAAATTTACCCTTGGGACCGCGGCACCAATTACGCCATCGAGTTAGGCCGCAGGGTAGCTGCCAGCTTGACTGCCGGCTGACCGGCGCTCGCGGGCTATCGACTCAGCGGGTGATGGTCAGGCGCAGCACGCGCTCTTCTTCACCCCCGAACTTGTATTTGTAATCCTCGTCGCCGCGCATGAAATCAAAGCGCCGGTGTCCGCTGTCGATGGCGCGCTCAATCAACTGCGCCAGCAGCACCCAGCCGGGGGATAGCGCCGCATACGCCCCTGGGTCGTAACCCGAGTTGTACAGATAAACGGTCGCGCCCATGCTGAAGTAGGCATACGCGGCCAACTGGCGTCCTTCCAATTCCAGAAAGCACAGACCAAGCATCCCCGCACCCTGAGTCTCGCGCAGAATGTCGCCGAAAGCGGCGTGCATTTGTGGGGCGAGAAACGCGGCTTTCTCTGCGCCGCTCGCCCGCATGAGCGCGATGAACTTATCGATAGCAATGGGGTTATTCTCTCCAGGTTCGATGAAAACGGTCCGGGTGCCCTTAGCGGCAGCCCTACGCAGCTTGCGCCGAATCTCGCGGCGCTGCTTACCCTCCAATCTGGTCAGATAGGCATCAAAGTCATCGGGGAGCGTGAATTGCGGGCAGAAGTCTTGCAAGACCGCATCGGCCGTCCAGCCACGCTCGACGGCCAGTTTCTGCCCGTGTCGAGCGCTTTCACTTTGCTCTGGGATATTGGCGAGCTCGGCACGCTGCCAAGCCGGTGCGTCCACGCCGGCAAGCCAATCGAAAACCGCCCGCCACACTTCCGGCGCGTCCGCGGCGCGCGCGACCACATCGAGATAATCGGCGATATCCTCGCCGCCCACCCAGTGCAGCACCGCGTCCTCATCCACATACATGCTCGCGAGACCGACCATTGCATCAGCGTGACGAACGGCGAGAAGGCACAAATCACCACTGCCAAAATGCCCCCACCACGCCCGCTGGAATTCCACGCGTTGAAATGGGGTAGCGATAGCGCTATGCCGCAGCAGCTCGCCCCATTGCAGCTCCAGCTGGTCGAATGCTTCCGCGGTGCAAAAGGCCTCGACGTGCATCAGCCGAGTGGCCTCACGAGTTCATTGCTGCGCCTGTCGCACGACTGGTGCTGCTTCATGCGGAGAATTACCGTTGCCCCTTTTGATTGTTCACAAATTTCCACCGCCCACAAAAGGATAGTCTCCGCGCAGCTTTTTGGCAACGGCTTTGCTGCTATAATCACTGCGGCGCAGTTACTCCACCCACAAACGACAATCGACCGTGCCCAAATTCAATCTCAGCCGCAGAACCGTCTTCGCATTATTGGCCATCGGGGTGTACCTGTTGCTGCTGTTCGGGCTAGCGGCTGCGGAGCGGGGGGCATCCGGCGCCAAGATCGGCAGCCTCCCCGACGCGCTCTGGTATTCCATCGTCACGCTGACCACCGTAGGGTACGGTGATGCCTATCCGGTAACCCCCGTCGGGCGGGCTATCGGTTACACGTTTGTGCTCGGCAGCCTGGGCGTTCTGGGGCTATTAATCAGTCGCATTACCGAAGCATTTGTAAACATGAGGGAGACACGAAAGATGGGTTTGCTAGGGACGAACTTCACAGGCCACATTGTGGTCATTGGCTGGGACCAGTTCGCGCAATCGGTTGTGGACGAGCTAATCGGTGCAGAGAAAAAAGTCGCAGTTGTGACCGAAGACAGAAACCATGTGGACCCGATCAATGAGCGTTACGCCGAGGCGGATGTGTTTGTGTTGGTCACTGATTACTCAAATTACGCCACGCTGGAAAAAGCGAACATAGCCCAAGCGGCGACCGTGTTCCTCAACTTTGAGGACGACACGCAGAAATTGGTCTACTCACTCAATCTGAAAAAGCAGTACGGTGAGCCCGAGCACGTGGTCATCTTGAACAACACCGACCTTGAGGGTACCTTCCACAGCGCAGGCGTCACTTTCACTCTTTCCCGGGAAGGAATCGCCGCCAAAATCGTGGCCAGCTACATTTTCGAACCTGATGTAGCCCGGTACGCCGTCGATTTGCTTAGTTCAGCGGTGGCAGCTGATGATTACGACATTCAGCAATACCTAGTCACAGAGAGCAATCCCCACGTGAACCTGGACTATACGGAGGTCTTTCGTACGCTGAAGGACGAATACAATATCATCTTGATTGGGATCAGCAAACTGGAACAGGACGGCAGCCGCCGACTGCTGAAGAACCCCGCCAGCGCAGTGACCGTCGCAGCGGGTGATTATCTGATCATGATAATGAGCGGGGAGAACGAGGCGCCAATCACAGAGCTCTTCGGGGTGGAAGAAGGCTTCATTTCTGGTCGTTGATAGCCCACTGGGAGAGCGCAAAAAAGGGCCGCCGCCTTCAGCTGGCAGCGGTCTTTTTTTTAATTTGCCGGACAACGACACCGGACGAAACCATATCCGCGTATTCAAGATGCGGCCAGACGGCACGCTCGGCACAGGACAAATCTTTGCTGAGTTGGCCTCGATGGATGAGGGCTGGACTGATGGCATGCAAGTTGATTCCAACGGAAACGTCTATTGTATCGGTCTGGGGGGTATTCTGGTATTTGCCCAGCACGGACATTTCTTGGGGCGGATCATCCCTCCTGAGAAGCCCGCGAATCCGGCCTGGGGCGATCTGAATTGGAAAACTTTGTATATCACCGCCTGCACGAGTCTCTGTCAGGCGCGCGTCAAATGTAGCGGGCATTCCTATTCCAGCAGGGCTCCAGTTGGCGGGATAACCTCCGGAGCGAGCATGTCGTTGTTTGTAATCTGTGTGTGGAGAGTTGCGCGCCAATCCCGACAGTCCCCTTCTGTCCCGCCAACAAACTCACCAGGCCCCGACTCCAAAGCAACAAGATACCTTCAGCCCGCGATTCGACTGCAAAGCGGACGTGGAGCTAAGTTCGCCGTGGGCTAAGGTCCTGACCCTCTCGGACTCTCAGAAAGAATCACGATGAGTGTGTAGTCACACAGCCGCCGTCTGTTGGTATTTCCCGAACTCGATCGCCGAGTCGTACATGGCTACAACGTTCTCCGGCGGCACCTCACGCTGGATCTCGTGACACGATCCCAGTATGAACCCACCGCTGGGACCCAGCTCCCTGATCTTTGATCTCACTTCATCGCGCACCTCATCCGGAGTGCCGAAAGGTAACGTGTGCTGCGTGTCGATAGCTCCCCAGAAGCCCAAGTGGTCTCCAAACTCGGCCTTCAACCGGGCCGCTTCCATATTCTTGGCCGTTGTCTGGACCGGATTTATGGCTTCCACGCCGATGTCTATCAGGTCTGGCAACAGATGGTATATGGAGCCGTCGCTGTGCATCAGTACCTTGGCCCTGGTGTTGCTCTTGATCGCCTCCACCATTCGTCCCAGGTACGGCTTGACCTGGCGCCGGAACATCTCAGGCCGGAAGTAGGCCCGGTCCTGGAACCCCAGGTCGTCGGCGAACCTCACAACGTCCAGATAGTCTCCCACCTCTTGAAGAATCGCACGGGCGCAGGCCACGACCACCTCCGTGACGTGTTCCAGTAGCCCCTCGGCCAAGGCAGGCTCCAGTGCCAGGTCCTCCATCCACTCGGTAAAGCCTCTGAGCCGTTGGCATGGGCCCACCGACGAGGGACCGACATGCCCCATGATGGCGTAGTCCGTCTCCTCGTGCATCTTGCGCGCCCTCTCCCTGAGCCCCTCGTAGCGACCGGGCTTATTGGGGTCGGGCCATGGGTGGCGGTCCAAGTCCGCCAGTGTGATCTTCCTGCCCTGGAAAGGCCCCTGCTTGTTCATGTATGGGCCTTTCTCGGACCTCGACCAGACAACACCCCACCCGTCCCGGTAGCTCATCGCGTCTATCTGCTCGTGCACACTCTCAAGAGGGCGGGTATTTAGTGGCCTTACATCTACGTCGAAGCGCTCCAGGAGAGTTGGGCCTAAGATCAGAGTCTTGGACGGGTCGGATTGATCGTTCAACTCGGGTCGTTGCAACTCCTCGTCTACCCCCAGGTGCTTCACCAAGTTGATGTAAGCCCCGGCGTTGATGTTGTCCACCGCTATGGGGACTCGGTCCGGTTCCTCGTGGTTCAGTGCTTTGACCACTCTCTCTCTGTGACTCATCGCCGCCATTTACATTAGCCTCCTTCACTTCTCACCTAAGCGAGAGATCTAGCACCGGGGCCCCTACTGGTTACCGGAACACCAAAATAGCTAGCTCGCAGCAATGGATAACAGCGTCTTTGCCTCGTCCACTGCCGAGCCCGCGTCTGTTGCGAAGCCGTCCGCCCCAATCTCCGAGGCGAATCTCTGAGTAACCGGAGCTCCGCCTACCATTGTCTTCACGTTTTGCTTGATCCCCGCGTCATCTAGGAGCTTGATGACGGTCCCCATCTCGGTCATGGTGGTGGTAAGCAGGGCGGAGAGACAGAGAAGCTGAGCGCCCGACTCCTCGACAGCCTTGAGATATGCGTCGGCGGCGACGTCGGTGCCGAGGTCTATCACTTCGAAGCCCGCACCCCCCAGCATCATCCCCACGAGGTTCTTGCCGATGTCGTGAATGTCGCCCTGTACGGTGCCGATGACGGCTTTGCCAACGTTGACTCCCTCTAGGCCCGCCAAGAGCGGATTGATAAGCGCCATGGCCGCCTTCATCACGCGTGCGGAAATCAACATCTCAGGCAAGTAGTACTCGAAGTTCTTGAATTTCTCGCCGACCACGTCCATCCCCGGAATGAGCCCCTTGTTGACGATGGTGAGGGCATCCATCCCCTCACCCAGTGCCTTCCTGGTCCACTCCCCGGCCCCTTTCACGTCACCTACGATTACGTATTCGCTGATCTCCGTTACGCCCATAGATGTCTACTCTCTCTGCTTGATGTTGCCTAGTCCCCGTGTATCGGTAGGCGATATTCCCGTTCCGGCAGAGGTCCAGTTGGTGGGCCAGCCTCTGGAGCAAGCATACAGTTGTTTGTAATCTGTATGTGGAGAATGCATCGGTGAAATATTGCGAATAAGGGCGAGGAGAGTACGTGGCTGGCGCTGCGCCGTCGTCGCATCATGCGGGAGGGACGCTAGAAATGTAGCCACCACGAAGTAATTGTTACCGAGTGCATATGACCAGAGGCGCACTTAGAGAGGCGGATGCAGGTATCATACGTTCGGCACTCAGAATGTCTTCCGTACTACAAATGCGATCCGAATTCATTTTAGATGAACACTGAAGTTCATCTTCAGTTGATATAGTGCCAAATTCCTAACACTTCTCCCCCAAAGCCACAACCCAATAGCAAATAACCCTCAGCGGCGTTAGGTAATGAACACGCCCGCCTGCGTGTTCTCATCGCCGGAGCGGTACATTGCCTTCGGCAGTTTGATGCCCTCGACTTTGAAGCGCCGCATCACATCTTTGGTGAGTTCGCTCTCAACCCGCCACGGACGCCGCCAGTGCTCAAGGCGGATGTTGTCTACATAATAGCGCACATTGAAACCGATGAAGGTGTTGTTGAAAGCTGTCAGCCAGACCTGTGGTTCTTGCCACATGACCTTGGTGCGTTTGAAGCTCTCATCCAGCCAGTTGTCTAGATCCTGCACCATGTCATCCACGCGCGTCTCCTGTCCGGTCGGGTCGTGGATGACATCGTACAGATTGGCAAGGCGAGTTGAGAGAAAACGGATTTTCTGATCTCATTCTCC
>Ga0187833_10005657_pt1 | contig 11729 bp, 8 predicted proteins | sample ETNtaG_37_FD_167968 | JGI IMG/M metagenome (GOLD analysis project Ga0187833, IMG submission 167968) | Marine microbial and viral communities from oxygen minimum zone, Eastern Pacific Ocean - ETNP2014_SV_400_PacBio MetaG (Illumina Assembly) | ecosystem: Environmental > Aquatic > Marine > Hypoxic... | reverse complement strand
AATTGCCCGCTAGCCGATGCCACCGCCTCCACGGCGGCCGCGAACTTGCGCCGGAAGCCGGTACGGATCATCAACGGAATGGTGAACGTGCCCGTCGCATAGACGTTCGCCGTAGCGGCGCCGGAGATGGAACCAAACAGAGCGCTTGCCAGTACCGCGGCCTTGGCCGGCCCACCCTTGACCTTGCCCATGACCGTAATCGCGATGTTCATGAACAGCTCACCGCCGCGAGCCTTCTCCAGCACAGCGCCGAGTAGCACGAACATGAGGACATAGGTGCCGGAGATGTTGGTGATGGTCCCGTAGAGTCCGTCGGTGGTCATGAAGAGATGATCGACCAGCAGCATCGGCGCCACCGCACCAGTGTCAAACGGAGCGGGAAAATAGGGGCCGTACAGAGCGTGAATTACAAATACTGCCAGCAGCACAACAAGTGTCCAGCCAACGGTACGCCTGCACGCCTCGACGACGAGAATGATAGCGAGCAAGGCTGCAGCCCAATCCCAGGTCTCGAGCGGCATGACATAGGGGTAACGCTCTTCAGCAATATAGCTAAAATTCACGTAGATATAAGCCATTGGCAACCAGGACAGAGTGAACAGCAGCCAGTCCCACCACGGAATTTTTGCACTCTGGTCATCCCTACACCAACCGTATGCCACAAAGATGAGCGCGCAATACATCGCCACGTGCATGGGGCGGAACATGCGCGCCTCTGGCAAGCCGAACTGGGCGCCGTAGAGATGATAGGCAACGATGGCGACACTGCCCCAGCGCAGCAGCAGTCCGCCGAAGCCGGAGGGTCGGCGCTGGCCGGCGATCTCGATCATGCGCTAGTTCAGCAATCCCATCTCGCGGTAATAGCGCTCGGCGCCGGGATGCAGGGAGATCGGAAAGTCGCGCGGGCCAACCGCGGGATCGAGCGCCTTGAAGAGGCTGTGCGCGGCCACCAAATCGTCCTTGTTCTCAAAGGTCAGGCGCGTCATGGCATAAACTAGGTCGTCTGGTGCATCCTTGTGCGTGAAGAAGACGAAATGCTGTGCGGTCGAGGGCACGTCCTCGGTCTGGCCAGCATAGGTCCCAGCCGGAATCATCGCACGGCGATAGCCATATTTTTCGACCATCTGCTCGCGGATATCCTCGTCCATAGGCAGGAATAGGACGTCGCGGGCATGAGCAATATCGATGAAGACTGGGTTGCCGATGATGTCGTCGTTGAGAAAAGCCTCAATGTGGCCGTCCTTCATGCGGCCCAGGGCCTCGCGATACGAGGAATGTGTGATCGAGCCGCCCCAGTCGCGAATATTGCCATAGTCTGCGCCATAGAGCTCAAGCAAACGGCTGGCCGCCAGCTCGCCGCCAGTGCCACGCGGCCCAGTGTCGATGGTCAGCGGATATTCCTGCGCGGCGATGTCGGCGAGTGATGTTATGCCCGAGCTCTCGAGCACAATCGGGTGCACGACGCCAGCAACATTGAGATTCAGGATGCCACGAAAATCGGCCATCACCTTGCGGTAGGGCGGCTCGCCCCGGCTTGCCGCATGCAGCATCGAGGTATAGCCGAGCGCCGACGTGGCCAGGCCCTGCTCGACCGCCATCGGGTTAGAGACCGCCCCGCCCGGGGTGACCGTATAGCGCAGTCCCTCGATATTACGCTGGAAAAGGTCGTACATGGCCGTGGTGATGACGAACCAGGAACCACCGATGGAGCCCGCGGCCACCACCTGCTCGCCCGCATCGGTCGAATAGGGCTTGTCCTGTGCCTCTGCCGCCGGCATGGGCAGCAGTACCAATAGCGCCGCAAGCCGTCGCACCCACCGCATTGTCATGACGCCCCCCTGCTGTGCAGTTGTCAAGCCTATGCCCGCCCGCCAATCCAGGCAACGGCGATGCGCCCTATTGCGCGGTCACCGGCTCGTCAAGCGTCTCGCGCTCGCGCTGCTTGCGCTGCTGGGCCAGCAGCGGACATTGATGGGCATCGTTGTAAAGCACCTGGCAATCGAGGCAGTAGAAACATTCGTCCATGACGATATGCCCGTCCGGTGCGATCGCCTGGATCGGACAGCGCCGGGTGCACAGCTGGCACGGGCTGCCGCACTCCGCATAACGCTTGAGGAAGACGAGCGGTCGCAGCCGCAGCTTGCCGCCGAGCACCATGGCGGCCCCCACAGGGCAAAGAAAGCGGCAGAAAAAGCGCTCCGTAAACAGGCCTATGGCGAGCAGCGTCACGGCGTATATGACATAGGGCCAATCGCGCGCGAATCGCAGCGATATCGCGGTCTTGAAGGGCTCAACCTCAGCCGCCGTGCCGGCCGTCGTCATGGAATAGAAGGACAACCCGACAAGGACGGCCAAAATCACGTATTTGACCGGCCAAAGCAGCTGATGAGTACGATAGGACAGGCCGACTTCCCGGATACCCAGCCTGCGGGCCGCATTGGCCAACAGCTCCTGCATGACACCGAAGGGACAGAGCCAGCCGCAGAACACGCCGCGGCCCCAGATGGCGAAGCTGACCACCACGAAAGCCATCAGAACGGCGATCAGCGGATCCGACAGTACCACTTCGGGACTGCCACCACCGATGATCGTCTGCAACCAGGTCAGCAGGTTGATGATGGTGACCTGAGCGCCGACCTGCCAGCCGAGCCAAGCAACGACGACAGCCAGATAGGCAATCCGCACGGCGCTGAAGAGCTGCGGCCGGCGGGTCAGCCACTGCATCCCGAACAAGATCGCTGTCAGGGCGAGCAGCAGCACGCACAGAATGGCAATATTGCTGCCTTGCATCCGCCACGTCGCGAGCCAGGCGGGGCCACTGTCCCCGCTCGCCACCGCGACGCCCGTCGGCTCGACGATGTAGCGGGCGTCCAGGGAATAATCGACAGCGAAGGTGACGCGATCCTCTCCGTTACGCGCGACCACGTCGAGCTCGACCCTGAACGGCTCGAGTGGCTTGATGCCCTGCTCGCGCTTGATCCAGAACAGACCCATCTGGGCAAATTTTGGCCCGGTCCTGTCCGGCAAGAAATTTATGTAGCGATACTGGCCGCGGTCCAGAGCGAACACCTGGTCCCCTTGGACAACGCGCGCGCGATCCAGAACGCCGTCTGCGCGCAGCTTTTGTGGATCGAACAGATAGGGTCCCGCGCCCATGAGCAGCAATGTCAGGTCGCGCGGGTCGCGACCGCTGACGAAGAGGTTGTAGCGGCCCTGCCCGAGCAGATTTCGCCCGATGGTCGGCGGATGTACTGGTGCCACCAGCAGCTCGATCACAGTGATGTCGTCGAGGTGCTCGCCACCGACTCGGTCGGAAAGCGGCGCCAGCGCCGGATAACCGACGGGGGTCTCGGCGAGATCTGACTCGCTTATGGTCAGACGCGCGATCGAGCCATCGGCGATCAGCTCGGACAACGTCGCCGGATCGTAAGCGATCAGATCGACGGCCGGCTCGTCGTTGAGCCGCAAGCCCCTCGCCCGAGCCACCTTGCGCGCGCTGTCGAGCACGGCCTCGTTAAACAGCACGGCGCTGATCGTAGCGGAGCTGATGCCGTCGAGGTTGCCCTCTTCCTCGACTCGCGTCAGCGCCACACGCCACGGCCGGCGAATGTCCAGGCCCGCATATTGCGCCGTAAAGGGGGTAACCAGCTTCTGCAGCATGATCAGGTCGATGATCGGCTCGTGCTGCTCGACAACGTCAATGCCGGTGAGAATCCCGTCGAGGCCAAGGCCGACCGCAATATTGAATGGCTGGAGCGAGAAGCCAAGGGAGCGGCTCTTGTCGGCAGTATCGAAGACGTAGCCGAGCGCCGTGCCGTCTTTCATTACCACGGCCGAAGGGACCTCGCCTTCCAACGGCTTGATCTTGGTCGCCTCGGGAAACAGCCGCTGCACCCGCTCCATGGTCAGCCACTCGGCTCCAAGGTCGGGATTGTACCAGTTCGCAACGTCTGGTGAAATTGGGTCTTCGCCCAGCGCGGACGCGACAAGGCCGGCTATGATGCCGGCCGCAAGGACTAGAGACGCAAACGCTCGTTCGATTCCCATAACGCACCCTTCTCGGCGTGGCGGAAATCTAGCCAATTCCCGCGAGTGGCGCCAGTCGTTGCTGAAGGTTATTCTGCGACGGAACGGTGATACCCAGGGGAACATCCATGAGAAGTGAACAGATCGTCGCCTATGGCCAGCCACTCACCAGCAACACCGCCGATACGCCGACGCCCGATGGCCGCGAAGTGCTCATTCGGGTGCGCAATTGTGGCGTCTGCCACAGCGACGTGCACCTGCACGACGGCCATTTCGAGCTCGGCGACGATAAACGTCTCGACCTTTCGAGCGGTCGCAGCCTACCGTTTACCTTGGGCCACGAAGTAGAGGGCGAGGTCATTGCTGTTGGTGACCAGGCTGACGGCATTGCGATAGGGGACCGGGTCGTCGTCTACCCCTGGATCGGCTGCGACAATTGCGACATCTGCGCCGCCGGTGACGGCCACGCCTGCAATCAGCCGCGTGCCATCGGAGTTAATATCGACGGCGGCTATTCCGACCATTGCCTAGTGCCGGACGCCAAGTATCTGTTGCCCTATGGCGATCTGTCAGCTGCGCTTGCCGCGACCTATGCCTGCTCGGGGATTACGGCTTACGGTGCCTTGGAAAAGGCGGGAGTGCAAACGCTTGCCGGGCCACTCCTGATCGTCGGTCTTGGCGGGGTCGGCATGATGGGGCTCGCCTTCGCCAAAGCGCTGACACGTGGCCCCGTGCTGGTCGCCGATATCGACGCTGGCAAGCGCGAGGCGGCGCTCGCCGCCGGCGCGGCCGAGGCATTCGACAGCGCCGATAAGGCAGCGATCAAGGCGCTACGGGGAGCCACGGGCGGCGGAGCGGCTGCGGTGGTCGATTTCGTGGGCTCGGAAGCCTCATTCACCTTCGCCGACAAGTGCCTCGGCAAGGGCGGGCATCTGGTCGTAGTCGGGCTGTTCGGCGGGCGCATGGGCATGCCGATCCCGATGTTCCCGCTGCGCAACATCTCCATCTCCGGATCCCTTGTCGGCTCACTGGCCCAATTCCGCGAGATGATGGCGTTAGTGCGGACGGGCGCGGTGGCGCCGATCCCGCTCACCGAAAAGCCCTTGGGCGACGCGGGCGCAACCCTCGACGCCTTGCGCACCGGCCAGGTGCTCGGCCGGGTGGTTCTGACGCCGTGAGCGGGCGCGTCGCGCTGGTGACGGGCGGCGCACGCGGGATCGGTGCGACCATCGCCGAGGGTCTTGCCGCAGCAGGTGTCAGCGTTGCCGTAAGCGATATCGATCGGGAGGCTTTGGCTGCATCTCTCCTCGATATGCCTAAGCTCCAGCACGATGTCTCGGAGCCCGACTCGTGCCAGCGTGTTGTGGCGCAGGTCGAAGCCACTCTCGGTCCGATCGACATCCTCGTCAACAATGCCGCCATGGGCATGGGTGTGATCCGTAAGGAGCACTTCACGCATCGAGTTGGCATCGCCGATATCGCGCCCGAGCAATGGCGTGCTTTTTTCGCAGTTAACACCATGGGCCCATTCCTGATGACCCGCCTGCTAGCACCCACCATGGCGACACGCGGCTGGGGTCGAGTGGTAAACATCACCACCAGCTTCTTCACCATGCTCAACGAGGGCTTCGCGCCCTACGGCCCTACCAAGGCGGCACTGGAGGCGGCAACGGCAATCTGGGCCAAGGAATTCGCCGACACTGGCGTCGGCATCAATATCGTCGTGCCGGGCGGCCCGACAGACACTCGCATGATCCCCCTCTCGTTCAGCGAAACCCGGAACGTGCTGATCCCGGTTTCGGCCATGGTGGCGCCAGTGCAATGGCTTTCCAGCGACCATTCCAATGGCGTTACGGGCCGACGCTTCATCGCTGCGCTGTGGGACGCCGATCTGGCGCCCGCCGAGGCCGCGAAGGCCGCCGGCGCGCCCGCCGCCTGGCCTGACCTCGCCACCAATGTGGTCTGGCCAGGGGCGTAAAGAAGCATTGCGGCTCGTGTAAAGACACATTGTGGCCATCGACGGTGTCAGCACCGAATAATCCCGCCCCAATTTCGCCACCGTATTTCCCGCTCACGGCCACCATCCGCCCATAGTGCCGCCCACATTGTAGGGCACCGTCTTCGTCTCGGTCAGCTGCGACCGTCCACGAAGAGGGAAGTCATGCCCGCCTATACCAAGCTGTTCCCTGCGGCAGGCCGTGCCTGTGCCGCTATCCTGGTTAGCCTCGCTCTCGCCCTACCCCTGGCCGCCGCGCCCTTGGCGGAGTTGCCCCTCGCCGGCCAGGAGACGCCCGGCAGCGGCAGCCTGGTGCTGCACAGCGACGGCGCCGAGACCACAGGTCCATTTCACCTGGCGCCGCTTCTGGCGACCGAAGCGACCATTGAGGTGGGGGGCCTAGTCGCCAGGGCCACCGTGCGCCAGCACTTCCACAATCCGAGCGACGACTGGGTCGAGGGGCTCTATATGTTTCCCGTGCCCGAGAACGCGGCTGTCGATTCCCTTCGCATGCGCATTGGCGCCCGCGTCATCGAGGGCCGCATTCACAAGCGCCAGCAGGCCCGCCGCCTCTACGAAAAGGCCCGCCAGCAGGGCCGCAAGGCCAACCTGGTCGAATCCGAGCGTCCCAACATGTTCACTACGTCCGTGGCCAATATCGGTCCCGACGAGAGCATCGTTGTCGAGATCGAGTACCAGCAGGCGCTGCGCTATGAGGCCGGCGCCTTCGAGTTGCGCTTTCCCATGGTCGTCGGCCCGCGTTACATGCCGACACCGGTGACCATTGTGAGCCTTGACAGCGGCGGCTGGGAGATGCGATCGCAGGCTCCAGACGACGACCGCATCACGGCACCGGTGCTACGGCCCAACGAAGGCAAGATCAACCCCGTCAGCCTGACACTGACCCTGGTGCCGGGCTTCCCCGTCACGGACTTCCAAAGCCTCTATCATGTAGTCGATATCGCCGGCAGCAATGATGGCGCCACGGTCATAACCCTGGCCGAGAGCGTGGTGCCCGCCGACCGCGATTTCGTGCTGGTTTGGCGCCCGGATGTCCGCAATGCCCCGCGCGCGGGACTGTTCGCAGAAACCGTTGGCGAGGACACCTATCTCCTGGCCATGCTGCTGCCAGCCGACCCGGATACGGCTGAGGCGCTGCCGCCGGCACCGCCGCGCGAGCTTATCGTCGTGCTCGACATATCCGGCTCCATGGCCGGCACCTCTATCCACCAGGCCAAGGCCGCCGCCGCACTAGCCATCGAACGGCTCGACGCCGACGACCACCTCAATGTGATCGTCTTCAGCCATCAGGCCAGCGGACTATTCCCCACACCCCTTATCGCCTCGCCGGAGAACAAGACCATCGCCCAAGGCTTTATCCAGGACCTGCAAGCCGAGGGGGGTACGGAGATGGCACCGGCGCTCGATATGGCGCTTCGTGGCAATGCTGCAGCCGGGGCATTACGGCAGGTCGTCTTTCTCACCGACGGCGGCGTCAGCAACGAAAGCGATCTGTTCGATATCATCGATCGCGAGCTCGGAACGGCACGGCTTTTCACTGTCGGGATCGGATCCGCGCCCAACAGCTACTTCATGGTCAAGGCCTCTGAGACCGGCCGTGGCACCTACACCCATATCGCCAACACAAGCGAGGTCGATGAGCGCATGGCGGCGCTCTTCGTCAAGCTCGAGTCGACTGTGGTGACGGACATAACCCTGCTCTGGCCCGATGGGGCGGCGCCAGACCTATCACGCCTGACCATGCCCGATCTCTACGCGGGCGAACCGGTAGTGCTGACAGCGCGGCTAGCCAGGGCAGACGGTGAGTTGGTTATCGCCGGGCGTTACGCGGGCCGGGAATGGCACGCCGGTCTCGACCTGGCACAAGCCACGCCGGCGAAAGGCATCGGCAAGCTATGGGCACGCGATCGCATCGACACATTGTCGCACCGCGCTGGCAGCTATCTCGACCCCGCCGCTGCGCGCGAGGCCATCGTCACCCTGGCCCTGCAGCATCATCTGGTCACCGAGCACACAAGCCTAGTGGCGATCGATGTGACCCCGACGCGCCCGAACGGCACGCCTTTGCTAAGTGGCAAGCTGCCGCTAAATCTGCCCGCTGGCTGGGACCACGACAAGGTGTTCGGCGAACGGCCCACAGCGCCGCAGGAAGAAGCGGCAAGCGGCGGCATCACCCTGGCCTCGGCCTATGCACTAGTCACCATCGGCAACAACCGCGGGCTCGGCCTGCCGCAAAGCGCGACGCCGGCCCAACTCAACCTGCTGCTGGGGGCGATGCTGCTACTCGCCGGACTGTGGCTATGGCGCCGCCGCGTCGCATAGGTCACGCTGCTCTTGTCTGCCTGCTACTTGCCATCGGCGGCTGGCAGGTGAGCACAGCTGGCTGGATCCATGCCAAGGCCTGGCTCGCCCAACGCCTGCTCGCTTCGGCCTGGCAGGAGACGGCGGCAAACGGTAATGCGACCAAGCCCTGGCCCTGGGCCGACACCCACCCGCTGGCGCGGCTGCGCGTGCCGGCGCACGGTATCGATCAGATCGTGCTGGCCGGCAGTAGCGGCTCTAGCCTAGCTTTCGCCCCGGGGCACGTGGACGGCTCACCGGCACCCGGCGAACCCGGCCTGAGCCTGATCGGTGGCCACCGCGACACCCATTTCGCGTTCCTGGAGAACGTCGTCTCAGGCGACTGGCTGACAATCGAGACCAGCGACGGGCGCATACAGCCCTTTCGTGTTACCGATTCCCGTATCGTTGATTCCCGTCAGACTCGGCTCGATCCAACGGGCGAGAGCCCGGCTTTGGCCTTGGTGACCTGTTATCCCTTCAATGCCGTGATGCCCGGCGGACCGCTGCGCTACGTCGTATTCGCAGAAGCCGCCGGGTAGACCAGACGTAGCGCGCCCGGCTCAGAACTCCCACTGCAGGCGAACGCCGATCGCGTCGATGACGTCGCCCTCACTGAGGCCCGTGTCCGATTGATTGTCGATATCCGCGTGCACATAATTGATTGCGACCTTGGTCAGTGCCGTCGGATACCAATTGAGCCCGAGCGTGATGTTGTCCGCGCTACCGCCACGAATGCCGCCATGGGCGAGGTCGTCAGCACCATCGTCAAGATCGATATGGCTGTAGCGCAGCGCCACCTCGAACGCACCCCAGCCACCGGTCGCCAGATCAAATTCATCGAAGGGCTGCACCCGCCACAGCGTGGCGAAGCGTGAATAATAGTTCGGAGATTCCCCTGTCAGATAATAGCTAGCTTGCATATAATAACCATCAAATACAAGATCTTGAAATGCAGTATCATGCGGCCCGTTATAGCGGTTTGCTGACAAGCGCTGATATTCGGCCTGCAGCGCTAGCGAGTCGTAGACGCTGAGAAATTCGAAGGAGGTATAGTAGAAGTCGTTGATGCGCGAGATTGTGTCAGTATCGAGAAACTCGGCGTCATCGATTCTCATTTCCGGGCGTGCGCTGAAGCTCTCGCTACCGCCAGCCTCGCCGCGCGTTACGGTCGGCACGCGCCAATAGCCCGCTAGGCCAAAATGCAGAGCGCGGGTGCGCTCGGCGATCGGCGCCCAAGTAACGCGCCCATGCAGGCCATAACCCTCGCTGTCGCCTCCGACCTCCTTGGCGGGTACGCCGAAGACACCAAGGCGGATGTAATTGTGCTTAGTCCGACGCATCACGGACGCACCTAGCGACGGCGTGCCCGTGGCATAACCGAAGGCGCCCGAGCCCATGCTCTCCTCCATGAAGGCGCGGCGGCTGGAGAAGGTGGCAGCATCAAGCGGCGAGGCGATATTCTGCTGGCCAACCATGAACCAGACTGGATCGAAACCGCGATAGGCAAGCACCGCCGAACGCAGCCCGTCCATGGGCGCGTCGCCAGTGTCGAACACGTCATGGGCAGCAAAGACGATGAAGTCATTGTGTATTAGGCCGCTGGCGAGCAGGATGCCACGGCGCGCCTTGAGCCCGGCATTGAGGTCCGGATTAATCGATTGACGCGCGTTGCCCTGGTCGCTCTGGCCGTAAGTTCCGGCATCGAACTGCATCACCGTGCCGACACCGAAATTGTAATTGCCGTCCTCGCTGCGCCAGCGCGGGAGCGGCCCGAAGACTGCCGTCTCCGGATTGTATTGCTTCTTCTCGGGCGTGCCCGCGTAAACGTCTTCCTCTTCGTCCTGCTCCTGCTCCTGCGCCGCAAGCGGGCCGGCGAGCAGAAAGGCAAAGAGCAAGGCTGAGATGCGAAGTAGGACTCTCGGCATGTGGGGCAGCCTGTCGGTTGACACGTCGGCGTATGGCTGAGTGAGGGGAATGGTGTGGCGAGCGATATCGTCACACCCGTACCTGAGAGGCGTACGACGGTCAAGTGATGCGCCTTGCAGATGCGTTGAAGCTGCTATGCTCCAGACTGGATTCTATATGGAATACCCATGCCTGTTGTGCGCAATGCCCGCCTGGACGCCGAGCCGAGAGCCGCGCTATCGTCCGAGCCATGATCAAGGCCCTCAGCTTCGACTGCTACGGCACGCTAATCGACTGGGAGACCGGCATTCTGGTAGCGCTGGCGCCCTGGCAGGTATGCTTCGATGTCGAGTCCGAAGCGCTGCTAGCCGCCTTTGCGCGACATGAAAGTGCCGTCGAGGCGGAGCGGCCCGACCACCTCTACCCACAGGTGCTGGAAGAAGTGATGCGACGGCTCGGCAAAGAGTTCGATGCTGAAGTCAGCGAAGACGAGGCTCGAGCTTTCGGCGTCTCGGTCGGCAATTGGCCTGCTTTTCCCGACACGGCTGCAGCGCTCGCCAGCCTCAAGCAGCACTTCCAGCTCACGATCCTATCCAATGTCGACCGCGCCAGCTTTGCGCGTAGCAATTTGCACCTTGGTGTTGAATTCGACCTCGTCTGCACGGCCGAGGATATCGGCAGCTACAAGCCCGCACAGGAGAACTTTGCGTATCTACTGGCGCGGCTCAAAGAACGTGGTATCGGGCCGGGTGAGCTACTGCATGTGGCGCAAAGTCTTTATCACGACCATGCGCCGGCACTAGCCATGGGCTTGGAAACGGCCTGGATCGATCGCCGCGCCGGCAAATCCGGTGGCGGCGCCACCCTCGCCGCCAACCTGGACCTGCGCATCAGTAACCGCTTTGAAAGCATGGCCGAGCTGGCGGCTGCATATTCCGCCGGGCAGGATTGAGTCAGCACCATTCCAACCCGAATGCGCCCGTGATAGGGTCCGACGCAACAAAAACACGAGCCCACCAGGAGGCACCATGCCTGGCGATTTCGCTCCCCAATATCAACCCAAATCCAAGGCCGTAGCGCCGTTGTCGATGCTCGGCGGAAACGGCAAGCTCAAGCGCGGTATCGAACCCGAACTATCTGACGAGCAAGCCCTCGAAGGTCTGCGTCTGATGATGCTGGGCCGCGCCTTCGACGAAAAATGTTTGAGCCAGCAGCGCCAGGGCCGTCTCGGCACCTTCGCGCCGATTTTTGGCCAGGAAGCAACCTTGGTCGGGACTGCGCTGGCCATGGATCCGGCACGCGACTGGGCGGTGCCGCAGTATCGCGAGTTTCCCGTGCAGTACAGTCAGGGCATTCCGATGTTGTCGCTGATTCTCTACCGTCGCGGCCATCCCGACGGAGGCATCATCCCGGACGGGGTCAACGTCATGGCAACTCA
>Ga0187833_10005652_pt1 | contig 11739 bp, 14 predicted proteins | sample ETNtaG_37_FD_167968 | JGI IMG/M metagenome (GOLD analysis project Ga0187833, IMG submission 167968) | Marine microbial and viral communities from oxygen minimum zone, Eastern Pacific Ocean - ETNP2014_SV_400_PacBio MetaG (Illumina Assembly) | ecosystem: Environmental > Aquatic > Marine > Hypoxic... | reverse complement strand
ACCATCAAAAAAAAATTTGACGGTTGTTTAATATCGATAGGACTCATACACAAACAGACAAGGAAAATTTAATGATCGGATCAGAAGGAAACTACCCAACCATCGTTTATGTGCTGGAAAGCAGCAACACTGTGATCGTTCACTTCGGAGGTTTCAACGACAAGGAAGAAGCCCAGAAGTTTAGCCACCACATTGCCAGCGAACTAGGTATTGATCCTTCTTATGTTCCGCCTGGAACCACCCTGCACTAATCAGGGGGTTTTGTTTTAAATGCCGGAAATTATCATTCCCTACAAACCAAGAGAATTGCAAAAATTTTTGCATGATAAAATTGATAAGAGCCGGTTTTCAGTTTTAGTCCTGCACAGAAGGGCAGGCAAAACAGTCATGTGCATCAACCACATGATACGAGCTGCCTTGACCAGCCCACAGACTAATGCAAGGTATGCCTTTGTAGCACCGACATTCAAGCAGGGCAAAGCCACAGCATGGGACTATATCAAGACCTATGCCGGCAAAATACCAGGAACGAAATTTAACGAATCTGAATTAAGATGCGACCTTCCGAATGGTTCAAGAATTACCATCCTTGGAGGAGAGAACGACCAGGGCATCAGGGGAATATTTTTAGACGGATGCGTTCTGGATGAATCCCAGAATATTAATCCCAATCTGTTTCCTGAAATCATCAGACCTGCCTTGGCGGACCGCAAGGGTTGGTGCGTATTTATTGGCACTCCCAAGGGAAGAAATTATTTTTACGAATTGCACCAGAAGGCAAAATCGGACAAGGATTGGTACACCTGCGTTTTCAAGGCAAGCCAGACAAAAATTCTTGACGATGGCGAACTCAGGGCGGCACAATCGGTGATGTCCGAGGATTTGTACGATCAGGAATTTGAATGTTCCTTTCAGGCGGCAATTACCGGCTCCTACTACGGAGCCATTATTGAGGAGCTTGAATCGCAGAAAAGAATTGCAGAGGTTCCCCATGATGAATATCTTGATGTGGAAACCTGGTGGGATCTTGGCATGAACGACCAGACCGCCATTTGGTTTGTGCAAAGGAACCGAGGGCAGATCAGGTTGATCGACTATTACGAAAATGCAGGCGAAGGACTGGATCACTATTCCCATATCCTTGACCAGCAGGGTTTTGATTATTCAAAGCACATAGCTCCCTTCGACATTAAGGTCAGGGAACTGGGTGCGTTTGGGAAATCAAGACTTGAAAGTGCGTTGGAACTGGGCATCTCGTTTGAGGTGGCTCCCAAATTATCAATTGAAGATGGCATTGAAGCGGTTAGAAAGGGCTTATCGAAATGCTGGTTTGACAAAAACAAGTGCCAAAAAGGAATTGAATATTTGAAAGCCTATCAAAAACGGTGGGATGAAAAAAACCAATGCTTCAGAAACAAGCCCATGCACAATTATGCCTCGCACTGTGCAGATGCCTTTAGGACCGGCATTGTCGGAGAGGGTGCGGAATTAACCAATTGGAAAAAGCATATTCCGGTCAATACAAATTATATAGTTTAATATGGCAAAAATATCAGATATAGAATTAAGATCAATTATTAGCGGAGAGATTAACAACGCCTTGGGATTTATGGGCGGCAGCCTTTCCTCTCAAAGAAAAAAATCACTGGAATATTATCTGGGTGAAAAGCTGGGAACGGAAATTGACGGAAGAAGCCAGGTCATCTCAACCGATGTGGCGGACACCGTTGAAACCATTCTGCCAAACCTGCTAAGAATTTTTACAGCCTCTAACAATGTGGTTCGCTGCGAGCCGGTTAAGGCGGAAGATGTGGCGTTGGCGGATCAGGCAACGAATTATATTAACTATGTTTTCAATAAGGACAATTCAGGTTTTTCAATATTGTACACCTGGTTCAAGGATGCCCTTCTTGAAAAGAACGGAATTGTAAAAGTCTTTTGGGATGAAAGCCAGAAGGTTGAATACGAAACTTATAAGAATTTAAGCGATACGGACTATCAACTGCTTCTTAATGACGACAGCATTGAAGTGGTTGACGAAGAGGAGTTTGAAGATGAGAAGGCAAAAGAACAACTGCAACAGGTTCAGGCTTTGGCTGAAGCACAAGGTCAGGTTATTGAAACGGAGACTCCGAAAATACATAACTGCAAGATCAAAAGAACTCACAAGTTTGGTCGAGTCAAAATAGAAAATGTTCCTCCAGAGGAATTTCTAATTGCAAAAAGTGCAAAGACCATAGAGGATGCGAATTTTGTCGCCCACAAAGTTTATAAAACTAGAAGCGAACTCATTGAAATGGGTTTCGACAAAGAGGTGGTAGAACAACTTCCATCCTCACAAAATGTATTGCACAACAGCGAAAAACTTACCAGATTTAGTGATATTGATAAAAGTCCGTTCAATCATGCAACCGATAAATCAACGGAACAGGTTGAAATTTACGAATGCTATCTCAGAATGGATTATGACGGTGATGGAATTGCGGAATTAAGGAAGGTTTGCGTAGGCGGTAAAGGCACATCGGATATTCTTGAAAATACAGAAGTGGATTCCATGCCTTTCTGCTCTTTAACGCCCATTCCAATGCCTCACAGATTTTACGGAAGATCGGTTTCTGAACTGGTCGAGGATATTCAACTGGTTAAATCAACGGTCATGCGGCAATTGCTGGACAATATGTATTTAACCAACAACAACAGGGTTGCGATCATGGATGGCATGGTCAACCTTGATGATTTGCTGACTTCAAGACCTGGGGGAGTGGTTAGAACAAAACAGCCGCCTAGCCAGGTGATGATGCCGATGCAATCGCAAACGATTTCGCAGCAGGCATTTCCATTATTGGAATACCTGGACACCGTTAGGGAAACCAGAACCGGTGTTACAAGATACGCACAAGGGCTGGATGCGGACAGTTTGAATAAAACGGCTACAGGAATTAATACCCTGATGACTCAGACGCAAATGCGTATGGAGCTGATTGCAAGAATTTTTTCTGAAACAGGGGTTAAGGAATTATTTAGAAAAATATTTGAATTAACGGTTAAATACCAGGACAAGGAAAGAATTGTTCAGCTTAACAATCAGTTTGTTCCGGTCAGACCTACGGAATGGAAGGACCGATACAACATTACCATTGTGGTTGGACTTGGAAGCGGATCTAAGGATCAGCAACTGGTGATACTGAATAATATTCTGGAAAGGCAACTCCAGGCGTTCAAGCTACAGGGCGGTCAGGAATATCCTATGGTGTCCTTAAAGAATATTTATAATACATTGTCGAAAGTCATTGAAAATGCAGGATTGAAGAATGTGGAAAATTATTTTGTTGATCCTGATGTTGGCAAGCAATTAGTTCAGCCGCCACCACCTCCACCATTGACACCGATTGAAAAAATTGAATTTACAAGAATACAATCCGAGGAGAAAAGAAAGGTTGCCGAACTTGAACTGGAAGGTAAAAAACTCAAAGCAGAAACGGCAGAGGCTATTCTTGGCTTTGAAACCAAGATGAAGGAAATGGAATTAAAATACAACACCCAGCTCGATACCGCCAAGATTAAAGCGGATGCCGATCTGGATAAATTGGTAACATCCAATAGAAATAAAACTTTTTTAGAAGCCCAAAAATCTTCAGACATACTGGAACAGCAGGTACAGAATCTAAATGAACAAAGACGAGGAAACGAAGTTAAGCAAGGAAGTCAGCAGGGCGAATAACGCTAGACAACTTTTAAATAATAGTTTATTCAAAGAGTCGCTAGACAAATTAAAAGAATTATATAATCAAAGCCTATTAAACACCGGAGCAAAAGAGGTTGAAACCAGGGAGAAACTCTGGCAAGCCTATCAAATTGTCGGTATATTTGAACGGCATATTACAGAAATTATTGATACAGGAAAATTAGCCACAAAACAGTTGGATGATTTTCGCAAATCTATCAAAGCAACGAAATTCTAATCAGTCTGGTTAGGATAGCCAACCCATTTTATCTGGGAGCTTTAACCAACAAAGGAGCATAATATCATGTCAGACAATCAAGCTAACCCCACTAAGGGAGCTGAAACTGATTTGCAAAAAGCTGCAAAATCAATTTCAGGGCTTTTATCACCGGAAACGGAAGTGAAGCCTAAAGAAAAAGATGTAAAACCCATAACAGAAGAAGCCAAACCAACTTCTGCTGAACCGATACAACAGGAATCTTCCAAGGAAGAACAGCCTGCGGAACAGGAAACAAAACCGGAAACGGAATCGCAAGAGGAAGTTTCTGAACAAGAAGTATCTCAAGAACAAACACAAGAGATTCAACAAGAACAGGATTCCACCCACAAGGTAAAAGTTGCAGGTCAAGAATTCAATGTTAGCTTAGACGAATTAAAAAACGGTTACTCAAGAGATGCCGACTATAGACGAAAGACAGAAGAACTAGCTTTGGACAAAAAGCAGTTTCAGTCCGAGTCTGAAAAGCAAAGGCAAAACTATTCCTCTAAACTGGAGGAGTTGAACAGGTTTAACACCATTGCCCAGCAACAGCTAACTGAAGAATTCAATTCTTCAAATTTAGACAAGTTGTATGAAGAAGATCCTGTGGAAGCAACGAAGATCAAGCATCGTTTGGACAAAAAGCAATTACAATTAAATCATGCGATGCAAACCCTTCAGGAACGCCATAGGAAAGAACGCAACGACATAATCGAAAAGGAAGGTCGTTCTCTGGTTTTAAAAATGCCGGAATTTAACGACAAGCAAAAATCTATGTCAATAAGAAACGAGATGAGAAATTTTTTATCATCTCAGGGATTTAATAATTTAGAAATTGATTCCATTATTGACCATAGGCAGGTTATGATCGTCAACGATGCCATGAAGTATCGCAATATGCTGAAGTCGAAACCGAATTTAGCAAAAAAGATTACCAAGCCTGGCAAAGTTTTTTCTTCAGGGGTGAAAAGTGATAAAGCCGACATCAATCTCCAAAAGCGAAAGGAAAAGTTAGGTCGTCTGAAAAAATCTGGAAACATCAAAGATGCAACCAGTATATTTTTGGACATGATTAACAATAAACAACAATAACTTAGGAGAAAATAAACATGGCACAAGTAAGCAATACTTGGAGTACCTATGATGCCGAAGGCGAAAGAGAAGATCTGTCTAATGTGATATACAATATCTCACCGACAGAAACTCCATTCATGTCTGCAATTGCGAAAGCAAAAGCTACCTTTACAAATCATGAATGGCAAAAAGACTCTTTGTCCGCTGCGTCAGGTACAAATGCTGCAATTGAAGGTAACGAAGTTACTTTTGCAGCACCTACATCAAGCACCAAGCTAGGAAACTATACACAGATTGGAGTTAAATCTGTCATCGTTTCTGGTACATTGGAAGCAACTAATAGAGCTGGTCGTAACAACGAACTAGCTTATCAAATCTCAAAGGCTTCAAAAGAGCTTAAAAGAGATATGGAAACTTCTTTATGTGCTAACAACGCTAAAGTGGCTGGTAACGACACAACCGCAAGAGAACTAGGAGGCGTAGAATCCTGGATAGCAACTAACGATGTTATGGCAGGTTCTTCACCAACAGGCGATGGTTCTGATGCAAGAACTGATGGAACACAGAGGGCATTCACAGAAGCTCAATTAAAAGCAGCGTTAAAGCTGGTTTGGGATTCTGGTGGAGATCCAACGATGCTTCAAGTAGGCTCTTTCAACAAGCAAAAACTATCTGGCTTTACAGGTGGATCAACAAGATTCGATCCGGCTGAAAACAAAAGATTAGTTGCAGCAGTAGATGTGTACGAAAGTGATTTCGGTGCATTGACTGTAGCTCCAAACAGATTCTCACCATCAAGATCGCTTCACATTATCACACCTGATCTGTGGGCGATTGCGTTTTTGAGAGACTTCCAATTGGATGACCTTGCGAAAACTGGAGATGCTCAAAAGCAATTCCTATTAGCAGAATACACTCTGGAATCCAGAAATGAAGCTGCTTCAGGCGGAGTTTTTGATTTAACAACTTCATAATCAATAAACATATAGGATAAGGCGGAGCAATCCGCCTTGTTCTTTTTAATAATAATTTTGTTTGGTCTTTGAAGTCATTCAATGGCGGAACGAAGCAAATAAAGGAAAAAAAAACATGAGAACACTAAACGATTATTTTATAACAGCTAAAATAACCGACATCAGTACAGCAGGTTCAACTTTTGTACCTATACCTGATGGCGGAAATGTTATTAAAATTATAACATCAATTAAAAATGCAATTACATCTGCAAACGCAGCTCTGACTTGGGAAATTGGTGGAACAGCTATAACTGGTGGCGGAATTACAGTTGCTTATTCTGGATCTGCTGCAGGCGATGTTGATACTGCTGAACCAACGGCAGCAAACAGAGTTGAAGAAGATGGAACTATCGAAATGATTACAGATGGTGGATCATCTACAGCTTGCGAATGTGTAGTTACATTCATTATCAGAAGATAATTTACAGAATTTAAGGGGATATTGCCTAACGGCACTTCCCCTTAGATATAAAAAATTAATTTAATTAAATAAGGAAAACAACAATGGTTAATTATGGTTTAAGACATGGAACCACTCAAACAATAGCGGTAGCATCATCAAGTGCAGCAGTAAGCAATGCTTTTGGGGATGGCACTCATTATATAAGAGTTGTTTCAACAACAAACTGTCATATTACTTTTGCTGCATCACCAACTGCCACAACCAGTCATGGTTATGTGCCGGCAGGAGAAGTGGAAATTATTAAAGTTTCTCCAGGTGAAAAAATGGCAGCTATTAGAAATAGTGGCGATGGTACTTTGTATTGTACTGAGCTTAGTGCGTAATGACTAAAGCAAAATACGGCTATAAACACGAAAAGAAAGCCAAGAAGAAGCGTAAAGGCAAGCACTCTAAAAAGAAGAATAAGAAAAACAAGAAGAAACGTAACAGAGGTCAGGGCAAATGAAAAACAGGAGCAAGGAAACGGAAGGTTTGATAACAGACACTTTTGAACCCCATGAAAATAAAGGGGTAATTCATCACAGATCCGTCAATCACAAGCCCATTCTGGACCACAATAAAAAACTTTATACTCAAAACGATGGCTATTCGCCTGGCAAGAGTTTAAAAAGGGTGGCATCCATCCCTACCATTGTTTTAGAAATTTGGACAAAAGAATACCATAAAGACCAAAACAATAGCAATTGGTTTGCCTTGCCCAAGCAGGTACAAAATAAAATTTTAAGAACAAAACTGAACAGTTCTGAGTACAGATATTTCAGAACCGCACCAGGAAATATATAGGAAACAAATATGGCATCAACAATTACATCGGCAACCTTAACGGTTACTTTAACAGAGGCAATCAATCTTAACGGCAAAGATCAGGGATCTAAGAATACCCTGTCTGTTGCATCTATCAACGAAGTATCAAAAAGAATTATTACCGTACCGACATCTGAAATAGAAGTTTTGGCAATGAGTACCGCTAATGCGTCAGGAACTTTTATTGAAAGCGATGTAAGGTATATCAGGCTAACCAATCTTGACGACACCAACCATGTTACCTTGACATTTAAAAATGAAAACGATGACGAGTTTGCAGTGAAGCTGGATAAAGGGCAGTCCTTTATCTACAACGCAGACATGTCAGGTGGAGTGGTTGACACAATGGATGGAATTGACGGAACAGGTCTGACACTTTCATTGGGCGACCTTGTTAATATTACTGCATTGGCAAATACCGCAGCTTGCGATTTAGAATTATTTGTTGCCTGTGCATAAAGGATTATTATGGCTTTAACATCTTATTCAACTTTAAAAACGGCAATAGCCAACTGGCTTAACCGTTCCGATTTAACTTCCGAAATAGCGGAGGATTTTATTGTTTTAACAGAATCTGATTTTAACAATAAACTTAGAATTAGGAAAATGATTACCCAGACCACACTTAATGTGGACCAGGAAGCGATAGATTTGCCGACAGGGTTTTTACAGGTCAGGGATTTTTATATTAAGTCAGGTGCAACAAAATATTCTTTAAGATTTACAACGCCTGCACACATGGATCAGATCAAAGGAACTTCAACAACCGGAACTCCGCAGCTCTTTACCATCTTGGGAGAAACATTCAGATTTTCACCAAGACCGGACACCGGATATTCTGGCATTATTAATTATTATAAAACCTTTGACGCTTTATCCAGCAACAACACAACGAATTATATTTTAGAAAGCCATCCTGCAATTTATCTGTACGGTTCTTTATACCATGCGGCAAATTTTTTAGGAGGCATTGAGCCTGGACAGGTTCAGCAATGGCAGCAAATGTATACTACTGCACTTGAAAGACTGGAAAGAAACGACAGGGAAGATCAGTTCTCTGGTTCTCCCTTGCAAGTCCGGTCCGAAGATACAGTGGCATCGCCATTTGGCAGTCGTTATACAAGCACTGCGACAAGCAACAATTAGGAGATTGAATGCAGATACCTTTTGGAGAATGGCTTCCGGATCAACCGGATCATAATAAAAGGGGAGCCAATGTTGCAACCAATGTTTATCATGCAGCCAATACCTATAAACGATTTCCTTCCCTGGTGAATTATAGCTCCAATACTTGCGTTAAAGATTCAAGGGGAGCAGCTTCGTTCAGGGATAATTCCAATACCGTTTTTAACTTTGTGGCAACCAAAGATACGCTTTATTCCCTATCATCAGGAACATTTACTGATCTTGGTGCAGCCGGAAAACTATTAAATAATTCTTACGCAACCTGTACCATTACAGTTACCGACTATGCAAACATAGCAAATGGTTCAACTATTGTTCTAACAACTCATGCTGGAACAGCAGTTACATTTACTTCTACAACAGGAACTGCTGGAACAGATGAATTTAAAACTGAAACTAATAATGATACTACGGCAGATAATATTTATAACTGTATTAATGCTCATGCCGATTTTTCAGCAGTTAATCCAGCAGCAAACGTAGTTACGGCTACAAGGGCAACAGTAGGAAATGATAACCTTGACGTTACTTCTTCTGATACTACCAGGCTTGCCGTTACCGATTTTACAGGTGGTTCTCCATTATCAGGAACAACAACAGATTTTATTACCTTCACACAATTTGGAGAATATATAATTGCAAGCAACGGAGTAGATGCTCCCCAGTATTATTTAATGGGAACATCATCTGTCTTTGCAGACCTAAGCGATATAGCAACCGGCAATCCTGTATTCAGGGTTTCAGGAGTGGTTAGGGATTTTTTGGTAGCTGGAAATATTTCAGGTGCAACAAACAGAATACAATGGTCAGGCATTAATGATTTGACCGAGTGGACATCAGGAGTAAGTCAATCGGATAGTCAAGATTTACCAGGTTCAGGTGGACAGGTGGTAGCCATAACATCAGGCGAAGTAGGTTATGTATTTAGGCAAAACCAAATCATTCGTATGGACTATGTGGGTGGCAATACGGTATTTAGACTTTCAGTTATATCTCCCAATAGAGGTGCGATGTATGGAAGAACCGTTTGTCAGGATAATAGGCAAATATTCTTTTATGCAGACGATGGTTTTTATCAAATTAACGGAGATCAGATTTTACCCATTGGTTCTGAAAAGGTGAATCGATATTTTGATCTTAACCTTAATAAAGGATTTTCAGATAGAATTTGTGCAGCAGTGGATCCATTTAATCAATTGGCGATGTGGTTATTTCCAAGCACAGCAAACACATCCAACACAACAGGGATTTGTGATAAAATAATTATTTATAATTATGTTACGCAAAAATGGTCATTGGCAGAAGCTAGTGCCAGTTCAATATTTTCACAGTTTGTAGGAGCCTACACGGTAGAGCTTATGGATATTATTTCTGAAAATTTAGAAAATATAGGAGCCGCACTAGATACAGATTATTGGAGTGGCGGACAAATGTTTTTAGGAGCAGTAGATTCAGATTATAACGCTGCGATCTTTTCTGGAAATTCAAATGAATCGGAAATAGAAACCGATGAACTGGAACCCTTTCCAGGTTTAAGAGCCAACATACTTGGCGTTAGACCTCTTATCAATGCATCATCAACCGTTACAGTTAAAACAAGGGAACGACTGCAGGATACGGCTACAGAATCTTCTTCAGCGTCTACAGTTACAAGCGGTATTAATCCAGTAAGACAATCCGGAAGATACATTAGGGCTAATGTTAAAATCGCATCAGGAACAACATACGATCATGCACAAGGGGTGGATATTTCGGCAACAAGGGCAGGAACAAGATGAGTGATAAAATAGATATAGATAATGTTAGATATTCCTTTGAAACGCAGGAATATTTTCAAAGACAATTAGAAGAAGCGGTTAATACTTTGGTCAATAAAAATAATACAGAAAACAACAAAGCATTTAACTGGTTTATGAATTAAGGAGAATTATGTCAGGAACATATATAGGTAAATACAACACAACAGCAGCAAGCAACTCAACAACAGGAACAAATTCAGTATCTGTTGCAGAGGGTATGCTACCATCAAATATTAATAACGCCTTCAGAGATGTGATGGCGGACATTAGACAATGGTATAATGATGGACAGTGGGTAGAATATGGAGACGGTGCAGGAACCTATACTGCGACTTATGTTTCTGCTACAGCTTTTACTGTTGACGGAGTGGATGTTACATCCGTCTATCATGCAAACAGAAGAATTAAATTAGTTGCATCATCACCAGGCACAATTTATGGAACTGTTTCCAGCACATCCTTTTCAACCAATACCACAGTCAACGTAACATGGGATAGCGGTTCATTATCCAATGAAGCCATTACCTCTGTTTATGTAGGAATTATAACTAGCACCAACGATTCAATACCTACAGGAATTAGTGCCGCTAAAATTGGCGGTGGAAATGTTTCTACAGCAGAATATGATTATTTAAACGGAGTAACCTCTGCTGTTCAAACACAATTAGATGCTAAACAAGCAACCATTACAGGTTCTGCTACAACAATTGATACAGAAAGTTTAACTGCTAGTAGAGCTGTAGTTTCTAATGCCTCTCAAAAAATTGCAGTATCGGATATAACAAAAACAGAATTAGAATATTTAGATGGTGTTAGCTCAAATGTCCAAACACAAATGGACACAAAAGCAGCTACAACTTATGTAGACAATGCTGTTGCAGGGCTTAGAACAAGAATTATTTGCGAAGCAGCATCAACTGCTAATGTAACCATTGCATCAGCTCTTGAAAATGGAGATACCGTTGATGGAGTTACACTTGCTACAGGAGATCAGGTTTTACTTAAAGATCAATCTACTGGTAGTCAAAATGGAATTTATACAGTTGTAGCATCAGGTGCTGCAAGTAGATCTACAGAATATAATACCATTGATGAAATATCAGGACAGATGGTTGTTATTAATCAAGGAACATCTAACGATAATACTCTTTGGCTTTGTACTACAGATAGCGATGCAACATTAGATACAAGTTCAATTACATTTACAAAAATTACACCTCAAAATGTTGGAACAGTAACTTCAGTAGGTTTAGGAGACGCTGGATCATCAGAATTTACAATTGCCAGTACACCTGTTACTTCTTCTGGAACAATTACCATTGGAGTAAACAGCATTGGTGCGGCTAAAATTGCAGATGGAACAGTCAGCGATGCAGAGTATCAAAGATTAGACGGAGTTACTTCTGATATTCAAA
>Ga0187833_10005651_pt1 | contig 11741 bp, 3 predicted proteins | sample ETNtaG_37_FD_167968 | JGI IMG/M metagenome (GOLD analysis project Ga0187833, IMG submission 167968) | Marine microbial and viral communities from oxygen minimum zone, Eastern Pacific Ocean - ETNP2014_SV_400_PacBio MetaG (Illumina Assembly) | ecosystem: Environmental > Aquatic > Marine > Hypoxic... | reverse complement strand
TACTCCCCGTCCCTGACCGGGCTCGGCGGAGTGGGGGCACCCGACATCCTCACGCGAGGTAAGGACTGCGAATGGACCGCAGAGAAGGAGGAGTGCATGCGCCACATGCTCCGGATCTTCTATGGCCCGTTCTGCAGGTGGGGGGTGGACCCCGTTGGATAGACGGGTGATGCTAGTTCTAGTGCTAGTAATGGCCGTCGGAACAGCGATCTGTCCTATCGAGGGCGAACGCCGATGCTCGGGCAACTCCGTGGAGGAGTGCCAGTGCGGCATGGAGTGCGATTGGCAGGTCATCCAGACCTGTGCCTCGGGCCTCGTCTGCAGTTTCGATCGCACCGAGGTCTCCCACGAGGAGTGCGTGGACGCACCCGCACCTCATTGCGAGGAGGTGGTCGACGCAGTCTGTACAGGCGAGCGCTGTGACGGCCTCGACCTGACGGTCAACGAGTGCCAGGGCGGCGCATGCGTCGACACCGTGCTCCAGACCTGCACTGCAGCGGGTGTGGAGAGATGCGTCGACTCAAACCGGCTGCGCACGTACGCGGGATGCGAGGACTCGGGCGACGGGACGTTGGGCTGCCTCTACTCCGGTGATGAGTTCTGCAACACCAACTCGGAGTGCTCGGGCGACCAGATCCTCATCGGGACGTGCAACGTCGACCGTTGCGAGAACACGGTGCCCGACGAGCTCTGCGATGACCGGTGCACATCCCAACGGGACGGCGAGAGCCGGTCCTGCGACGACTCGAGCGGCGATGCCTTGTGCGTCGTGGACTCCACCGTCCGGTGCGGGGACACCTGCGCGGACCCGCGCAACCTCCAGCTCAAGAGCTGCGATGACACGTCGGGCGCGCCGGTGTGCGTTGTGGATACGACAGACCGCTGCGACGACCGGTGCGCCATCGATGGCGGTTACGACAAAGAGGTCCGGGAAGGATTCTGTGACGACTCGGGCCTGGACGCAGTGTGCAACGACCGGTTCCAGGAGCGGTGCGACGACTCCTGTGACGATGACCGGCACTCCAGGTTCTGGATGTGCCAGGTTGACGGCGGCACGGGCCTCGCATCATGCATCCTCGATACATCCCGTGGCGACGGATCGACCCCCGGAGTCGAGCATTGCGACGACCGGTGCGCCACCAGCAAGCGTATCCACGAAGGGTACTGCAGCCCCCAGACGCTCCCGTTCCAGCCCGACGCCCAGTGCGACGACCGGTTCGATCCGGCATACAATCCGGACCCGGGCGGCCACTCGGACCTTGGTTACTGTATCGATGAGTGCTTCGATCCCCAGGCGGACGTCACCGGGTGGAGCCCTGCAGCTGATGGGCACCAGACTACTGAGAGTTTCGACCGCCAGATCCATAAGTACTACTGCCAGCTCGAGGCCGACGGCCTCGCGTCGTGCGCGGACGAGCGTGACACCGACTGCTTCGAGCAGAACTTTGCGGCACACTTCTACCACTCGCCGACCGGCTGGTCGTTCTCGTTCGCGGGCAACGACGGCCGTGTCATCCCCAGCGAAGGCATCTACTTCATGCGCTGCGAGACCGATCTGGAGGAACAACGTGACAAGCAGTGCACCTACGCCGACGTCATCCACAAGTGCGACGACTGGTGCTCCACGGACGGTACCGAGGACGGTCGGGTGCGCGACGGCGCCACCCATGAGAACTGGCTGCGTTACGCGTACAGTCCCGTGACCCCGCCGGTGCCCGCCGATCTGGACGACGTGAAGGAGGAGTTCTGCCAGCCCACGAACGTGGAATGCCAGCGGTTCGACTACTGCCTCTCGTCCGATGACCTCCAGGAGTACAGCTGCACCACCAGCGGCGGCGACCTTCCTGAAGAGTCCAAGTGTCGTCGGGATACGATCGACAGCCGGACCCCACTCGCGGATTGGGACCAGACGACCGAGGACGTGGTGACCGTTGATTACTGTCACGGGGGCGAGTGGCGCCAGTGCACGGGGCCCGGACGTCAGCGAGGTGCCGACCCATGCTGCTCCGGTGAGATCGACGCGATCCTCAACATCACCGAGATGCGGGACGAGACTAACAGCATCGACAACTGCCGGTCGGACCCTGACGAGGTGGGGAGCAGGGCCTGTGACGACGTGCGCACCGACGTCGGTGTCACCGAGGAAAGGACGGTCACGACCAGGGACGGTCGGGATACGTTCGACGTGGACGTGGATCCCGCCCTCGAGGTCGTGGCAACGCTCAGCGGCCACTCGGGCCGTGTGTGGGACATCCTGGCCGACGACGACCACATCCTTACCGCTTCGAACGACGAGAACGTCACGGTATGGGAGCGGGGCGGCACCTGGGCCAACCTCGCCAATCTAACGGGACACACCTCCCCGGTCATCAGACTTGCTAAGGACGCCACATCGATTTACACGGCATCATCGGACAGCACAGTGCGTGTGTGGGAGAACGGAGGCAGCTTCACGCACAACACCACGCTCTCCCACTCGGGCGTGAACGACGTATCGGTCAACGGTGACCGCATCGCAGTGGCATGCGTCAACGGCACGGTCCAGATATGGGAGAACGGGGACGACTTCACTGCGCTCCAGACGCTCGGAGGGCACGCGGGCGCGGTCACTGCTGTTCACATCGATCCTGACTACATCATCTCCGGTGGACAGGACTTCGCTGTTATCGTGCGGGACAGGGTCACAGGTGGTCCTTTGGCCACTCTGGTGGACCATCTCGGCATCGTGATGGAGGTATACTCCGATGGCGACTACCTCTACTCCGCCTCCCTGGACGGCACGGTCATAGTTCGTCAGCGCACACCCCCTTTCACAATCCTCACTATCCTCGAGGCCGCTACCGCGATAACCGACGTCGATGCTAGGGCGGACTACGTGTTCGCCGTCGTGGGCAACGGTACGATCATGGTGTGGGACCGGGGCGGCACCTGGGACCCGGTCAACCTCGTGCGTAACTTGGCGAGCGGATGGGCCGTCTCATCGGATGTCGACTATATCTACGCAACCCCGGGGAACACGGGCTCGGTCCGCATCCCCGATCTCGTCGTTGAGACCAACACGACCTTCGAGGTGAACCTCACCTCGGGCGGGAGCATGCTCTCGGCCCGGTTCGAGCTGACGGGGAGCGGGGCACCGCTCCCAAGCGACATCACTCTGGACGTGGGGAGCGACGATACCGATGACTGGTCCAGAGCAGGTGTGCTATCAGGCCCGGTCACCACCGGCGACCTCTCCGCGGCATTCCAGGCCGAGCTGGACGCATGCGTCCTGCCAGAATACGAGAACTGCACGATCAACGTTACGCTGTCGTTCCAGAACGGCGGGACCGTTGCCGTAACCGACATCGACCTGCGTGTGATGGTCTTCCGACAACCGCCCGGTGTGGAGATCCCGGGTTATGTGGCCGGACGGCTCGATAGCGATGTCACAGCGGGAGGCCGCACCCGAAATCAGGTGTGCGGGCCCTTCCCCGAGTACGACGACGCCACGGAATGCTGCATGACCTCCGCTCAGGTCCTCCAGTGCACGACGGCGATCAATACGTTCAACCTCAACGCCATCGAGGACGTTCGACCCGCTACTTGGTGCGACGATGCATGTGGGAACGTTGGCGACGTGTTCGAGCAGATGCATGACTCGTTCAAGGGCACTTTCGAATGCATGCTGAACGGCTACTGCGTCGACGTGCGTCGGGGGATGTGCTGCACCGATGCCAACTGCCACACATGTGGCCTGGACACCGACGACGCCTCCTGCGCCGACCTGTTCGATGACAAGACCTGTGGCCCGGGCGGCGACGAGTACTGCTCGCAGAAATGCTCGACCTGCTTCATCAACGCGACCGACCTTCTCATGGGGACGGTGCTCACCGAGCTGAACAACATCACCAGTCCCTTCGTGGTCGGCCACATGCGCAGGCTGGCGGACAACGCCATGTGCGACACAAACACCCGCTTCTGTCGAAGGAAGATTCTCGGTGAGCAACCCTGCACGCCGGACGGGGAGCAGCTGGACGCTATGGGCCGCAACTGGCGCAGCGACAACTGCATGTCCGGTGTGTGCGACGCTGGATGGGGGCGCTGCGACAACGAGTCCATGCGCGGTGGCTGGTACCTTCGGGGATTGGATGCCGTACCCGCGGTCGAGCCGGAGCCAACGGACCTGTGCGATGACCTCCAGGGGAGCGGCATCATAGAAGCGATGCGCGACATGTGGTGCGGTGACCAGAACAGAGTAAACACGCTCCTCGATATCCATTTCGTGGCCAACTACACCAACGTCCCCTGCCTCCGGTGCCCCGATCTCGTGCCGCCACCCGGCGCCACCATGCCGCCCGACTACTACGGTGGAGGGGGCGATGTCGAAGAGACGGTCATCACCCAGGGTGAAACGCCCATCCCTGAGCCAGCACCAGAAGGGCTCGGTAGCTTCAACCTCTCGCCCAACAATGCCGGGATCGATGCACTCTTCCCTGCCCTGGTGGCCGTGTTCCTCATAGGCCTCCACCGTCTGCGCGTGTGAGCGGTCCGGGCCATATACCGCCCATTTTGATCCTCCAAGTGAGGCCGACGTTACCCGTTCCTCTATAGATAATATGGACGCTAGTATTAAAACCGAAGACCGGCACATATTCTCTGTACGACGAGGTACGACTTTAGGAGGGCAATAATCATGACAGGAAAGAACGTACTCCTGGCAGCTTTGATCATCATGCTGGTCATGGTCGCTGGTCTGGATGTAAACTTCTATGATAGAGGACGGGTGAAGCAGAAGACCACCCGTGAATACGTCAATACGACGGTGAGGATCGAGATATGGGACCAGGCCACGGTGGGTACCAAGCTCTACACCAAGGACGGTACTGCCACCAACGGGAGGTGGAACATCGCCGTGGGGCCCGTCGAGCTCGAGTACGGTAAACAGTACTGGAAGGAGTACACCATCGGTGGCGAGGATGCAGACTTCAACGGAGCGGAGCGACAGCCCTTCTACGCTCTCCATGGCGGCATCAAGACCGGGTACCTCATCACGGACACCTCCGCCGACCTCGTCGTGGACACGACAAACAACCGCGTCGGAATCAACAAGGGAACCCCTGCAAAGACGCTCGACGTGGACGGTGATATGGGTGTGACGGGCGACGTCACCCTCACCAGCAGTACCGCCAGTACGAACAAGGACACGGGCGCGCTGGTGGTCGAGGGTGGTGTTGGCGTCGAGAAGAACCTCTATGTCGGCGGTTCATTGACAGTAACTGACGGGACGAACGATCTGGATGTCGCAAGTCATGACGGTTCCAATGGTCTCAAGCTGGCGGGCACACTAGTGACCGCCACCGCTGCGGAACTCAACTATGTGGATGTTACCCCTGGAACCGCTACGGCAAGTAAAGCGGTCGTACTGGACGGCTCGTCTAAGATTAACTCGATGGACATCACGACTCTGAAGATCGGTGGTACGACGGTCACATCCACTGCTGCAGAGCTCAACTATCTCGACGTCACCGCCGGAACTGCTGCCGCGAGTAAAGCGGTCGTACTGGACGGCTCGTCCAAGATTAACTCGATGGACATCACGACTCTAAAGATCGGTGGTACGACGGTCACATCCACTGCTGCAGAGCTCAACTATGTCGACGTCACCGCAGGTACCGCTGCCGCAAGCAAGGCGGTCGTTCTCGATGCCAACTCCAAGATAGATACGATCACGGTCGACACCCTCAAGGCTGTCGACAACAGTGCGACTGGCCTCGTTATCAAGGATAATGCGGTTTCTGGCTCCAACACGTACATCACGTTCGATTCAACGAACGCTGCCGAGAAGCTGGTAATTGAACAGAACGCAGAGATCAAGACAGGAAAGACACTGAACGTCGTTGACAATAGCGGTCTGAAGATCGCTGGAACGGCTATCTCGGCCACGGCCGCCGAGCTCAACATCATAGACGGCGTGACCGCCTCCACTGAGGACATCAACGCCATCACCAACTTCGAGGAGACGGTATCGGCCACCGCATCGGAGGTCAGTATCAAGACGGGCAAGACGATCAATATCGTCGATGTGAGTGGTCTGGAGATCGGGGGAACCGCCGTCTCTACCACCGCCGCCGAGCTCAACATCCTGGACGGTGTGACCGCTACTTTCTCCGAGCTCAATATCCTAGACGGTGTGACCGCTACATTCTCTGAGCTCAACATCATAGACGGCGTGACCGCCTCCACTGAGGACATCAACGCCATCACCAACTTCGAGGAGACGGTATCGGCCACCACATCGGAGGTCAGTATCAAGACGGGCAAGACGATCAATATCGTCGATGTGAGTGGTCTGGAAATCGGGGGAACCGCCGTCTCTGCCACCGCCGCCGAGCTCAACTACGTCGATGTCACCGCTGGAACAGCTACTGCGAGCAAGGCGGTCGTGCTCGATGGCAGCAGCCAGATCGATACCATTTCGATTAGCGGTGCGCTCAAGCTGACACCATCACAGAATCCGCCAGGAACGCCATCCGCAGGCTGGATATATGTAGACACCGCCGGTGGAAGTGCAGACGAACTGTGCTTCTACGACGGATCCGCATGGCAAGCACTGAGCGGGACCGACAGCAACTGTGCTGCTGGAGATCCATAGGAAACGAGAGGCACCATGACGCACCAGGACGAGCTATCGGCAGTGGAGGTGACGTCGTGAGCCCGTCCTCTCGACACGTCCTCCCGGTCCTCTTCCTGGCCATCGCCATGTTCATGTCGCTTTCGGCCGCGGCGGTCGAGTCAACAACCTTCGTCCTGGAGGACGAGGAGATGGTGATGAACGTTGCCTCGGGAGAGACCACGTCCTACTACCTTGACCTCGGCGGTGATGCCCCGGTCTTCGCCACCGATAACTACGAGAGCTGGGACTGGGACCAGGACGTCTGGTACCGGGTCGACGTGTGGGACGAGATCAACAAGACGCTCAAGGGCGCCACGGTCACTACCGGCGACGGGTTCGGGACGACGTGTGCCGAGCCTTCCGTTCCCAACGGTACCTACTACTGTGCACTCCCGTTCAACCACGACCCGACTGACATCAAGGTGGAGCTCGAGGGATTCGTCACCAAGGTGTACGATGACGCACTCGTGCACAAGAACGTCCCCCCCCCCTACAACGCCACCCTTGTACGGTACACCATGAAGGTCGTGGCCCACGACGAGCTCAATCTAACATTCCCACTGGACGGTACCCTGGCCAACGGCAAGGTGACGGCCTCCGGCAGCGCGACCATCAATTACGTGAACGACGTCGCGTACGTCGCGACCACGGTGGCCAATACGTTCACAGTGGAGCGGACGGGCTATCTCACGACCACATCGGCCAGCGCCTCCCCCCTCTCCAATACCGAGCAGGTCGTGGTCACCTTCGGTACGAACGGCACCTCCTGCACCACTAACGCGTCCCTCCGCTGCGACCAGTCCGTCAAGTACACGTTCAAGGTCTCGTTCTACGGGTGCGAGCGCCGCCCCCAGAACAATGCTAACGTCACCGTCGTCAACGGGACGACACTGTACGCCACGGCCGTGAACGAGGACGGGACCGCCCACTACTACCTCCCGGTCGATCCCACCCTTGACGACGATCACCCGCTCGATGTCAAGTTCGATGACTACCATTTCGAAAAGGAGCTCTACAAGGGCAGGGTGAACAATTCTGCCCAGTACACGATGGAGTACGACTTCGAGGAGATGTGGGGCGGGTGCGGCGGCTCGTCCAGCTCGAGCTCGTCATCATCGAGCAGCACTGCCGGGACGACCGGCGGCGGCGCCGCAGGCGGCGGGGGAGGAGGCGGAGGCGGTGGTGCTCTCACCGACACCTTCGAGGTCACGTGCCCTGCGGTCACCGTCACGGCCGGCGGGCGGGCCGGTGCAATCTGCATGTTCCGGCAGCTGGAGGGGTCCACCCCCTACCTCGAAGGCACCGCAGAGACCGCGGGCGATATCATCGTGGAGCCCACCTCATTCTCCGTGGACCGGCTCTACTACTATGACCCGGACCTTGGAGATTACTCGAACGTGCGCGAGGTGGCTCTCAACGTCTCGGCCGAGGGTCTGGACATGTGCACCGACTCCGTCAGCTCCGTTATCGTAAACGCGTCCTTCGACACACGGTCGGGTCCGCTCTTCAACGGTACCGTCCTCCCGGTCACCGTTATGTCCCAAGACGAGTGCCATGTGTGCGGAGACGGAGCGTGCACAGGACGCGAGAGCGTGGACGCCTGCCCCGAGGACTGCGCGGTCTGTGGGGATGGCACCTGCTCGTCCAGTGAGGACCTGATCGCGTGCCCGGACGATTGCGCGATCTGCGGTGACGGCACATGTTCGGAGGGAGAGAACGTCACGGCCTGCCCCGGCGACTGCACGGTCTGCGGTGACGGACAGTGCTCATCGGGCGAGGACGCCGAGAAGTGTCCCGATGATTGCACGCAGTGCGGCGACGGACAGTGCACCGGGGACGAGACGCTGGGGACGTGTGCTGGCGACTGTGCAAGATGCGGCGACGGGACCTGTTCATCAGGTGAGGTATTGGCCACCTGTCCGGAGGATTGCTCGGCGTGCGGCGACGGGCAATGCACAGGAAGCGAGGATGCCGCGTCGTGCCCGAACGACTGCTCGGTGTGCGGCGACGGCCAGTGCACGGGGAAGGAGAGCATAACGACGTGCTGCGTCGACTGCGGCTGCGATGAGAACATGACGTGCGATGTCGAGCTCTCCCTCTGCCGAGCTCTCTCCACCTGCGGTGACGGGACCTGCGACCTCGCCGAGACGGCCGCATCCTGCTCCGAGGACTGCGCGACATGTGGCGATGGTGTTTGCTCCGGTGACGAGGACACGGCCTCGTGCTGTGCTGACTGCTCGTGCGACGAGGGCACGTGCAATCCCGTGCTCAACACCTGCGTGACGACGACCTGCGGTGATGGCACCTGCGACGCGGGGGAAGGGATCACCTGCCCGGAGGACTGTGTCAGATGCGGTGACGGTACGTGCGACGAGGGCGAGTCCTGCTGCACCGACTGCGGCTGCTTCGGGGACGAAGTGTGCGACCCGCTCACCGTCAGCTGCGTGATCGTTACGGACGAGAAGACCCTGACCTTCGACCACTCGTTGTCCGCAGGAGTGGACGGAACCCCCGCATCGGCCGAGGAACAGGAAACACACGAGCGGGAGAAGACGCGCACGGTGGAGGAGGTCGCAGCGCTCGTAACGAGAGCCCGGGCCGGGAGCGGGACGGCCGCTGACACCAGTGAGCTCGCCAGCAAGGTCAGGTCCATGGTGGAGCGTTCCGTTGAGGCGAGCCGCGAGGTCGCATCGCACCGGACAGTAACGGTCAAGGATACATCTGCAGGGTACCGTTCCACAGTAGGGCTCGAGGTGGAGAACACGGGAACGACCTTCCGCCGTGACGTCCGGATCGTCGAGACAATTCCCAAGGACGTGGCGGGCGATGTGTCCCAGCTCGTTTTCGAGCGCCAACCGGACATGATCATCAAAGCGGACCCTGTGGTCGCATGGACGGTGGACATCCCGCCAGGCGAGAAGGTTGCCCTCACCTATTCCGTCGCCCGGGACCTGCGGACCGTCACCTCGTATGAACGACCAGTGGTGCTCGTCGAGGAGGAGCTGTGCGGGAACATGGCGTGCGAGCCCTCCGAGAATTCCGACACATGCCCACAGGACTGTCCCTGTGGGAACGGCGTGTGCGACACCGAGCGCCGGTGCCTCACGCTCACCGGCGGTGCCACCTCGTGCCTGGAGCCCGAGACCTGCGCCACATGCGCCGCCGATTGCGGGTGCGCTGGATCATTCATCTGTCTGGAGGAGCAGTGCATCGATGCGTCTGTGTGCGGCGACGGGCAATGTCTGGGTGACGAGGACAAGGCCACGTGCTGCGATGATTGCGGCTGCCCTGCGAACGAGGTGTGCCGGGAGGGCGGCTGCGCACGCGTGGAGACCGCTGCCTCCGGCATCCCCAGCGTGTTCCTCCTCGCCGGCATCCTCGTCATCATGATGGTGACCAGCGCTCTGTCATCGCTCTCCCTCCGCCGGGGGCCAGCACCCGAAGCACCCGTCATGCTCCCCGGCATGGACGAGGTCCCCGCAGAAGCGGCCGCACCAGCCCACGAGGCGATGGCGGTCAGCACCGGTGTCGTCATCGGTGAAGGCGGTGCGCTCATCACGGCCGGACCGCTCGCCGTTAGCGATGTCTTAGCCCAGGGAGCCCCGGCTGGCGTCGCCATGGCCGCAGAGGCCGAACAGCGGGCCGTAGGCTTCACACTGGCACCCGAGGAACAGGACCTCCCGCCGGGTTTCGTCAATATCCTCGAGCTCAAGGCCGAGGCGATCGAGGAGGCACTGCACAACCACAGAGCGGACGAGCTCGATCTCCAGGAGAACGTGGCGTGGTGCCTGGCCTTCTTCGAGACCTACCAGCATGTCGAGCGGCGTTGGGTGCTCAACCTGTTGCGGTTATCAGGGCTCGATGAGCGCGTGATCGAGACCGCGGAGCGGGAGTGGATAACGGGCGAGGCCGATGACACCATTAGAGAGCAGGAAGATGCCAGGGCGGCCTTCGAGGGGAACGTAGAGCAGATTGCGGCCTTCCTTGAGGCACATCCCTCGGCGGAAAGGGCCCTGCTGCTCGAAATGCTCAGGAACGCCGGTTACTCGGACGCCGAGATCAACGAGGGCACCAGAAGGCTCATCGTACGCCAGGGCGCCGACAGCGGCGGCGTGATCCTCTAACACTCTTTCTTCACGGAAAATGATGGCAGCAACCCCTGCCAATATCGGCACCTAAATAAACCATCAGAACCTGTGTAATATCTAGCAGGTAGAGGAAGGTTCGTCCCGATGAACCTTCCCGTACCCGAAGGACGCGATACCATGTCGGGCGACAGGAGCTCAGTTGGACTGATGGCTGTCCTAGCCACCGCGCTCCTTCTCGTCCTTGCTGTGGCGACCAACGGGGACATCAAGGTAACAGTGACCGATGAACTGGGGAGCGCCCTACAGGGAGCGACGGTCGAGGTCAAGTGCAACGTCATTGGGGCCACCTACAACGAGCTCTCCGGAAGCCCGAAGACAGGCGCGTCGGGTTTCGTCGATGGCACTGCCGTCGCCGCGTCGAAGTGCACGAGCGGCGACGATGCCGAAGGAGGCCGTATCCATGTCAGGATCACGAAGGACGGTCATAAAAGGAAGACGATCGAGGACGGGGACACGCGATGGTACCCCGACGTGAACCCCAACTCCGTCACGGTCAGTGGGCTCGAGTATGCCTACACCATCACGGCTGTCTCGAGCGAGGGGCCTGGGAACGTCCTCACCACCACCCTCTCCGGCCTCTCGGTCGGCGATTCAACGGGCGTGGACGCGTGCACTCTGAACAGCGGGACCTGGTACTGTCCTGTGACGCTCGCCAACAGTGACGGGACTCTGGTCGCTAGTCCGGCGAAGGACGGGTACGTGCAGGAGAACTACAACCTGAACACGCAGACGAACCGCGCCGACCACGATTCGGCACAGGCCACATCCACTGTGACCGGTGTCAAGTTCGCCTACAAGATCACGAGCGTCACTACCGAGACGCTCGCCACGGACCTCACTACGTCCGTCTCGCCGCTCACCGTTGGTGACGCGTCCGGGCAGGATGCCTGCACACTGAGCGGATCGACCTGGTATTGCCCGGTGCAGGTCGTGAACAGCAA
>Ga0187833_10005648_pt1 | contig 11743 bp, 8 predicted proteins | sample ETNtaG_37_FD_167968 | JGI IMG/M metagenome (GOLD analysis project Ga0187833, IMG submission 167968) | Marine microbial and viral communities from oxygen minimum zone, Eastern Pacific Ocean - ETNP2014_SV_400_PacBio MetaG (Illumina Assembly) | ecosystem: Environmental > Aquatic > Marine > Hypoxic... | reverse complement strand
ATCTCTTCAATGGTGTTCTCAAGGATATTACCCATAATTTCATCAAAAGCTATATCATATCCACAAAAACGAACATCCCCTGAAGTATCAATATTCAACCTTTCGAATGGAAATGGACAGGGAACCCTTTCTTCTGAGTTCAAATATTCAGGAGTCTTGTTCTCTTCCTCAATTATTCCCCAACGGAGAAACTTTCTGGAAATAACATTGTCTACTATTTTTCCCCAATATTTCACAGTTTCATCCACATAGTCGTTCTTGGTAGGATTATTTACAACACTAACCAGAACTGCGGTCTTCTTCTTTAATTTATTTCTCATCTCTACAGTCTTAATTATATTTTCACTTACAACATTGAAGTCCAACCCAACCCTAATCTCTTTATAATGTTCCTCATCCATAGCATCAATAGAATATTCAATGGCTTCTACTTCTGCATCTAGAATCCTTCTGATCTTATCTTCGTCAAGTAAGGATCCATTTGTAATCAGACCTATTCTGGCACCAACCTTCTGTGCATATTCAATCTCATCTAGAAGATGAGGATTTACTAGTGGTTCACCTGTCCCTGATATTCTAATAAGTGATTTGAATTTACCGGTTTCATCTGCCATTCTATTAAAAACCTGAGGTTTCATAAATGGTTCACTTCCATAAGTCTTACGAAGGTGAGGATTTTGTGTGTAAACACATTTAGGGCATTCCGCATTACAAACATTGGAAGCACTTATGGCTATTAGCAGAGGAAACCTTTCTGCCCCCTCCTTGATTTTGAATTCTACCGGTAAATGTTCAACTTTTTTCCCATTAGGTTTCATAATAAATTTCCCGTAATAAATTAATAAAATTTGGCTAACAGCTTAATTGATTAAGTTGCTAGTTATTTCTTATCCTTTATGTTATAACAATCAGCAAATAAATAACCTGCATATTCTACTAATTCATTGCCCATCTTATCAAAGGCATTGAGCAGATCATCAGGCCAGTCCATCATCTGTATGCTTGACAACGGCTTCAGGAATATTCCCTGTATCTGTTTATAATATAAACTAGCTCTCTTTATCTCTTCATTTAGCGATTCTACAGTGTATAGTCTTCTATGTCCAACTGATAGATCATTCTCAGATAACTCATCCATGGATTTTATGAGTCCTAAATGAAATCCGATTCTTCTGTGGAGAGACAGTTTATTGGGAACAACTAGAATAATAACTCCATCCTCCTTTAACCATCCTGCTGCTCTTGAAAGAACTATATTAGGATCTAATGTGTGCTCAAGGATACAGGACATCACTATAGTATCGTATTTCTCATGTGGTTTATATTCCTCAAATAATGTGTGTATAATTGTTAATTTGTCTCCGTACTTATTTCTGGCATAATCCACGTTATATTTTGAACCCTCTATAACCGTCAGTTCAAATCCTCTATTTATTAAAGTATCAGTCCATCCTCTATCATTATAGCTCATCTCCAATACTTTTGGACCACGACAGCAACCAATTGCCCTGTTGATCATCATTGTAATCTGTTTCTTGTCAATCGTCATTGCCTTTTCAGTATAATATTCAGGCCCCATCTCATTTAATCTTTCTTTTTCCTCTTTAAAGTCCATTTCCCCTCACAGTTTTATTAAAATTGTCTCTCTTTGACCATTGGTCTTAATTCTTTCACTCTTTCTCTTAATCTTTCTATTTTGTTCACTGTAAACAGTAACATATGAATATGATGCAGCTTCACTTGTTACATCACAGAAAATATCTTTTCCTTTAACAATACAGCTAGTCAATCTTGTATGAAAGCGTTCCTGGTAGTATTTAGCAATATCTGCATACAATTCATTTTTGACTTCAAACGGTTTCAGTTTATCAACAATTACGCGTATTAACCTTTTAAATTCTTCAATTCTTAAATAATTTATCAGTGTCTCGTGTGTAAAGACAGTAGAGAAAAACATGTTTTCCACTGACCATCTTACATGCTTATACACCCTTTCAGAAGCTTCTTTATACTGTTCGAACTTTTTCCCCGGAGCTTTAAGCCTTAAACCATAGAGGAAGTCAAGGTCAGATGTTATTGCAACATTCATTGACTGTCTCCTACTCAACTTTTGAACGGGAAAGCTTAAGGAATTAATAACAAAAAAACTCTTATCTTCTGGCAAATAATCAGCAACCAATCCAAGTTTTCCAAATGGATAAAGCCTCCATTGTTTCTTTAACGCATCATCAAGCTTCACATTGGTCCTGAAAGGAAACCCAAGATATTTAACCCCCATATCTTTCAAATACGAAAGGGCATTCTTGCCTAGTTGACAATAGTGATAAGTAAGAACGGCAGAATACCTAATGCCTGTTTCTTTCTTAAATGCCGCCAGCCTTACAAAGTTTTCCCTAATAATCTTTTGAGAGTACTCTTTACCATTAAAATTAATAAATATCAAATGTGTCTCTTCCAGTGGAGCTTTCTTAAAATGGCTGAATGAATGCGGAGAACACTCTATCAATCCTTTATGCTGATATTGCAATAGCTTCTTTGACAATGACCTGTCAAAATCTGTTAAATCTAATCCTAGATGAGTTTTAAAACCCTGTTTCAAGACAAAATCCAGGTATTTATAGTTACCCTCGCCTATGGAATCCTCTATCCTGAATGTTAGAAAATGTGGAGGAAGAAGTTGTACAAATGGTTTTCTTGCTAAATAAATTATGCTTTTCCAATAGAACACATCAAGATCTGTCCCAAATCCCAGTTTTCCTAAAATAGACGCAGGAGATATCAGAAAGAATCCGATATTTATATCTTTTTTATTTAGAAAAAATAATATCTTCTTTCCTCTGAATTTCACAATTGTATTATAGGATTTATTATTTCCCTTCACCAGTAATACCTTCAGGTTTACAGGAAGCCTAATTATCTCATCTTTATCTTTAGTAGAAGAAATAAAATGTTCATTATCGTGTACCTGTAATTGTGATACCTTGGCCTCACGAGAGACAACAGGAAAGTTACTTGAGAAGCTAAATCTGGACAAATGTTTATTTTCCAGGAAAGAGTAATCTGCTATGAAAAGTCCACTACCAGATTTCAGCGCAACTTCCATCACACTGATAACACTCTTATTTAGTGCTTTCCCAATTCCAGGTTGTATCAATAATATAAGCCCGCAATCAAGAATGTTTTTCTCGAAGGCATCATGTTTAGTATCAATGATCCTGTAAGGAACCTTCCAGTGTTCAATAACAGGCTTGAAAGTGCTGATAAATTTCGTGTAATTAGTAAATCTTCTATTAACTGGTATTATTATTCTATTATTCATGCAGTTAAATCACAATTCCATTATACTATCCTAGCAACGCACATACTGCTCAAATAACCTTCATCATTGAAATAGCACTTGAAATTGTATGTTTAAGAATTCCCTCACATGAAAATGTATTTGCAACACTCTCTATTGCAGGATATATTAACTAAAGAAAAACACTTGTTAATTTTCTTTATAGGAATTCCTCGACAATTTGTTTCGGATTGATTCCTTATTATCATACTGCCTTCTTCTATAAAATACCTATGTGCGGAATATGCGGGTTTACCGGTAAAAGTAATCTAGATTTATTAAAGATAATGTCTCAAAAGTTATACCATCGCGGTCCTGATGAACAAGGCTATTTCCAGGACAACGATGTGAGCCTTTCTATTTGCAGATTAAGTATCCTAGACATAAAAACCGGTCATCAACCTGTCTATAATGAAGACAAAACAATTATAACTGTTTTCAATGGTGAAATCTACAACTTCGAATCATTAAGGGCGGACCTTGTTAAGAAGGGTCATACTTTTTACACTCATCATTCTGATACCGAAAATATAGTCCATCTCTACGAAGAATATGGAGAAGATTTTGTCCATCTACTGAATGGAATGTTTGCCATTGCACTATGGGACAAGAAAGATGAAAAGCTATTATTATACAGAGACAGATTAGGAGTAAAGCCTCTATTCTATACGATAGTTAATGATAGTCTTTTTTTTGCATCTGAAATAAAATCAATCTTAAGAGCACCGCATATCAAGAAAGTTGTAGATGAAGGAGCTCTTTATCATTACCTCTCATTAAGACATATACCGAGACCACAGACTATATACAAAAATATTTTCAGTATTTTGCCTGGAGAATATCTCACTTTTAAGAAAGGTTCTATTCGGAAAAACAAGTACTGGTCTGTAAAAACTGGCACACAGACCGTCTTGGCAGAACAGGAATACGCTGAAAGGATAGACTACATACTTGAAGATGCCGTAAAACTCAGAATGAAATGTGACGTCGAGTATGGAGCTTATCTCAGCGGCGGTGTTGATTCGAGCTATATTGTCGCTTTAATGGCAAAGAACAGCTCCAAACCTATTAAAACATTTTCCCTCGTTTACGACAAAGACAAAGTTAAGAATAAGCATGACGGGTACTTCGCAAGAAAAATCTCAGATCAATTCCATACTGAACACCATGAACTCCTTGTTAACTTTGAATCACTGCCAGATAAATTATCATCAATAATTTATTATCTTGACGAACCTTTTTCCGGTGTTATTTCCTCCTATTTCTTATCAGAACTTATAAAAAAACATGTTAAGGTTGCACTCTCAGGAGATGGCGCAGACGACCAGTTTGGAAGTTACGGACACCATAGACTGGCTTTCCCTATTGAGTACTATTACCACTGTATCGACAACAACATTCCAATAAATCCCACTCACATGAAACCTTTTCAGGACAACCCGGGGTTTGTTGAAGAGATGGCAGAAAGAAATCCATGGGAATGGAGGTTGAAGTATGCAGCATTTACAGAAAAAGAGAAACAACAACTCCTTACTAATGAAGTATGTACACAAAAGTTTGACACGAATAACTATTTAAAAGGATTTTTCAACAATATAAATCACTCCGATGCTCTTAATAAGGTCCTTGAGGTTGATATTAATACATTATTACCAAATGAAATCCTGTTATACACGGACAGGCTTTCCATGTCACACTCAGTGGAGGTTAGATCTCCATTCTTAGACTATCGATTGATTGAGTTCTCAGCCTCAATACCTGGTACACTTAAAATAAAAGATGGAATCCTGAAATACATACTCAAGAAGTCGGCAGAGAAATACTTATCCAGTGATATCCTGCACAGACCAAAAGAAGGATTTGTGCTGCCAAAAGATCAATGGCTATCCAGAAACAGGGACTTCATCTTTAAAATTTTATCAAAACATCATCTAGGATATCATAATTTCTTTAATTACCCCTATGTCACAACATTGATCAATGAATTTCTTAATGGCAAATCACAGTATGTCCACAGAGTCTGGACTCTCATAATGTTTCAGCTGTGGTTTGAAATGAATATATTAAATAATGATATAGAATCAAGAATACAGTAAAATAATGTAACAGACTATTATGTTTTCTGCAAAGCAGAATGATCCTTTTTCACGATCTTAGCCGGAACTCCCACGGCCACTGAGTTAGGAGGTATATCATTCACAACTACTGAATTTGTACCAACAATCGAATCTCTACCCACTCTAACATTTCCAATAATCTTTGCCCCTGCAAACAAGATCACATCATTTTCTATTATGGGGAATTTATTGATGTTTTCAGGGTTTAAATCCTTAACTCCCAGACTTACACCCTGATATACAGTAACATGGTTTCCGATAATACTGCCTCTGCCGATTACGATCTCCTGTGAATGAGCTATCAGAAACCCTTCACCTATATTTGCGTTATACTCTATCTTTGTTCCTGTAACAAACACATTGAAACGCACTAATACCCAAGATATGTAAGTAAGTCTTAGCTTATAGAAAAATTGACATAGTCTAAACAAAAAGACCGCCTGAAACCCATCCTTAAAAAGGAAAGATTCTATAATAATTCTAAGCCTTTTTGGTTTAGCAATGCCACGATTCTGCCAAGACTCACAATACCTTTCCAAATCTGTTCTAATATAACGAAATAAGCTTAAGACATTTTTTAACATACTTTTACTAAAATATATTATTAACTACAGAATTAGTATTTGAAATTATCTTTTTATTCCTTATATTATTTAACGAATCAAATACTACCAGTTCATTCCAGTATCTTAAAAATGTTGCATTCTCTATTTTTATTTCTTGAGGCAATTTATTAAACATCACATAGTTTAGAACTATCTCGACATCATTAAACCCGACAAGACATCTCATTGCGGTTGTACCAGAAAACCTAGGATTGACTTCAAAAGTAACTACCTTATCTTCAACAAACTTATATTGTATATTACACGGTCCATAAACTTTCAGCCTTGAGACTATATTATAAATCTGTTCAGTCATTTCTTCATTCTTAACAACTTCTGCCCGGTATGTCGTTCCGTTATGCAGCTCTCTCCTGAAAATAATACTTTCGAAAAGAGAACATTCTTCAAAATATAAAGCTGCTGCAGTATATTCAGAATTGGATTCGCCTATGACCGTCTGGACAACGGCATTCTCAATCCTCTTCCCGAAGACATGAAGTTCATCTATTGATGAGACAATAAAGACATCCTTTGAACCTCCTCCCTTTCTAGGTTTTATAATAAGAGGAAATGGATACATTTCGACAAACGAGGACAGACCATCCTGATCCGCATACAACACAGATTCAGCATATGGGAACTTGTTTTGCTTTAGAAACTCTGCAGTTAAAAGTTTGTCATTTGCAATTCGTACGGTATCCTCACTGCTGACAATAATCTTAACACCTGTTTCACTTTCAAGTAAATTTTTATTGTGTGCGTAGAAATCCAGTTCCTGATCTGAAGATACAAGTAGGATATCAATCGATTCATCACAAATTATCTTAACGAGTGCACAAAAGAGATCATTACTATCTGCACTAGGAACAACGTAACCCTTATATAAAACAAATAGTCCTGCAGAAAGAGGGTTACAATCAACACCTATAATATTACAATCTAGGCTACTCCGCTTGATAGCTTTTATAACCCCTTGTCCTATATTTCCACCTACACCCGTAACAAGGATATTAATTTTTCTCATTATTACAATAATTAATTTTCTGGTATATTTTATTCAGACCATCTTTTAATAAATGCATATCTTCAAAATGCAATTCCTGCTTTGCAGTGGTCAAATCAAGTTCAACAGAGAAACCATCATCTTCCCTGCCAACAGACTCAATCTGGCTTTTGCTATTAAAAACTTTAATAATAGTCTCAGCAAGCTCCAGCGTGGACGTAGACCTACTACTGCCAATATTACAAACACATATGCTGTCCAGTTCCAAACAGAGAAGCAACGATTTAATAGCATCTTCGATAAAGATAAAATTCTGTAACCTGTTACCTTTTCCATAAATGTAAATCGTCTCATTATTTCTTGCTCTTTTTATAAATGTCGGCAATACTGTTCCCTGCCTTTGTCCATGACCGTATATAGACGAAAACCTTAAAACAGAATAAACCTTGTCGCAAAACATGGTTTTTACTAAGTGTTCTCCAGTCAGTTTACTAATCCCGTAGAGAGAATCAGGCTCAGGTATCATTGCCTCATTAAGTATTCCACCTTTACTGAATGAATAAACTAAAATAGAAGAGCTAAAGACAATTTTATTAATTGAAGTCAGTGTTTTCAAATGTGTAAAGAAATCATATGTACCAGTCACATTAGTATTCAGATAATCTACATCATTAACGGCACTATTATTATCAGGAATGACACTGGCCAGATGAAAGACGACATCAATATCTTCCGGAATATTATTATAATCACCTTTATTGTTTAAATCACAGCGGATAAATTCAAAGTTCTCATTTTCTTCATAGTTACTATGTACTTGAGAATATTCCCTTCCCACGGCATAAACAAAGTATTTCATATTATTCACTAATTCATCAACAAGGTGTCTTCCTAAGAAACCGTTTGCTCCTGTAACCAATATGGTCTTAAAACGCGGCATCGTTTTTATAATAATCCAAAAATTCCTGATTCTTCTTTGCCTTCGCTTGCCAGTCTCTACATTGCTGGCAGAATTCAGGTAATTCATCCCATCTTTCCTGAGCATGCAGGATCTGATAGTATCGAATCTTTTTCTGCCAGACATCCTTGATTGATTCTTTATTAATGTCCCCAAAAGGCCTCCTGTTATCCCAATCACAAATGCAATAAGGAACCATGCCTGTTTCAAGAATATTAATACTGTCAAAGAGCCACGAACATGGCCATCTCTTCTCTGTTGTTCGGATCTTGTCTTCGAGATATCCTAACCACGTAAGCTTGGGACGGACAAACGCTTTTACACCTTTACTCTCCCAAAACTTTTCAAATGCCTCTACTTCATTTTCATTTTCATCGTAAACACCGAACTGTGTCACCACTTTAGGATTTTCTAGGTTTTCATTTTCCAGTCTCCACAAAAGAAATTCTATATTCTTAACCACCCTGTCATAATCTCCTCCCACTCGAATCTTGCTGTACGTTTCAGGGGTTGCAGCATCCAGTCCAATATATATCTCATCGAGACCGCTATTAATTATTTTTTCTACACATTTTTTATCCATCAGATTGGCATTGGAATTAATAACAGTCTTTCTAATACCCTTTTCTTTTGCATATTTAATTCTTTCAAATAGGCCAAATCTCTTATTCTTTGCTACTAATGGTTCACCAAAATAACAAAACCATATCCTTGTTTCCGGAGACGTATCAGCGACTTCATCAATTATCTTTAAAGCCAGCTTGTCACTCATCCATCCCCATTTTCTCGGCTCATACTGCCTGGCACACATAATACAGTTTAAGTTGCAATGAGATACAGTGTCCATCAACAATTGAGATGGAAATGTTGACTCCCTCTTATATATTTCGTATTCATTACTGATATTTTCATCTACCATATTTTCCACACTATTCCTTTATAATTATATCTATACGATCACTGCTATACGTATAAAACCTGTCTGGCTATTTTTCAACTTGTTAATACTCAAATTGATAGTAACCATACACATAGAATGTTATAGCACACGACAGACATTGCAACTTTATTTAATAAAATATCCTTTAGAGAAGTATTTTGTTTGAATGAATAATCAGGGATTGATAGGTACAATCGTATAGCCATCTTTTCTTGTGATATAAGATGCAGCCGTAAATAAGGCAACAAAGTAAATAAAATATGACATGCTTGTCGCCAGTGCTACACCTTCTATACTTAAGCCTATTTTGACGAATATAATATTAAGTATTAAATTTAGTATTACAACACCTATGCAAATAAATAGAGATATTATTTGTTTATTTATGGTAACCAAATAATTACGATAAAATATAGACAATGAAAGAAAGAAAATCCCGCACAAAAGTATTCTCATAGATGTAATGCCTGCAATATATTTTGGAATTAGTATTTCCACCAGGTAAGGCAGAAACACAACCCCGCACAACACAAGAATAATGAGTGGAAACCATATTAGTTTTATGATCTTCTGCATTACACGATATACTTCTCTTTTATCATCATTTTTTCCATATATCTCCTGGAAACGTGGATACAAAACGACACTTGCCATATTTGATACATTATAAATTATATTACCCATCATAATAGCAACGCTGTAAATACCCAGCTTTTCCGCCCCCAACATCTTTATTACAACAATTCTATCAATATTTGTCAGGTTAACGAACATAAATCCTATTAGAACTAAAGGGATTCCGATTTTGATGAGATGTTTTAATTCTTCTTTCTTTAGGAAAAACCTGAAATGTTCTTTTGATAGAAATATTAGTATAAAAATACTGCATAAGATAACTGCTGTATTTACGGCATAAAGCCCATACAATTTGAAATTCTTGACTACTAAGTAAATAAGTCCAATATATAATACTGCATTAATTACTTTTCCCAGGGATTCAGGAAAAAAGACTTTCTTTGCACGCAGAATAGTTACAATATAACTTTCCATTCTTACGGCGACAATAATAACTCCCATGGCAATTAATCCCCAGAATACATATATATCAAGCGTATTCCTTTTAAACAAAGCAAACAGTATACATCCTATACCTACCACAGAAACTGTTATCACACTAAAAGTAAACGCAGAGTTCTTTATGTCCTCAGACCTTGCATCTTCTCCCTTCCCTCTAAAATAAGCAATCTCTCTTGCTGCAGACTTGGACACACCTAAATTAGTATAGTTGGAATAGCTTTTTATAATATTTAAACCCTGCCATATTCCCATATAATAAGGCTCCAGGAATATGCGAAGTAGAAACCCGCTTACCATCCCTAATCCCTGAGAAATGTAGTTTCCCGCACTGTAAACAACAAAATCTTTAAATACTTCTCGTTTATTCATACTATACTCATATGGGTCTTATACTTACATGTGTATTATTATATTACCTGTATACAAATACCAAGTGTAAATCTCAAGAGGTGAAAGATGTCATATCTCATCCTTTATGTAAAAAAGATTTTTCAAAAGTAGGGATAACCGTCCGATACTAAAGTACGATATATCGAGAATTAGCATGTAATACGGAAAAACGAGGATATCAAGAAAAGCGAGTACATGAAACTACAATAGAAATACTTTGCACAGCGAAAAAAACGGTCAGACTTGCCGATGATTAAATCTGCAACCCGGTGGTCGTAAAACTTAACGAGCAGTGATATCCAGAACAAATCTCTGGATAGTTAAAGCAAATAAATATTCATATTATCCACGAATGTATCTATCGATTCTTCTTGATGACAAACATAACGGATGATAATTGTATAAGGAACTGCATAGATCTTACCAAAAGCGTTTAAGCTAACTGTGTTAAAAATAGCCAAAAAATAATTTGATATATTCTTAAGATATTCTTATGCCATTATCTGCACACAATTGATTTTTCTTCTGTTTTCTCTTAGTCTTCAATAATTGATTAATAGAATCGGTCTCTGTCAGAGTTAGGTTTACTTTATAACTATCTGACTCTTCGTCAAGAAAGTGGTTTATCTTTTGAATCGCATCATCAATAGTTGTTATTCTTTGAAAGGATTTATGAAAAAGTTCCTTCATCGGCTTCATTATAGGAGCAGTTCCATAGCAAAGAGACATTACCGGTAAATCTGCTGCTACAGCCTCAAATAAGGATGAGTAAGGAAACTCCGTTATTACCCTGTCAACCATAGTTAAATACTTTCCAGTCTCTTTAAACGCCACAGATACATTTGTAAAACCACAATCTTTCACATATGCCAAGATAGAGTCCTCTTCCCATTGCTGAGATGGAAGAGTTTTATAAATAAAATCATAATCATCCCTTTTGCCAAAAAGATTGATTATTGCCTTTCTAAGCTCGTAACACCATGTCATTTGATATGTCATTGTATTAAATCTGGATCTCACAGCAAATAACTTTGTAGGTATAAACAAAACAACCGGCCTATTATTGCAAGACTTTCTTCCTTTCTTTATTTTGATTGACTTAAGATAATGAGGTGATTGGTATACCTCGCAAGTACTAATGTAGTCAGATTTTACCACCTCAGCAAAACTTTTTTGTGAACAATCATCTGTGCTAAAATATATATCAAAATAATCCAATTCATCATACAGCCAGTTTTTCATTTCTAGCATTCCACAGGCGTGCTGAAAACAAACCTTCTTGACATTTTCAACTCTTTCTGCTGCTGCAAATCCAG
>Ga0187833_10005647_pt1 | contig 11743 bp, 11 predicted proteins | sample ETNtaG_37_FD_167968 | JGI IMG/M metagenome (GOLD analysis project Ga0187833, IMG submission 167968) | Marine microbial and viral communities from oxygen minimum zone, Eastern Pacific Ocean - ETNP2014_SV_400_PacBio MetaG (Illumina Assembly) | ecosystem: Environmental > Aquatic > Marine > Hypoxic... | reverse complement strand
AGATCAAATCCTGTATTAATGGCTAATTTATCATATAATTTTTTAGCAGTATCATTAGAAGAGTGGGTAATCCATCTTATTACTTGCCAATCATTAGATTTAGCCATGTCTTTTAAAGCTATTATCATTTTTTGAAATATATTTTTTCCTCTAAAATTTGGGGTCCACAAACAAATCGTCAAGAAAACCTATATATTTAGCCTTTAATGGCCTTGGCATGGTTCTATAATGAACAATTCTAACGATTTTATTTTCTGTTTCATAGCAAAGTCCATTAACAACATGTTTTTTATCAAACAATCAGCTCCAAACAGTGTCCAAAATTTCATTATTTATAGGAACTTTGTAAAACTCAGCATAACCAATATACAATTTTTCCCAATTTTGCCTGTCAGATTGTATTAAATCTCTAATCATCTTTTTAAATTATAGTTATTGACTTCATAAATCACTTAATATATTACTAACGATAATTAATGGTTATCAATAGTAATAAATATGAACGAACTTATAACTGACATAAAAGCTTTACAGGACCAAACTCTAAACAACCTTAAAAGTTCTAAGGCTAATAATACTATTCGTGCATATAAATCGGATTTTAAGGATTTTTTAGCTTTTTGTACAAAAAATGGTTTTAAATCCATTCCCACAGATTCAAAAATAGTTGCTTTATATTTAACTTATTTGTCATCAGTGGGCGCTAAAATTAGCACTTTGAGACGTAGATTAGTATCAATAGGAGTCATTCACAAACTCAAAGGTCATTATCTTGATACTAAACATCCTATAATTATTGAAAATTTAATGGGTATTAAGCGTAAAATAGGAAGTTTTCAACAAGGTAAAAAACCAATATTAATCAATCAGTTAAAATCAATTATTAATGTAATAGATAATGAAAAAACTAAAGAAATCAAAAAAATTAGAGATAAAACTTTAATTCTCATTGGATTTGGAGGTGGTTTTAGAAGAACTGAACTAGTGTCAATTGATTACAATGATGTAGAAATAGTTGCGGAAGGGGTCAAAATCGTCATTAGAAGATCAAAAACAGACCAATTTGGTGAAGGAATGGTAAAAGGTCTCCCCTACTTTTCCAACCAAAAATACTGCCCCGTTTTGCATTTAAAAAAATGGCTTGAGTTATCAAATATTAAAACTGGTCCAATATTTAGACGTTTTTCTAAAAGTTTTAAACTGAGTGAAAATCGGTTAACAGATCAATCAGTTGCAATATTGCTGAAATATTATCTAGATATTGCTGGTATAGAAAGTAAAAATTATTCAGGTCATAGTTTAAGATCAGGCTTTGCAACAGTCTCTGCAGAATCGGGCGCGGATGAGCGAAGTATTATGGCAATGACAGGACATAAAACTACCCAAATGGTTAGACGCTACATTAAAGAAGCTAATTTATTTAAAAATAATGCTTTAAATAAAATAAAAATTTAATTCTTAATGTTTTCCCACAAGTAAGTGTTCTTTTTATAATTAATTTCGAAAGTGTTGTTTATTATATAATCAGCTACTATCGTGGAATTAAAAAATTTCATGTATTTCAACTTTCCTTTTTTGGCAATCTTTTTTCTTAAATTGTCATCTTTTGCAAATTTTTGAATTTTTTCGGAAAGATTAGATACACTATTGTAAAATATAATTTCATCATCAGAAAAGAAATTATTGTAATGAGTTTTGTCGTGAATAAATGTTAGAAGACCATTACCTACAAATTGAGTAATTCTATCGCTGCTGTAATATTTAATTGGATTGCCTCTGCTTAAATTAATTCCCATTTTTGCATTAGCAATTGATTTAAAATATGAATCGGCCCAGATTGGTTGGATGTTATTTATTCCATACAAGTCAAATTTAACGTTTGGTGTTTTCTCTATAAGTTTATTAACAAAATCAGCGCGTTCATCATGCTTACCTTTCTTTAGAATACCTCTATGTACACCATGACTTAGAGCAAAAAAAACATCCATAGAACACTGATTATTTTCATAATTATTCAAAACTTCAAAAGATGAATCTGATGGATTGGGTATAAAAAAACATGGTTTATTATTAGGTAAAAAATCTAAAACGTCAGGTGAGGTAGTTAAAAAATTTGTATCTGTAAATTTCATTTTATCTAAAATTCTCAATTTATTCTTTTCATAATCTGGTCCATTTTTAATAAGTGGATCAAGAAACCATTGAGCAACCTTTAAATTTTTGTAATTATCTTTTAGATAAGCTATGGTTTCAGGTTTTACGAGATCAGCATGTCCGAAAATTAATAAATCTGGCTTGTAATTATAAACAGTATTGATCAATTTACGATTTAAAGCTTTTGAACCGTTGTGGTCTTTAAAACTCTTGTAGTGCTTAACTATATCTCTATCGCTAAATTCTAAAACACTATGACCAAGTCTAATAAAACCGTTGTTAATTCTTCTGCCAGTATTAAAAAAAAGCCTTCCATCATGGCGTTCATTAAAATTAGTAACATGCAATATACGTAAGCTTTTTGGACTATGGTTAATTGATTTTTTTTCTATCAATTTCCCTTGTAAAATATTTTTTCTATAATTGTCCATTTTTTTCGAACTTAATTTATTTGTATGAAAAAAATTTTTTATAGATAAATCTTGCAGTTGTTTTCTTTTATTTTCATTTTCAATTAAATCTTTAATTGCATTGTAAACAGTGGAAATATTTAATTTTTTCAAAATAACCCCATGGGTAATAGTCTCTGGCAAACCTCCCCTATTACTAATAATGGTTGCACATCCACGGCTAGAAGCCTCAAGGCTTGACCTACCCAATGGTTCATTCCATCTTGAACAAACCACAGCTATACTTGTTTTCTCAAAAATTTCTAATACCTTATTATGATTTGTAAAACCCATTACATTGAGTCTTTTATGTTTAAAAATAAGAGTTGTTCTTGGTTCGTCCCCAATAACAATTCCTTTCCATTGTTTATATTTTTTTAGAATCTTTAAAACAGCTTTTCCAAATAAATCATAACCTTTTGCTTGGTTTAATTTACCAACAAAAGTAATCCATTTTTTTTTCTTATTTAAATTTACTTTTGTCGGACCAATTGACTGATAAATTACGGTAATTTTTTCTGAATTTAAATGAATACCTTCAATACCTTGCAAAAATCTTTTTCTTGACCAATGACTGTTAAAAATAATTTTTGTTGCATGATTTAATAATTTTTTTCTATCAGCTAAAGATTTTGAGCCAGTCATAGTAAGCGGGTCATTATGAAAATATAAAACTATTTTTTGATTATTAATTTTTTTGTGTATTAAATGAAAATAGTTTGGTCGATTATGAATTTCTATTAAATCAGAGGGAGATTTATTTTCGAAATTTAAAAATTCTTTTACGTAAAGTTTGCTGCCACTTTGAATTAAAATTTTTTTTAAAACTATATTTTTATAGGTAAGTTTAAATATATTTATTAAATTTGTATTTCCATAAACGGTAATATATTTTTTATATTCACTTAATTTAACAGTATCTTTTACAAATAAAGATACAGCGCCAGCATAGTTGGGTGAAAAATTTTCTTTGTATGGTAATAGGATAGAAATTTTCATTGAAGTCTATTATCATAAAATATGTTTTTTTTTCTAATTTTTTTGAATTTTTCTCTTAAAATATTTCTAAATTTCCTATCTTTTTTTAATTCGTATTCTCTAGACATTGCTTTTGATTTACTATTATAAATTTCTTTATGAAAAACAATCCACTTTTTGCCCCTTGTATATTTAGCGCCTTGTGAAATATTATGGAGATTTAGACGATTTTTTAAATTTTTAGTATATCCAACATAAGAAAACACTCTTCTCTTATAGCTGCTAATCAATAAATATACACAATATGTCATTATTTTAGCTTTAGTATAATTTCTTCAGCTAACTTACTAAATTTTATCCTATACAATTTATTGTATTTCATTATGTGCGAAGTATGGCGCTCATACCATTTTTTTTGAGTTTTTTCTATTATATCAATCAAATTTACATTGAAACTTCCAGAAATTAAAGACAAAGGCCCATGACAAGTGATTAAAGATTTTGCGTTCATTGTAACGATTTCCAAATTTTCAATAGAAATTTTTTTTAATAAAATTATTTTATATTTTCCAATTTTTAAATAACAATAAGTCTTTTTATTATTCTTGAAATATTCATTAGATATTTTTGTAATGAAGGGTAAATTTATTGTACCAGTTGTAATAATCAAATTCTTACGACAGATCTTTACAATTTTTTTTATAAATAAAAAAAAATCATTTCTCTTTAAAGAAATGTCAGTATATTTTTTTATATAAAAACCTGAAAACCATTTTTCATCAAGGTGGATAAGAATATATTTTTTATTTTTAATATTTTCATTTTTGAGAATATTTATTTTTTTAATATTTTGATATAACAGAATTTTATAGTCTCTTTTAATAATTCTAACACCAATTTTATCTAAAATATCCTTATACAAATATTTAAGTGGTATGATCTGATTGTCAAAAATAGTTGTATATTTTTTTGAAAAAAATATTTTCGTTAAAAGATTTATTTTTTTTTGTGGGTACGTATGAAAAATTTTATCTACATTTAAAAATTTTGACAGTATTATCGATCTATCCTTGCCATCAAATATTATTATTTGTTTATAATTATTTTTTCTTAATTTTAGAATTAATAAAATTTTGTTAAATATTCCACTTTTTTCAAACGAATAAAGATTATTATATAAATATTTTTTTTTCTTAATATGAGGATAAATGTGTTTTTTTACTACAATGTCGACATTTGTTTTTCCATAATTTCTTATTAAACAATTTATATAAGGAATTGTTTGATAAAAATCACCTAACCTATCAGTTCTAATAATTAGAGTTTTCAAATTTAAATTTTATATCATATTTGGCGGTCCCAAGGGGAATCGAACCCCTCTTTCATGGATGAAAACCATGTGTCCTAACCGATAGACGATGGGACCCATTGAAAAATTTATATGTTATTAACAGAAATATCATTAATTACAAACTCAATATTATTTTTTCCATTCCAATTATTAGATGTTAATGTACCCGCAATATTCATAGAACTTTTATTATTTTTTATTAAATAAGATTCTAGTACAGTGCCAATCGAATTAAAGGCAATAGCTTTTACAACATCATTACTTTTATTATAAAAAATCGCCTTGATATGTTGATTACCAACAACGTTAGAATTAGCTAATTTTAGATCTTCAATTAAAAATTTTGGCTCAGGATTCCCTGCACCAAAAGGAGACAGAACATTAATATTACTGTAGAATTCAATATTTAATGCGGTTGGCAAAATTATAGAATCTAAATACAAAGTTTTACAACTACCTTTTTCGGCAATTAAACTATTATATTTTTTAATTAAAAATTTTTTAAATACTTCAACGTTATCAACATTTATTGAAAATCCTCCGGCCATTTTATGCCCTCCCCCATTGATTAGGATTTTATTCTGAACGGCTGAAATAATAACGGTTCCAATGTCAAAGCCAAAGACAGATCTTGCAGAACCTTTTCCAATTTTTCCATTAACTGAAATAATTAAACAAGGCTTATTGTATCTATCTTTAATTCTTGATGCGACTATTCCCATTACTCCTTCATGAAAATCTTTTCCTTGAATGAATAAAATGGGGTCTTTACTATCTCTTGTTTCATTTTCAATTTTTCGAAAAAGTTCAATTTCAATTTTTTTTCTGAATTCATTGAGGTCATTTAACTCTTTTGCCAGGTAGTCAACCCTATCTTGATTTTCAGAAATTAATATTTCTGCAGCAAGGGTTGATTTGCCAACTCTTCCTCCCGCGTTAATTTTGGGTCCTATTATATAACCTAGGTGATAGGCGTTAGGTTGGCTGTTTATTTTACTATTGTCATATAAAGTTTTTAAACCAATATTTTTTCGTCTCCCCCAAACCTTTAAACCTTGTTTAACAATAGCTCTATTTAATCCTACAATGGGAACAACATCACAAATTGTTCCCAAGCTAACTAAATCCAAAAAATTTAGAATATTGGGTTCTTTGACATTATTATGTTTGAACCAATCTAAATTTCTTAATTTGTTACTTAAAGATATCAAAAACATAAAACAGACTCCTGCCGCACAAAGATATGACAATTTAGACTCATCATTGATTCGGTTGGGATTTACAATAGCAGTTGCCTCTGGAAGCTTCAGATCTCCTTGGTGATGATCAATAACTATAGTTTCTATATTTTTATTTCTCGCATGTGAAATGGCCTTATATGAGAAAATGCCACAGTCAACAGTGATAATTAATTTTGCACCTTTGTTGATCAAAAAATCAAATCCCTTTTCATTGGGTCCGTAACCATCTTTTATTCTGTCTGGAATTAAAAATTCAAAAGGTTGATTTATTTGTTTAAAATATTTTGCCAAAATAGCTACTGAAGTAGCTCCATCAACATCATAATCTCCAAATATTCCAATAATATTTCTTTTTTCTATATGCGTAATTGTTGCGTTTGTTGCAATGTCCATGTCTTTTATAGAATTAGGATTTGGAATATTATTTTTTATTGTAGGATTAATGAAATTTTCTATTTGATCTAATTCAATTTTTTTTATTGAAATAATTTTAGATAAAATTTCACTGAAATGAAATGTTTCGTATATTTTTTTTGCGTAGTTTTTGTCATATTGTTTAAATAACCAGTTTTTTCCCGTAACTGATTTATAATTCATTTTTTAATTTTGTTTTTGATTATTTTATTTGTATTCGAACTTTTATGTAAAACATAAGTTTCCGATTCAAAAAAATCACCGTGATTTTTTATTCCCTTAACTAAGTCCCCATCGGTCACACCAGTTGCACAAAATATCACATCCCCTTTGACCATATCATTGATATTATATTTTTGATTTAGATCTTTAATACCCATATTTCTACATCTATTTTTTTCATCTTCGTTTTGGAAGGATAGTCTCGCTTGCATTTGACAATCTAGACAACTTAGGGCTGCTGCAGCAAGAACACCTTCTGGCCCCCCGCCTATTCCAAAATATATGTCTATATTAGATTTTGGATCAGCAACTGAAATAACTCCCGAAACATCACCATCGGTAATAAAATTAATTTTAACACCCAATGAATTTAAAGAATTAACAATTTGATCATGTCTTGTGCGTTTAAGTAAGCAGGCCGTTATTTTGTTAGGAGAAATTCTCTTAGCATCAGCCAGTCTTTCAATATTTTTCTGCACATCAAAATCAAGATCAACCAAATTATCAGGAAAACCACCTCCAATGGCTATCTTTTCCATGTAGATATCTGGGGCATGAAGTAAATTACCTTTTTTTGTAACAGCAAGAACTGATAATGCATTTGGTAAATTTTTAGCTGCGAAATTAGTACCTTCCAAAGGGTCCACGGCAATGTCTAGTTCTTCACCAGATTTATTACCAACCTCCTCCCCTATATATAGCATTGGAGCTTCATCCAATTCACCTTCTCCAATAACAATGCTACCTTTCATGTTAATTTTGTTTAACTGATTTCTCATTTCATCCACAGCAGATTGATCAGCAGCAATTTTATCTTCCTTGCCTTTAAATAAGGATGCACCATAGGCAGCTCTTTCCGTAGCAAGTATGAATGGATCTAAATATTTTTTATCAATTACCATTGATTTCCCCAACTCTTATGAAAGTTGGCGAACTGATTATATGTTTATTCTTCTTTATTTTGCGCAAACAATTAGCTACTCTTTTTTCTACAGTTTTATGAGTTATTATATTAATTGAAGCAGTACGTTTATTTCTATCTGGGATTTGCATTAATTTTTCTATTGAAATTTTACTTTCACCCAGATTTTTTGTAATACTCGATAAAACACCCGGTTTATCTTTAACTTCAAATCTTAAATAACAGGAATAAGAATAATTAGAATAATTAAATTGTTTGGTTTTTTTGCGTAATTTATATGGAGTGATAAAAGGATATTTTATATTTCCTCTTAATATAGAATATAAATCTGACATTAAAGCTGAAGAAGTGGGGCCTGGACCAGCACCTTTACCTTGCATAATAGTTTGTCCAACTGGAGAACTATTGATTATCGAAGCATTAAAAACACCGTTTATATTTCCAATATAAGAATTAATATCAACCAAACAAGGATGAACTCTTTCAAAAATATTTTTGTTTATCATTTCCGTAATACCTAATAATTTTATTCTATATCCTAATTTTTTAGCGTTGATAATATCTTTACTTTCAATATTATAAATTCCGTCAATTAAAATATTATTTCTTGAGATTAATGTATGAAAACATAAAGAGGACAATATTCTAATCTTAGAACCTACATCATCACCATTTAAATCAGATTTTGGATTAGCTTCGGCATATCCAAATTTTTTTGCCTCTTTTAATATTTCATTAAAATTTTTTCCAGTTTGTTCCATCTTGGATAAAATATAGTTTGAGGTACCGTTTAAAATTCCTATTAATTTAGATATTTTATTTGAAATTAGTCCTTCTTTAATACATCTAATTATTGGAATTCCTGACGCAACTGATGCCTCGAATTCAAAATTAACTTTATTTTTCTCAGCCAAATAAGAAATATAATTACCATGTTTAGCTATCAATGCTTTATTAGCTGTAATTACGTGTTTTTTGTTCTTTAGAGCAGAAATAACAACTTTTTTTGCTAAATCATCTGATCCTCCAATTAACTCAACAATAATATCCACCTTAGGGTTGTTTGCTATATTTAGGGGTTTATTAATCCATTGCTTATTTTTAAATTTAAATGGTCTTTTTTTATTTTTATTTTTAGCAGAAACATATAATAAATTTAAATGTTTTCCTGTTTTAAGTAAAATATCTTTCTTTTTCTTTACAATTTCATTGCAAAAATAACTTCCAATATTTCCTAAGCCAACTACAGCTATGTTAATTTTTTTTTTCATAAAATTTAATCCGGAATATTGTTTATATCTGGATAACTTTTAGATTTATTATTATTTAATAACAAATTTACATATTCTTCGAAAGAATATTCTTTAGAAGAATTAATTTCACTATGTGAAGTATTGTTACTAATGACATTGATTCCTTTTTCATTAAATGAGCAATTAATAATAAAGATAAAAATAATAACTATGAAATAATTTTTCATTTAAAACCCATCTGTTCGTTAAACCCGCAGATTAAATTCATATTTTGTATTGCTTGACCCGAACCACCTTTTATTAAATTATCAATTGCACTTAAGATTATCGCTTTATTCTTCATTCTATCATTACAGACTGATATTTTACAAAAATTGGTATGCATTATATCTCCAGTTCCAATTGGGGTATTAAATTTTGCGAATTTTATAAAATGTTTATTTTTGTAGTATTTTTTTAAAGATTTATAAATTTTTTTTGAAGTTATATTTTTGTTCAAGTTTACATAAATAGTAGAAAGAATACCTCTAAACATGGGTGATAAATGAGGTGTAAATCGAACCTCAATTTTATTTTTAGATATTTTTTTTAACTGTTGGTCGATTTCAGCTAAATGTTTATGCGATGAAACACCATAGGCTGAGATTGACTCATAAATATTTTTAAATTTAAATTTTTTAAATAAATTTTTACCGGCTCCTGAGTAACCGGATTTTGAATCTATTATTATGTTACTGGTATTTATAAGTCTTTTTTTGATAAGAGGAACTAAAGGAAGCTGAATTGAAGTAGGATAACAACCCGGGCAAGCTATAATTTTAAATTTGTCTAATTTTACATCTATCAATTCGGGAATTGAATAAATGGAATGTTTAATTAAATTTTTAGATTTATGGGTTATATTGTACCATTTTTTATAATTCTTGGGGTTTTCTAATCTAAAATCTGCAGATAAATCAATTAATTTATTTCTTGAAGTTAATTTTTTAGAAATTTTTTGTGCTTCACCATTTGGGAGTGCAGAAAATAATATATCTATATTATCAAAATTTATGCTAGCTAAATTAGAAATTTTAGGTAATGATTTTTTTTTTAAGAAGGAGTCAAATTTATACATTGATTTACCAATAGAGCTTTGAGCACAAATATTTTTTATTTTAACTTTTGGATGTTTTATAAGAAGTTTAATCAGTTCTAGACCTATGTATCCTGTTGCACCGAGAACAGCTACATTTATGTATTCGCTCATCATTTGAATATAACAGTAAAATTAAATAGGTGGTAATATAAATATAATTACCTTTTAGAAAATTGAAAACTTCGTCTAGCTTTTTTATGACCGTATTTTTTTCTTTCAACAGACCTTGAATCTCTTGTGGTAAGTTTTTCTTTTTTGAGATCAGATTTTAACTCTGGTTCATATTTTAACAAAGCTCTTGAAATACCGTGAATTATTGCACCGGCTTGACCAGATAAACCTCCACCTTTAACTAGGCACCTAACATCAAAACCAGTAGATCTTTTTGCCACTTCAAGAGGTCGAGAAACTAGCGTTTGATGATTGAATCTTGTGAAATAATCAGGCATATTTTTCCCGTTTACATAAATTTTTCCAGTACCTTTTTTTAGCCAAATTCTAGCTACAGATTTTTTTCTGCGTCCAGTTGCATACTTGCTTTCTTTAAAGTCTAGTTTAATTTTCTTTGGATTTTTATTTTCTAGATTTGTATTGGCTTCCATTATTACCTTCTAAGTAAATTTTTTTTGTTAATTTGATTCAAGAAGATTTCCTTAGGATTTTGTGATTCGTGAGGATGTTTGTCACCACTGTAAATTTTTAATTTAGACATTTGTTTTTTTGCAAGAGGTCCACCGGGCAACATTCTTTTAACAGCCAATTTCAATATTTCCCCAGGTTTTTTTGAACTTAATTTTTCAGGAGTTGTTTCTTTAATTCCTCCAGGATGACCCGTATGTTTAAAATATTTTTTATTTTTAAATTTGTTTCCTGTAAATTTTATTTTTTCTACATTCTTAACTATTAAAAAATCACCATGATCCATATGAGGTGTAAATGTAGATTTATTTTTTCCTCTTATCGTTTTGGATATAAATACAGCTAGTCTTCCAACTATTGCGTTAGTGGCATCAATTAACAGCCAACTATTTTTAATATCCTTAGTTTTAACAAAGTCGGTCATAGAACTGGGCTTAGTTACTTATATTTGTGGATAAAGTCAAATTTTTAATATAAATCCTTATAAAATAACGTGTATCTCCTAAAGGACAATAACTTTAGAATATATTAATGATCTCGCATATAAATTAAACACTTTAGATCTAGATGGGTTGTAATAACAATCAATAAAGATCAGAATAATGGAAATGGAGAAAAAAAATGACTAAAGAAATAAAAAACCCAGAAACTATAGCGTTGCATGGAGGTGAATACAGAAGTGATCCTGCTACTACTGCAGTAGCGGTACCTATATATAGGACCACCTCTTATCAATTTAAGGACACGGATACTGCAGCCAACCTTTTTGCCTTAAAAGAGTTTGGAAACATATACACACGTATAATGAATCCTACTAACGACGCTTTAGAAAAGAGATTAGCTGCTATAGAAGGGGGTTTAGCTTGTCTTACAGTAGGTTCAGGACAAGCAGCATCTACATTTTCAATAACAAATGTTTGTCAATCAGGAGATAATTTTATTAGTTCAACAGATCTTTATGGTGGAACAGTAAATTTATTTA